>ENA-UOJJ01000372-UOJJ01000372.1-human-gut-metagenome-genome-assembly--contig:-CS66-NODE-372-length-77699-cov-14.286590_pt1 | contig 77699 bp, 80 predicted proteins | sample MGYA00242343_ERZ723890 | MGnify/ENA metagenome assembly ERZ723890
GCCCCAGTATTGTTAAATTTCTACACATATTTGTTTATATTAATATTTGTATTATGTCAAGAAAATATATTTAAATAGTTTTTATGTAGTGTGGTATGAATTTTTGTTTGCATTTTTATTTAATATAATATATAATATAATTTATTGATAGAAAATGAAACTTTTGTTTTATTTTCTGAAATAATAACTAAATATTTTATGTGCGTTGTATCTTTATGGATTAACAGAATTGCCTGTCTTTTAATCCTGTAGAACAGCAGCAAGGAGGAATTCTTATGACAAAGCAAAGAGAAAAAACTCGCAGTATGGTGGAAATGGCACTATTTACCGCAATTATTGTGGTACTGGCTTTAACGCCTTTAGGTTATATTCCACTCGGTTTTATGAATGCAACTACCATACATATTCCTGTTATTATAGCAGGGATTGTTTTGGGATGGAAAAAGGGTGCGTTTTGTGGTTTGGTATTTGGTTTTACAAGTTTTTTAAATGCTACATTTCGTTCTGCAAGTGTGCTTTCATTCCTATTCACGCCTTTTAAGCCTTTTGGCAATGGCTGGAGTCTGGTTATTGCTTTTATTCCAAGAATATTAATAGGTGTGGTTGCCTGTTTTGTGTTTAAGACATTATTTAACGCTACAAAGAAAAAGTCAATATCAATGTTTTTTGCCGGATTGGCAGGCTCAATGACTAATACGATTTTGGTAATGGGTATGGCTTATTTATGCTTTGCAAAGCCTTATGCAGAGGCAACAGCAATTCCTATTGAAGGTGTGTTAAAGGCTGTTTGCGGTGTTATGGTTATGAATGGTATACCTGAGGCGGTTATTGCCGGTGTTATTGCATCAGCAGTATGTGCAGCTTTAATGACCGCATTCAGAGACAGATTCAATTAATTGTTGGAGATAGTTATGATATTAGCAATAGATATTGGAAATACAAATATAGTTATAGGGTGTATTACAGATGGAAAGGTTGACTTTATGGCAAGGCTTTCCACGAACAGAATAAAGACAGAAGATGAATACGGCGTACAGATTATGAATGTGCTTAAACTTTATAATGCGGACAGAAGAAAGATTGAAGGTGGCATTATCTCATCAGTTGTTCCGCCTGTTTTAAGTGCCATAAAGCTGGCTGTTGAAATGGTTATCGGCAAGGAGCCTTTGGTTGTGGGTCCCGGTGTTAAGACCGGTATCAATATACTTATGGATAATCCGGGTGCAGTAGGCAGTGACCGTATAGTAAGTGCTGTAGCAGCACTGTCTAAGTATAAACCGCCTATTTTAATTGTGGATATGGGTACGGCAACAACTATTGATACTATTGATAAAAAAGGAAATTATATTGGAGGCTGTATTATGCCGGGTGTAAACATAAGCTTACAGGCACTTTCATCAAGAACTGCACAGCTGCCTGCTATCAGCTTTGAAAAGCCTAAGAAAGCTGTGGGTAAAAATACCATTGACTGTATGAGAAGCGGTGTTGTATTTGGTACTGCAGGTATGATTGATGGCTGTGTTGAAAGAATAGAGGAAGAACTCGGTCAAAAATGCAAGGTGATTATTACAGGCGGTTTAGGAAAAAATTTTGCAGAGATATGTAAGGGTGATTACGAGTATGATCCTGAGCTTTTATTAAAGGGACTTTATATTATTTATAATAAAAATAAATAAAATGGGGGACATATTATGGATGTTATGAACGAAGCTGTTAATTTGGCTGATGAAATAGCAGATAGTATTAAAAACAGTAATATTTACAGAGATTATCAGACAGCACTTGCAAAAATTAAAAATGATGCTGAGGTAATGGAAAAGATTAAACAGCTTAAAATTAAGCATCTTGATTATGCTAATGACAGAACCAAAGGTATAGAGGATTTTAACAAGGAAAAGTATATTTCTCGGGAGTTTTATAAGGTAATGCTTAATGAAGATGTAAGAATTTACTTTATGAATGAGGAAAAGCTTGTAAATCTTATTGCCGAGGTTTATTCAAGGGTTGCGGAAAAGTGCTCGTTAAATCTGTTTGTATAGGAGAGCTTTATGGAGGGTTATATTAAATCTGGTAGTGCCAGTATATATTATGAAATATACGGTGAAGAAAACAGCGAGGTTATAGTGCTGCTTCATGGTAATGGTGAAAGCGGCGGACATTTTAAAAAGCTTATACCTTTGCTTTCGGACAAGTATAAGGTTGTTGTAATAGACAGCAGAGGACATGGTAAATCTGACTTTGGCGGCAGTCAGCTGTCATTAGGAACAATGGCTGTGGATTTGGTTAATGTGTTAGCAGAGCTTGGATTAGAGTGCGTTAATATTGTTGGTTTTAGTGATGGCGCTAATATTGCTATGCTTACGGCTATTAAAAACAGTGATATTGTTAATAAGGTTATACTTATAAGTGGAAATTATAACTTTTGGGGTTTAAAGCCGTTAACAGGTTTAATGATTGCCGTTGGTTATTATTGCAGTGCATTAGGCAGTTTTGTTGACCCTAGAAACAAATTTAATAAGGAATATTTTTCTCTTATGTTTAAGGAGCCGAATTTAAAAAGAGAGGCACTTAAATATATTAAGGCACCGACTCTTGTTATAAATGGAGACAGGGATATGGTTAAAATGAGTCATGCAAAATCTATTGCGAAAACAATTCCTAACGCTAAACTCAAAATTGTAAATGGCGATCACTTTTGGGTTTACAGAAATACTGAGGATGCCGGTAAAGTTATTAAGGAGTTTATTGGTAGTAAAATTTAATTGAATTTTATATTTGAAAGGTGGCAGTTACTTTAAGTATGGTAATGCCGCCTTTTTCTTAAAATTAAATATTTTAAGGGTTAGCTTATGCTAATTATGCTTGAAAATTAAATATAATCGTGATATAATATTAAATTGAGAGTTTATATATATATTTAAGGAGAAAAAATATATGAAAAAATCATTGATATTTTTAACTGCAATTATCTTTTTGGCAGTATTGGCAGGCTGCTCTGATGTAAATACAGAATCAGATAAGCCTCAAATATATACCAGTTTTTATGCTTTATATGATTTTACAAAGGAAATTGCCGATGATAATGCTGATATTTACAATATAGTTCCTTCAGGTACTGAACCGCATGACTGGGAACCTACTGTTCAGGATATGAGTAATATTAATAATGCTGATGTTTTGTTTTATAACGGGCTTGGTATGGAAAGCTGGATTGATAAGGTAAAATCTTCTCTTACAAATTCAGAGGTTAAATTTAAAGAATTGTCATTAGGAGTGCCGGTTGATGAAAACAGTACTGACCCTCATATATGGCTTAATCCTCAGAATGTAAAGATAATGTGTAAAAATATTTTGGATACTCTGTGTGAAGTTGATCCTGACAACAAAGATATATATGAAGTGAACTACAATAATTATATGGTTTCCCTTGATAATCTTGATAAGTCTTATTCTGATACTATTAGCAGCTTATATAACAGGAGCATTGTAGTTTCTCATGAGGCTTATAATTATCTTTGCAATGCTTATGGACTTAAACAGACAGCAATAGACGGAATTTTGGCAGACAGTGAGCCTTCTCCTGATAAAATGAAGGATTTAATTAATTTTGTGAATGAAAATGATATTAAATATATATTTTATGAAGAGCTTGTTTCTCAAAAAACAGCAGAAATACTTGCTAAGGAAACGGGCACAAAACTTTTGCCATTAAATCCTTTTGAAGGACTTACTGATGAAGAAATATCAAAGGGTGAAAATTATATTTCGGTTATGTATGAAAATCTTGAAAATATTAAAACAGCGTTAGCTAATTGATATAAGTCAACATTAGATTAAGGAGAGTTTTATGAAGGTATTAGAAGTTAAGGATTTATCTTTTAGCTATCCTGATAAAAGTATATTACACAGACTTTCATTTGATGTGGAAAACGGTGATTTCTTATGTGTTTTAGGTACTAATGGTACAGGTAAATCTACTTTGTTAAAATTAATATTGAATATATTACAGGCAACAGAGGGTGAAATAAGGCTTTTTGGCAAGATGTCCGATAAATTCAGAGATTATTCAAAAATAGCTTATGTTTCACAAAAGGCGACATCTTTTAACCGTGATTTTCCTGCAACTGTTGAAGAAATAGTTACACTGGGATTGTATTCGCAAAAAGGCTTTTTAAGAAGATATAATAAGAGTGACAAAGAAAAGGTTTATTCTGCACTTAAAAGAGTTGGAATGTATGATTACAAAAACAGAAAAATAGGTTATCTTTCCGGTGGTCAGCAACAAAGAGTGTTTATTGCAAAAGCTTTAGTTTCTTCTCCTGAAATAATTTTTCTTGATGAACCGACGGTCGGTATTGATATTAAGGCAGTTGATTCAATTTGTTGTCTTTTAGGAGAGCTTAATAAAAGCGGCATAACAATAGTAATGGTAACTCATGATATTTCTTCTATACTGTTTCATTCAAACAAGGTACTTGTTTTGTCAGAGGATGGGCAAGGTGAAATGATGTCAGCAAGGGAATTTAATTCAAACACTATTTTAAATCATGTTCATCATAAGCATTAGGAGGCAGATATGGAAATTTTTACACTTGCATTTATGCAAAGAGCTATTGTTGTTGCAATTTTTATATCAATAATTACACCGCTTATTGGTAATATTATTGTACTGAAAAGGCTTTCCACAATTGGTGATGCCCTTTCTCATTCCTGTCTTGCAGGTGTGGCAGTAGGATTGTGTTTTAGTTTAAGCCCGATTTTAGTGGCTATTATATTTTCTCTTTTGTCTGCTGTTATAATAGAATATATAAGGAGGTCATTTCCTAATTATTCCGAAATAGCAACAGCCATAGTATTAAGCTTTGGTGTAGGTGTGGCAGCAGTATTTTCAGGCTTTGTAAAAAATACCGCAAATTTTAACAGCTTTTTGTTTGGTTCAATTGTTGCAATATCTACATTTGAGCTTATAACAGTAATAGTTTTAAGTATTATAGTAATCATAATAATGCTAATATTATATAAGGAACTGTTTTATATATCATTTGATGAAGAAGGTGCAGAGCTTTCAGGAGTTAAGGTAAAAACAGTTAATCTTGTGTTTACAATGCTCACTGCTATTGTAGTATCAATAGCTGCAAGAACTGTAGGCTCCCTTGTGATTTCATCCCTGATGATTATACCTGTAGCTTGTGCTATGCTTATTTCCAAAAGCTATAAGCAAAATATAATATTATCAGTAGTGTTTGCATTGATATTTACTATAGTAGGATTGCTTATTACAGCTTTTTATGACCTTAAACCCGGAGGTACAATAGTACTGATTGGTATAGCTGTATTACTGGTTATAGCAACTATAAACAGAAAGCAAAGGTGATTTTTATGAATAATACAGATAAATTTCTTGATTTATACAGACAGCTTGAAAGAATAGGAAGGGCAAACTACTTTCCGGATATTCCTGAAGGTTCACCTATTATAGCAAGGCTTACGTCACTTCCTGCATTAAGAGAATTTAAGGAAGATGTTGAGTATTGCAGAGTTGTAAGAAATTTTCTTGTGCATACTCCAAGAGTAAGAGATGTTTATCCGGTAATACCTTCTGACGATATGATTAAAATTCTTGAAAAATGTGTTGCAAGAGTTAAAAGTCCTACAAAAGCAATGTCCTTTGCTATAAGACGTGAGAATATGTTTACGGCATCTCTTGAAAATAAGGTTGTTAAGGTAACAAGTTATATGAATAACAGAGGGTTTACGCATGTACCTATTTTTCACGATGATAAACTTTTAGGTGTTTTCAGTGATAATGTTATATATTCCTATATATGTGACAAGGGAACGGTACATATTGATGAGAATACGGAGTTTTCTGAGTTTATAAATTATTTGGGTTTAAGCTATCATATTAATGAGTATTTTGCTTTTATGAAGGCTGACGCAACATTGTTTGAGGCTGTTGACCTTTTTAGTATTGACAGCAAATCAATGAAACAGCTTACGGTGATTTTCTTTACTGATACAGGCAGGAGCGATGGTTATATTATGGGTATGATGACTCCTTACAGTATTTTAAGAGATGCCCCTGAATATATGAATACATAATAAACGGAGGATAATTATGAAAAAATTAATTTATATTTTAGCAGCTGTGATGTTAAGTGTTTCGTTTGCAGGCTGTGATAAGACAAGCAATGAAGGAAATTCAACAGAGGAAGCAGTGTCAAACAGTTTAGTTACTTATGGACAGAATGACTTTGCATTATATACAACAGATGAAAATTTGCAGCCATCTAAGTTTTTATGTATGCTGGGACTTGATGCATCAACTATTAATTATACTGATGAAAATGCTAAATATGTTGCCCAGTTTTTAGAAACTCAAACACTTAAAGTAAAAATGGGTGATATGGAAAACCCAGGAAAGACAATTGAGCAGGATCAGATAAGATATATTAATTATATGGGAAGTCATGATGCAGTAATAAATGTTAAGGGTATTTCTACAACAGGACCTGTTAAGGAAGATGAAAAGTGCAGTACGGCTGATGATGTAATAAAGGCTTATGGCATTGACAAAGAAAATGAAGGTTACATTGAAGAAAAAAGAGAAGATGGCAGTTACACTATAAGGTTAAACTTTACTGATGTTAAAGAGGATGGCAGTGTTGATAGAATTGTAAGTAAGCCTGATACAGATTTAAATGTAACTGACGGAAGATATAGTATTAGATTTAATATTATAAATGAATATGTTCATGGTATTGAATACTATATGTATTATTAATGGAGTAACAAATGAATATTAGGGATTATATACAAAACAAGAAGCTTTTATGTGATGGTGCTTTTGGAACATATTTTACAAGCCTAAACCAGGAAATTTTACCTGAAAAGGCTAATATTCTTGCTCCCGATATTGTATATAAGGTGCATAGAGCTTATATAGAAAATGGTGCAAGACTTATAAGAACAAATACATTTGCAGCAAATCAGAAGAGTTTGGGCTGTGACAGTAATGAGGTTGCAGAAAATATAAGGGCTGCCTATAGTATAGCAAAAAGAGCTGCAGGAGATGATGTGTTTGTTGCTTGTGATATAGGACCTTATAATAAAGAGGACTTTTATACAATTGCAGACACATTTATTGATTGCGGAGCAGAAATTATATTGTTTGAAACCTTTGCGGATGTAGATGAAATTATACCTGTAATTGAACATATTAAGGAACGAAACAACAATATTTTTATAATTACACAGTTTTGTGTAAATCAGCATGGCTATACGGAAGATGGCATTAGTGCCAGAAGGCTTTTGGAAAAGTGCAACAGTATTGATGAAATAGATGCAATGGGGTTTAATTGCGGTGTGGGTCCAAGCCATTTGCTGAATGTATTTAAAAATATTACAATAGAAACAAATAAATATATAACTGCATTGCCTAATGCAAGCTATCCTTCCGTTATACAAGACAGAATGGTATTTCTTGATAATGTTAAATACTTTTCAGACGTTATGGCTGATATTTGTGAATATGCAGATATAGTTGGTGGATGTTGCGGCACTAATCCTAAATATATTAAGTCTATTTATAAAAATGTGGATTTAAATACCGGTTTTAGGGAGCATAAGTTCTGTAAGATAATTGATAAAATAAGTAATGGCGAAGAGAAAAATGGTGCTTTTTTTGCGAATAAAGGAGATAAAAAGTTAATTGCAGTTGAGTTAGATCCTCCAAAAAATCAGGATTGTACAATGCTTATGGAAACTGCAAATTATCTTAGTACAAAAGATATTGATGTTATAACATTTGCTGACTCTCCAAGCGGCAGGACAAGGGCTGATTCTGTTTTAATGAGTATTAAGGTGGCGAGAGAAACAGGCGTTAATGTTATGCCGCATATATGCTGTCGTGATAAAAATGCTATTGCCATAAGCTCCCTTCTTTTTGGTGCGTATATTAATGGCATAAGAAATTTTCTTGTTATTACAGGTGATCCGGTTCCAAGTACTGTAAGAGATAACATCAAGGGTGTATTCAATTTCGATTCAGTAAAACTGATGGATTATATGAATGAAATGAATAATGAAAACTTCATTAATGATAAGCTTTGTTATGGCGGTGCAATTAACTATGCAAGGCGTAATATTGAACTTGAAATAGAAAGAATAAACAAAAAGATAGCTGCCGGTGCTGAATTTTTTCTGACACAGCCGGTATTTGACGATAAAGATATTGAAACTGTTAAGTATATAAAATCAAGGGTTAATACTAAGATACTTGTTGGAATTATGCCTCTTGTCAGTATAACAAATGCTAAGTTTATAAAAAATGAGATAACAGGAATAAATGTGCCTGATTGGGCTGTAGATAAATTTACTCCCGATATGGACAGAAATGAGGCACAGGAGGTTGGTATACAAATAGCTAAAGATGTAATGTCTAAGGTTGATGACTTTGCTGACGGATATTATTTTGTAATACCTTTTAATCGATTATCAATAGTACAGGCGTTGATTAAATAAGAATGGTATGATATAATTAAAATACATATTGTAAAAAGGAGCAAGATATGTTAAAAAGATTAAAGGTTGCCGATGTGAATGTTGAAGTTAATCTTAAATATGACAGAACAATCAGACAATCTAAAGATTATGAGGCTGAGTTTGAAAGCTATAATATAAATATTAGTATCCCTGATGAGGAGTATGTAAGCTTAAAAGAAGAAACACCTTATTTAAGTGATGAGGAAATTGAGTATATTTATACAGGTGCGGCTTTTTATGAGGCATTGCTTCATTTTAATGGTTTTATGTTACATTCAAGCGGAGTGGTTGTTGATAATTATGCTTACCTTTTTTCTGCCGATCCCGGAACGGGCAAGTCTACTCACACAAGTCTTTGGGTTAAGTATTTTGGCGAGGATAAGGCTAAAATTATAAATGATGATAAGCCTGCAATCAGAATGATTGAGGATAAGCTTTATGTATACGGAACACCCTGGAGTGGTAAAACAGATCAAAATATTAATATGAGAGTGCCTTTGGGTGCTATTGTATTTTTAGAACGTTCTGAGAAAAATTGGATAAAGAAAATAAAGCCTGCAGAAGCAATACCGCTTATACTGCAGCAAACAATAAGACCAAGAGAGCCTGAAGTGATGATTAAGTTGCTAGATATGTTGGATGTTGTACTCAGAAGAGTAAATCTTTATAAACTGGGCTGTAATATTTCTGACGAGGCTGTTGAAGTTAGTTATAATGGTATTAAAGTGGAGGAATAAAAATGAAGATTAAGGATGGTTATTTATTAAGAGAAGTTGCAGGCAGTAATATAGTAGTTCCTGTGGGTGAAGGAGTTATGGATTTTAGCGGTGTAATTACATTAAATGAAGTAGGTGCCTTTATATGGAGGTTACTTGAAAAGGATATTGCAAAAGAAGAAATTGTAAGCAGAATGCTTGATGAATATGATGTTGACAGGACTGTTGCTGAACAGGATGTTGAGGAATATATAGCTGAATTAAGAGGAGCTGAGCTTATTGCAGACTAAATCAGTGATGCTTTCTGAAATCTATGATGTGATGAAGGAAATGCTTGAAAACGGAGGTACTGTTGATTTTAATCCGCGCGGCACAAGTATGCTTCCAACCCTTCGTAATGATGGTGACAGGGTTGTATTGAAAAAAAATGATAAACTGAAAAAATATGATTTGCCTCTTTATTTGAGGGATAATGGTCAATTTGTACTACACAGGGTACACAGAGTCAATTCTGATGGTACATACAATATGTGTGGTGATAATCAGTGGCATATTGAAGAAAATATAAGACCTGACCAAATTATAGGAACGGTTATTAAAATAAACCGAAATGGTATTGTTTTTAGCACAAATAATTTAATATACAGGTTTTATGTAATTTTGTGGGTTACAATTCGTCCCATAAGAAGAATTATAATAGGTGGAAGCAGAAGGATATTTAAAATATTAAGTCTAAAAAAATAGACTGTTGTATTTATTAAATTATAATAAATACAACAGTCTATTTTTAATATGCACCATCACCTTTTAATATTGCTGGTATTGTAAGAAAAATAATTTTGATATCAGTAATTAAACTCATATCGTTTATGTATTTTACATCAAGCTGCATCCATTCGTCAAAGCCTATATTACTTCTGCCGCTGACCTGCCAATAGCAGCTAAGTCCGGGTTTAACCATTAATCTGAGCTTTGCGAAATCATCGTATTCTTTTACTTCATTTGGTAATGCAGGTCGTGGACCAATGATAGACATATCTCCTTTTAAAATGTTAAAAAGCTGCATAAGTTCATCTATACTATACTTTCTAATAAAATGCCCTACTTTTGTAATTCTGGGGTCATCTTTAATTTTGAAAACAGGTCCGTCTGCTTCGTTTTTCTTTTTAAGCTTTTTAAGTTTTTTTTCAGCATCGGGACACATACTTCTAAATTTATACATCTTAAATATTTTGCCGTCTTTACCGACCCTTTCCTGTGAAAAAATAGGATTGCCGGGAGATTCAATAACAATAGCTAAAGCTGTAATTAACATTATTGGTGATAATACTATAATAGCTAAACCAGAGCAAATAATATCAATTACTCTTTTAAAAAATAAGTATCTAATGGAAGGTTTTTTTACTTCGTCACACATAAATTTAACCCCTTATAATAATAATTAACCTTATAAATTATATCATAAATTATAAGATTGTGTCAATTAAATTTTAACTTGCTATGGTACCGTCAGCAAAGTTTTTTATTTTTTCTGAATTTTTCTTTACTGCTTCCATATTTTCTGATGCTAAATAATCCTTTAATAGTACTTCAAGCTTATCTTTTCTTTCTGTGCAGTATGTTGCAATATTAGCATTTGCCGGATATTTGGCTTTTCTTTGGTCAATTTTTTTGCATGTTGTAACCATATTTTGATAAACCTGTTTTGAATAAGTTATGAATTCTTTTTCCTCTTTAGTTTCGGCAGCAGAATTCCAAACTTCCATTAACTTATTATATGTACTTCTTTGAAATCTGTTATTATTATCAAAATTTCCTATATAATATACTTTAAAAGCATTTAATATATCATTTTTTACAAGTTTGTATGTTGAAGCACCAACACCTTCAACAGGACTGCTGTTTAAAATATCGGCAGCTGACATAGTAGTAGTTTCTGTAATGGCTTCTGTTGTGGTTTTGTCGATTGCTTTTGTAGTGGTTTCTGTTGTTGCTTCTGTTTTTGTGGTTGTGGTAGTAGTGGTTTCAACTGCAGAATTGCTTAATACTTTATCATTTATTAATACTTCTTTTAGTTCTGGATCCCATTTCACATCAAAGCCAAAAGCTTCAGCTACATATCTGGCAGGTGCATAAGTTCTTTCATCAATAATTATTGCAGAAGAATCCATATCTATTGATTGACCGTTAATATTTATTGATTTTTCTCCTATTTTCATTACTATAACTATTGGGCCTTTGTTTCCTGTTATTGTTTTAGTTTGACTGTCCCATTCAACATCTGCACCAACACCTTCAAATATTGCTCTTACAGGAACCATTGTCCTTCCATCAATAATCCGGGGTTCAACGTCACTTTCTATTTCTTTATTATTGATTTTAATTCCAATGGCAGCAAATGAGCTGTTAACAAAGGCTATTGTTATAAGAGAAGAAATTGCTAATGCAAACGCTTTTTTTATTTTCATGAAAAATTACCTCCAATTTTAATATAAATATATCTTACATTATAACAATATTTCAAACAATAATCAACAAAAAATCTTCAGTTAATCTTAATTTGACATATTTACCATTAAGAATTATACTTATGTTTATAAAATAAATTCGGGAGGTATGAAATGAAAAGATTTATAATATTTTTTATGTTGCTTTTGTCCTTGACTTTTACGTCACAAGCTTTTGCTGATAATGAAATTAATCTTAAAATTGATGATAAAGCCATTGAGACAGATGTTTCACCAAAGATAATTGATGGAAGAACAATGGTTCCTGTAAGAGCAATATTTGAAGGTGTTGGTGCAGATGTTGAATGGGACAGCCAAGCTAAAACAATAATTGGCAGCAAGGGTGATGTTACTGTAGAGATGTCCATTGATAATAACATTGCTAAAGTTAATAATAACAATGTGAGTATGGATTGTGCTCCTGTAATAATAGATGGAAGAACTCTTGCCCCTGCAAGATATGTAGCTGAAGCCTTTGGTTGTAAGGTTGATTGGGATAATGAAAGTAAAACGGTTAATATTGTTACTTCTTTTGTTGACTTAAAAAAGCCTGAAATTGTATCTGCTGAAACAACTGCTGAAACAACTACCGATATAATAACGGAAACAACTACATTTGAAACAACTACAAATCCTATGTATAATTATGAAATATACTATAAGCCGGGTACTTATGCAATAGGTACTGATATACCTGCAGGGGAATATGTTGTGTTTGCTAATCCTAATTCTATTGGATATGTTTATGAATATAGTAAAGACGGAGATGTGGGAAATACAGGTAAAAGATATTTATACAGTAAATACTTTGACTATTGTGACATTGTAAGGCTTGATTCAGGTAATTATGTTGATTTGACCAATGCTTATGCAATTCCCGGTGAAGGTGTAAGTCTTGACACAAGTCATAATGGTACTTATAGGGTAGGTAAGGATATTAAAACAGGTCATTTGACATTTAAGCTTAGTCCCGAGTCTGATATTGGTTATATTGATATTGGATTGCCTGATGCAAAAACATCTGATAGAACAATAGTTTACTTAACACGTGATAAAGATTCGGTTGTGGTGAATGTAACGGCCGGAATGTATATTAAGATTTTTTCCTGTGATGTTTTAGATGAAAATTTAGTAAACATATGTACATATAAGCCTGTTACTGAAAATGACAGTCATACGGATGCAAATTATAATTTTGATGACATAACTCCGTCAGTAAAGAAATATGTTGATGACTTTTTGACAACATTAGTCAGTGAATTAAATGCAAAAAGTTTTAAAAGTACTAAATACACTGATCCTTATTTTAAAAAAACTGTAGAGGGTTGGAATGGATTAGCTAAAACAAGCGCTGACAGAAAATATATTGACATAGCAAAATCTGTTTATAACAATATTAAAAGTTATGCATATGGTACAAATGGTGATGTTGCCTATGCTAATACTATAAAATTAAATGGCAATGATATTTCCGGTTTTGCTTATCGTGATATTTTAGACTCAGAAAAGGACTTTATATTAAATTCAGTTAATGAGTTTAAAAGCGGTGTAAACTTTGAAGAGATAGAAGTAGCTAATAAAAATTTAACGAATTTTCGATATGATATACCACGATTGAATGGTACAAAGGTGAATTAATTATAAAGGCTGTCTGCATTAGCAGACAGCCTTTTTGTGTAAATTACAGGTGAAATGAAGATGCGGAATATATTGCTGAAACAGACAAGGAAAAGGCAACAAATCCTTATTATTCTTTATTTGACAGAGTATTATGATTTTGTAGAGCATTAGCAGAATGTATATTCCTTTCAGAGTATTGGGAACGGTACTTGGTGTAGATTTTTAATGGGATGCCGATATAAAGACTGCTGTTTACAGATAAGCAATTTTTTAAGTAAATACAACTACACTTTGAGGTTCGTCTGAAAAGGCAAACTTATTTTGATGAAAATACAAAAAAAATAAAAATGCTATTGACAAATAATAGAAATTGGTGTATCCTTATAAATGGTTAGTAAAGGCTAATTAAAGTAGAGGTATCTAATTTAAATAGTTCTAACTAACTCAAATAGTGTAAACTAACTTTTATGAATTTATTTGTTGGCAAAAGCTGACATTTTTTTATCAGCATAAGTTAGGGTTGACTAATTCAATTAGTTTTCTCTAATCGGATGAGGAGGTTTTATATGATGCCTTTAACTCTTTGCCCTATAGGGGAGAATAATATTATTAAAAAAGTAGGCGGCAAACCTGATACAAGAAAGTTTTTGGAAAGTCTTGGATTTGTTGCCGGTGGTGAAGTTTGTATTGTTGCTGCCATGGGCGGTAATTTAATAGTAAATATAAAGGAGTCAAGAGTTGCTGTAAGCAAGGAAATGGCTAGTAAGATTATGGTTTAAGGAATACTGATTAATTAAAATAGATTTGAGATAATATTTTTCAATACAACAAAAAACTCGCAGGAATAGACGAAAGCCTATTCCAAGAGTTTTTTAGGCAGTGTTGATGAATATTAGCCAAGATTATGAAATATTAATTAATCAATGTTTCTGAAAGGAGGAAATTATGAAAACTTTAAAGGAAGCTAAAATTGGTGAAACGCTTAAGGTGGTTAAGCTTACCGGTGAGGGGGCTGTTAAGAGAAGAATTATGGATATGGGTATTACAAAGGGCGTTGAAGTCTATGTTCGTAAGGTTGCTCCTTTAGGTGATCCTGTTGAAGTAACGGTAAGAGATTATGAACTTTCATTAAGAAAAGCTGATGCTGAAATGATTCAGGTTGAAAATTGCTAATTTTTAAAGGAGGATACATAAAATGAGTATTAAAATAGCCCTTGCAGGCAATCCCAATTGCGGTAAAACAACTTTATTTAATGCCTTGACCGGTTCAAATCAGTTTGTTGGTAATTGGCCCGGTGTTACAGTTGAAAAGAAGGAGGGTAAGCTTAAATTCAATAAGGATGTAACTATTATGGACTTACCCGGTATTTACTCCCTTTCTCCATATACTCTTGAAGAAGTTGTTGCAAGAACTTACCTTATTAACGAAAAGCCTGATGCAATTTTAAATATTGTAGATGGTACTAATCTTGAGAGAAACTTATATCTTACTACACAGCTTACTGAGCTTGGCATTCCTGTTGTTATTGCCATCAATATGATGGATATTGTTAAGAAAACAGGTGACAAGATTAATGTTACTGAACTTTCAAGACAGCTTGGCTGTAAGGTAGTTGAAATTTCAGCATTAAAGGGCACAGGTGTTAAGGAAGCGGCTGATGAGGCTGTTAAGGCTGCAAAGACAACAAAGACAATACCTATGCACACATTTGGAAGTGAAGTTGAACATGCCATTGCTCATATTGAGGATCTATTAAAGGGTAAGGTCAGTGAAGATCAGGAAAGATGGTTTGCTATTAAGGCTTTTGAGAGAGATGAGAAGGCTATGGCTCATCTAAACCTTGATTCCTCTGTGTTAAAGGATATAGAAGCTGTTATTAAAGGTGTTGAGGACAGTCTTGATGATGACAGTGAAAGTATTGTTACAAATGAAAGATATATTTACATTGCATCTATATTAAAGGGTGCATATGTTAAAAAGAATAAAGGCAGACTTACAGTATCGGATAAAATTGATAAGGTTGTTACTAACAGATTTTTAGCTCTTCCTATTTTTGCGGCAGTTATGTTTATTGTTTATTACATATCAGTTACTACTGTTGGTGCCTGGGTAACTGATTGGACTAACGATTGCTTGTTTGGTGATGGTTTCTTCTTCCTTAACAAGGGTGCTGCTGAGTATGAGGAAGCTGTTGGTGAATTTGACAGAGCAGGTGCAATTCTTGAGGCTATGGAAGTAGGAGAGGCAGCTGTTGAAATTACAGATGAAGAAGGTACTCCTGTTGAAACTATTGAAATAACTAATGATGTAGTTGCTGAGGCTGAAGCTGTTGAAGAGCCTGACCCTGCTGAATATGGTTGGTGGGTTGACGGTATCCCTGTTTTAGTCAGCAGCTTCTTAGAAAGTGTAAACTGTGCTGAATGGTTACAGTCACTTATTGTAGATGGTATTGTTGCAGGTGTAGGTGCAGTTCTCGGTTTTGTACCTCAGATGCTTGTACTCTTTATATTCCTTGCATTCTTAGAGGCTTGCGGTTATATGGCAAGAGTTGCATTTATTATGGATAGAGTATTCAGAAAGTTTGGACTTTCAGGCAAGTCATTTATACCTATGTTAATAGGCACAGGCTGTGGTGTTCCCGGTGTTATGGCATCCAGAACTATTGAAAATGACAGGGATAGAAAGATGACAATAATGACAACTACATTTATTCCATGTGGTGCTAAACTCCCTATTATTGCTCTTATTGCAGGTGCTTTGTTAGACGGTGCATGGTGGGTATCTCCTAGTGCATACTTTGTAGGTATTGCTGCTATTGTTGTTTCAGGTATTATTTTAAAGAAAACAAAGATGTTTGCAGGCGACCCAGCACCATTTGTTATGGAGCTTCCTGCATACCACTGGCCAACAGCTGGCAATGTTTTAAGAAGTATGTGGGAAAGAGGCTGGTCATTTATTAAGAAGGCCGGTACAATAATTTTACTTGCTACTATATTAGTATGGTTCTTATCAGGCTATGGCTTTGGTGCTGAAGGTTTTGGTGCTGTTGATATGGAAGAAAGCTTACTTGCTAATATTGGTAATTTGTTTGCATGGATATTTAAGCCACTTGGATTTGGTGACTGGAAGGCAACAGTTGCTTGTGTAACCGGATTAATTGCTAAGGAAAATGTTGTAGGTACATTCGGTGTATTATATGGCTTTGCTGAGGTGGCTGAAGATGGTGCTGAAATATGGGGCTCATTACAGAATGCTTATACTCCTGTTGCAGGCTACGCATTCCTTGTGTTCAATCTTCTTTGTGCACCTTGCTTTGCTGCAATCGGGGCTATTAAGAGAGAGATGAACTCACCTAAGTGGACAGCATTTGCTATTGCTTATCAGTGCGTATTTGCTTACTGTGCAGCACTTGTAATTAATCAGATTGGTATGCTTGTTATGGGTACACCTAGCGTTGTTGGCTTAATTGCAGCTTTTGTAATTATTGTATTTGCACTTTATATGCTGTTCAGACCATATAAGGAAAGCACAAGCTTTAAAAGTAAGTTAAGTATTGAGTCTAAGTAAGGAGGCTTTATATGGCTACTGTTGTTATTAGCATTATATTAATTGTAATCGTTGCTTTGATTATAAGAAGCTTGATTAATAAAAAGAAAAATGGCGGTGGATGCGGCTGTGGCTGTTCAGGTTGCTCAATGGCAGAACATTGTCATAAATAATTTATAAAATACTTCCTTAATTATTATTACTTACAAAAACTGCTCTCGGTTAGAGGGCAGTTTTTTGTGTTTAATTTGCTTGAATGCAGGCATCATTTACAACCGATGTTACTGATTTAGGCAGTTGTCTTGTTATTGTTCGTAATGTGCCTTGCTTTAAATGTGAAGAATGTAATGAAATTTTTTATACAGGTACAGTTGTAAAACAGTTGGAAAAAATTATTGAAATGGCTAAAAATTCTGTAAATGAAATTGCTATTATTGATTATAATAAGCAGGTAGCATAGAAAACTCCCCGTTGTTTAAAACGGGGAGTTTGTTTTGCAAGGGGTTTTTATTATGAATAGAAATCAGCATTGTAGATACATATTCCCCGGCATAAGCGGAACCATCTATTTCTATTCTTAAATTAAGAACGTTAGATATGTCAATATTGAATTTAACTGGTTTTACTTCACCTAACATTATTGGAGAAGAATATAATAGTTTATTGTCCCATATATTTTTACAGTTCTTTCTTTTTTTCATCTTTTGATTTATATGGTAAACCAATAGTTCCAGCAAATTTGGAATACCTTCCATTCAATAAATATTCTACACTTCCATCAGTAAAATATATACCAGTATTATGAACGTCACCAATATTATCCTTTCCGCTTTGCTTATCTACATATATTTCTTGATGATTTATGCCGTAATCCCTCATTGCAATAAGCTGTCTATCCTTGTTTTGTCCTTTTGTTGATACTCTTGCATATCCTATATCATTTAACACCTCTTTCTTATTGTATATATAAATACATCAGGAGTGACAAAAGGTGACATTTTTGACTTTATTAGATAAAAAAATAAATTTGTAAAAATATTTATATAAAAATATTGACAAATTATTAAACTAGTGATACAATATACTTAAAGGTGAGGTGATAAATTTGAGCAAGAGTGTTTACAGTATAGTTTTAAATGATGCTGTTGTGGAAGCTGTTGACAGTATGGCTTATAAATATGGTACTAACCGTTCAAATATGATTAATCAGATTTTGGCAGAAAAGGTGGCTTATGTCACTCCTGAACAGCATATAAGGAATATTCTTGATACTGTTGAGGATATAATAAACGGGCAGGATGTTTTTAGAATAATGGCTAGTCCGGGAGGCAGTTCTCTTATGATTAAGAGTTCCTTTAAATATAAGTATAATCCAAGTGTTAAGTATTCTGTAATTCTTAATAAGAATGGCAATTCAGCAAATGGGGAGTTAAGAGTTGTATTCAGAACACAGAATGCTATTCTTCTACAGGAGCTTGATAATTTTATTGATGTATGGAATGCACTTGAGTATAAATATCAACAGAGAGAAATTGCTTATGCAAAGGGCAATGGAAAATATGTGAGAAAGCTTAATTTGCCGGGTAAAGAATATGACGAAAATCAGATTGGAGAGATGATTTCACAGTATATTACAGGTTTTGACAAGATAATGAAGCTTTATTTTGCAGGTGAGAGTATTGAAGAAATAGAAAGAGAGTATGTTAAATTTTATAATGAATGTGAGTTTAAGATTTAATTGAAAGGGGAGTTGTATATGAATATGAATAAAATGACACAGAAATCCTTAGAAGCAATACAGTTAGCACAAACGCTTGCAGTTGAAAACAGTAATCAGCAGATTGAACAGTCTCATTTATTATATGCCCTAATCTCTCAGGAGGGCGGCATATGTGCCCAAATGATGATTAAAATGGGTATTGATATTGGCAGTTTTGGTCTTGCCGTAAAAAAAGCTATCGATTCCTTACCAAAGGTAGGAGGAAGTGCCAGAGAGCAAGGAAAGGTTTATGTTTCTTCCGAATTTGACAAGGCACTGGCTGATGCTGAAAAAAACGCATCTAAAATGGGTGATGACTATGTATCAGTTGAACATTTAATGCTTGGTCTTATTGACAATCCTGACGGAAAAGTCAAGGATATTTTCAAAACATTTAATGTTACAAAGGACAGATTTTTAACTGCCTTAAAGTCAGTGAGAGGCAATACAAGAGTTACAACAGACAATCCTGAATCAACTTATGATGTACTTAACAAATACGGTCAGGATTTGGTAGCTATGGCTGAAAGAGGAAAACTTGATCCCGTTATAGGCAGGGACTCTGAAATAAGAAATGTAATAAGAATACTTTCAAGAAAGACTAAAAATAACCCTGTCCTTATAGGTGAGCCCGGTGTTGGTAAAACTGCAATTGCAGAAGGTCTTGCTTTAAGAATTGTTAAGGGTGATGTTCCAGACAATATTAAGGACAGAAGAATTTTCTCCCTTGATATGGGTGCTTTAATTGCAGGTGCTAAATATCAGGGTGAATTTGAGGAAAGATTAAAGGCTGTTTTGCAGGAAGTTAAAAAATCCGACGGTAAAATTATAATGTTTATTGATGAGCTTCATACCATTGTAGGTGCAGGCAAGGGACAGGGAGCAATGGACGCAGGCAATCTTTTAAAGCCTATGCTTGCAAGAGGTGAGCTTCATTGTATAGGTGCTACTACACTTAATGAATACAGACAGTATATTGAAAAGGATGCGGCTCTTGAAAGACGTTTCCAGCCTGTTATGGTTAATGAGCCTACAGTTGAGGACACTATTTCAATATTAAGAGGATTAAAGGAAAGATATGAAGTTTATCACGGTGTTAAAATACAGGATCAGGCTTTAATTGCTGCTGCTACTCTTTCCAACAGATATATAACAGACAGATTTTTACCCGATAAGGCTATTGACCTTGTTGATGAGGCGTGTGCAACAATTAAAACTGAAATGAATTCTATGCCTACTGAGCTTGATGAAATTTCAAGAAAGATTATGCAGCACGAAATTGAGGAAGCTGCTCTTAAAAAGGAAGACGACAAGCTTTCTAAGGAACAGCTTGAAAATGTACAAAAGGAGCTTGCTGAATTAAGATCGGAATTTGCATCAATGAAGGCACAGTGGGATAATGAAATGTCTGATATTAACAAAGTTCAGGATTTAAGAAAGCAGATTGAAGATGTTACTAAGCAAATTGAAATTGCTGAAAGAAATTATAATCTTGACGAAGCGGCAAAACTTAAATACGGTAAGCTGCCTGAACTTCAAAAAGCACTTGAAACCGAAGAAAGCAAAGGGGAAAACGGTTCCAAGGAAAATAAAATATTAAGGGATAAGGTAACGGAAGAAGAAGTTGCTAAAATTGTAGGAAGATGGACAGGTATACCTGTATCTAAGCTTGTTGAAGGCGAAAGACAAAAACTTCTTCATCTTGATTCTATTCTTCATAAAAGGGTTATCGGTCAGGAGGAGGCTGTTGAAAAGGTATGCGAGGCTATTATCCGTTCAAGAGCAGGTATTCAGGATCCTGACAGACCTATTGGTTCCTTCCTGTTTTTAGGTCCTACAGGTGTTGGTAAAACCGAACTTGCAAAGGCTCTTGCCGAGGCACTTTTTGATGATGAAAAAAATATTGTCAGAATTGATATGTCCGAATATATGGAAAAATACAGTGTATCTAGATTAATTGGTGCACCTCCTGGATATGTAGGATACGAAGAAGGCGGTCAGCTTACGGAGGCTGTAAGAAGAAAACCTTATTCAGTTGTTCTTTTTGATGAGATTGAAAAGGCTCACCCCGATGTGTTTAATGTACTTTTACAAGTTCTTGATGATGGCAGAATTACTGATTCACAAGGCAGAACTGTTGACTTTAAGAATACAATAATCATTCTTACATCTAACTTGGGCTCTAACTTTATACTTGAGGGTATACAGGCAGATAATACTATAAGTGATGAGGCAAAGTCACAGGTTGAAACATTGCTTAAATCCAGTTTCAGACCGGAGTTTTTAAACAGACTTGATGAAATTGTGTTCTATAAACCACTTGCTAAGTCTGAAATTGGTGCTATAGTTGATCTTATGCTTAATGACCTTAACAAGAGAGTTGCCCATAAGCAGATTTCTATTGAGGTTAGCCCTGCTGCTAAACAGCATATTATAGATTGTGGTTATGACCCTGTTTACGGTGCAAGACCTTTAAGGAGATTTATACAGTCTAAGGTTGAAACCCTTGTCGGAAGAATGATTATCGGTAATGACCTTGAGGCAGGCAATGTAATATACATTGATTATAGGGAAAATGAACTTATTGCAGATATAAAATAAAAATATTAATGCAGGAAATACAAAAAATGTAATATTTTGGCAGGACGTAAAATCGAAATATAGCAGTTTATGTTAAAAAACGTGCAGTTTACGTTAAGTACCTTTAAAAGGCGTTTTTATTGTGATATAATAGCATATATGAAATGTACCTTGTATAAGCTAACATTTTATCCAGACTTGACTCCTTTTTTATAGTGTTTAGTTTCTGTTTTGGGTATATTTCGTATTATTAGGAACCGTGGGTTTGCACGGTTCCTTTTTTAATTTATTTAAGCCATAATTTTAAAAGTCTTGATATATTTTTAGTTAGATTTGCTTTTTCAATATCTTCATTTGCAATTACATTGCAACGTGCAATTTCCTTATTGTTTGAATAATAAATAATTTCACCAATCTTATCTCCTTTTTTAACAGGAGCATTAATGCTTTCATTAAGTTCTACTTTATAATCAAGGGAAGCTGTATTTTCTTTTGGCGTCACTATATTAACAGAGCTTGCTACAGCACCGTTTACTACGTCAGACATACCTTTATATACGGGTACCTGTCCGACAATTTCACCGGTTGCTTTTCCGCTTTGCAGTTTGTAATTTGCAAATCCATAGTCAAGAAGTTTCATTGTTGTCTGAAATCTAATCTTTGGGTCGGGTGCTGCCATTACTACTGCTATCAGTTCCATACCATCTCTTAAAGCTGTACCGGAAAGACAATAAAGGGCTTTGCCTGTTGAGCCGGTCTTTAATCCTGTTGCATCTTTATACCATTTAATAAGTTTATTTGTGTTTGTTAAGCCAAATTCACTTGTGCCTTTTGATGTGGTATGGGTAATGGTATCCTGCCATGTGGTTGTGTATTTTTTGATATCCGGATATTTTGTTATAAGTTCTTTGCTCATAAGAGCAATGTCTTTTGCACTCATTTTATGTCCTTCAGTATCAAGACCACAGGCATTGGCAAAGGTTGTGTTTTTCATACCAAGTTCTTTGGCTTTTTCATTCATCATTGCTACAAAGCTTTCCTCACTGCCGCCTATAAATTCAGCCATTGCTACAGCAGCATCATTTGCAGAGGCGATTGCTATGGATTTTGTAAGTGTTTCTACGCTTTGCTGTTCATTAGGTTCAAGAAAAATTTGAGAGCCGCCCATACTTGCAGCATGTTCGGACACCGTAACCATATCATTCCATTTTATTTTTCCGGAGTTAACTGAGTCATATATTAAAAGAAGTGTCATAATTTTAGTAACACTTGCCGGGGGCAGTGGTTCGTCTGAGTTGTTTTCTGATAATATTGTTCCTGTTGATGCTTCCATAAGTATATATGACTTTGCATCAATTGTCGGGGGTTCTGCCCAGACAGAAGTGGTAAATATTAGTAGTGATAATATTAGTGCTGTTATTTTTTTTAACATAAAAAAATACCTCCTTTTATGAGGTATTTTTAGTAATTTATATAATTTTTATGCAATAAAAAGATTGAGTTACAAATTGTTATCTGTTTTTTGATAAACAAATTTTTATTTAATTGAAATAAGTATTTAATTTAAATGGAACAATTTTTCAGTTAAAAGCTCTGATTACAACACATAAAAAATAATTGCAAAGAATTGGGCTATACTGCCAAGAACTACAAACACATGAAAAATATTGTGTGCATATCTTCTTTTGAAACCGTAGATAACAGCACCTACAGTATAAAGTATACCACCAAGTACAAGCCAGGCTATACCCATTGGGGCAACACCTGCCACAAGATATTTATAAAATACAATAATTGTCCACCCCATACCTATATAGCATATCATGGACATTTTTTTGGTCTTTTCAAGGTCAATTGCAGTAAGAGTTGTGGCAACAGCAACCAAAGACCATTCAATGCCGAATATTATCCAGCATACAGCCATACTTTGTTCTCTTATAGGACAAAATATAACAGGCATATAAGAACCTGCGATCATAAAATAAATTGTACAGTGATCGATGATTTGAAATACCTTTTTGGCGGTTCCGGGTCTTAAACCATGATAAATACTTGACATAGTATATAGGCTTATCATTGTTACACCGTAAATACAGGAGGCAACGATACCCCATGGATTACGATGAACTGCAGCAACTATTATACACAGCACCATTGCAGCTATAGACAATGTACCTCCGACAATATGGCTTACCATATTAAATATTTCTTCTCCTTTGGTATAGTCCGGCAATATTCTGTCGGCAAGTTTTGTTCTGAACATATACAAAATGCACCTCCAAATAGTTTAAAAGGGCTTTCGCTTAAAGCAAAAGCCCTAATATTATATTTATATGATTTTATCTTCTTCTTAAGAATGTTGGAATAATTAAATCGCTTGTTGTATCCTCATCATCTGCTGAATCCTGTGCAGGAGAAGGATTATAGCCGGATCTGAAAGATGAAACCGGGGTTGAAGTAACTCTAGGTGCTTCATTTTGAACTGTTTTTGGCTTGGTCTTAGGAGCATCCTCGGAAACAAGACCTGTAGCAATAACAGTAACCTTTACCTTTTCACCTATATTTTCATCAACAACTGTTCCGAATATAAATTCAGCCTCAGGGTCAAGAGCATCAGAAATAAGTAATGCAGCTTCATTAGCCTCCATAAGGTTAAGATCAGGACCGCTTGTAAAGTTAACGATAACGCTCTTTGCACCATCTATTGAAGTTTCAAGTAATGGGGATGTAATTGCTAACTTAGCAGCTTCAAGAATATCATCAGCTTCGCCAATACCAAAGTGAGCAAGCCCCTGATTAGCAATAACTGTGCAGACATCAGCAAAGTCAACATTGATTTCGCCGGGTTTAGTAATAAGGTCTGAAATACCTGTAACACCCTGATTTAAAACGCTGTCTGCTAAAGAAAAAGCCTCTCTTACAGTTGTTGATTTGTCAGCTGTTTCTATTAATTTCTGGTTTGGAATAACAAGAAGAGTATCAACATATTCCTTTAAATTTTCAATACCCTGAAGAGCATATTTCATTCTCTTAGGTCCTTCAAAAGAAAATGGCTTTGTAACTACTGCAACAGTAAGTATACCCAATTCCTTTGCAATTTTTGCAACAACTGGGGCAGCACCGGTGCCAGTACCACCGCCCATACCTGCAGTGATAAATGCCATATCTACGCCTTCAAGAGCCTGTGAAATTTCAGCAGCGGTTTCCTCTGCTGCTTTTTGGCCAACCTCAGGTCTGCCTCCGGCACCTAAGCCTTTTGTAAGTTTAGCACCAATTTTAATTTTCTTTTTAGCAGCTGAATTATCAAGAGCTGTTGAATCAGTATTAACTGCAATGAAATCAATAGCAACCGGATTTGAAGATAACATTCTATTAACGGCATTACAACCGCCACCACCAACACCAAGAACAACTATCTTGGCTACATCGTTCATTTCATTGAGAACTTCAATCATAATATACCTCCTATGTATCTCTCCGTTTATGTTTATCTGTTTGTTTACATAATAAATCAATTATATTATATTGTACCTTTTTTTATTTCATATTTCAAGAGGAAAATAATATATTTTTTAACTTTGTGGGTTTTACCTAAAAAATAACATATTTTGCTATAATTTTACACTCTTTTGTAAATGATTAAGCCATATATTTATATGTAGCCTTATCTGCAGTCAGGTTTATTGTGCCGGGTACACTTGTATCGAAGGTTTTAAGTACTTCAATAAGCATTAAAAGCTTTCTGTTTGCATCATCAAAGCTTCCGAATTTAATATCTACATTTCCCGTATAAAGATGTATGTTTGTTACATCTGTCATATCAACTCTAATAACGTCTGATAAAAGCTCATATTTTTCAAACAGTTTTGATAAATGTACCATTGTTTCAAATGTTGAAGGATTATCAACTTGCAGTATTTCGCCAACTGTTACATTATTAAATTTAAGACCTTCCACAACGGGAAGGGATTTAACAATTTCTTTTTGGACATCAAGTACACGTCCTTCTCCGTCAATGAACAGATAACTACCTGAATATGGAACATATCCTCTCAGTTTATATTCGCTTATGTTTATTTCAACTGTTGAAGGCAGAATTCTGTTAATATCTACACTTTTTACATAGTGATTATCAAGTATTGTTTTTTTACAGTTTGATTTGTTAAATAAAAAAACATTATCCCCTTCTTTAAAAGAAAGATAACTTTTTATTTGTTCCTGAGTAAGGGATTCATTGCCGGTTATTCTTATGGTTTTAATATTGAAAAACGGCATCATAAAAAGCGTTATCATGATTGCCATTATAAGTAAACAGCAAAAAGCTACAGGTATAGCTATAGATTTACTTTTCTTTCTCTTCTTTTGCATAAAAATTCTCCTTAGTGATTAAATCAACATATATTTTATTGTAAACTTTGTTTGAAATATTGTCAAGTAGGTTGATTTGATTGTAAGATTAAAATATGATATAATTAATTAAAAAGTAAAATTTGTAATGGAGATGAAATAATGAAGGACTATATAAGAAAAGTACAATATTATGAAACTGACAGAATGGGAATTGTCCATCATTCAAATTATATAAGATGGTTTGAAGAAGCAAGAATATTTTATATGGAAAATCTCGGATACAGCTACAATGAAATGGAAAATGGCGGAGTTATGATACCCGTTTTGGGAATTAATGCAGTGTACAAATCAGGTGCCTGTTATGGTGATACTGTTAGAATTAAGACTAAAATAAAAAGTATTACTGCGGTTAAGTTAAGCTTTATCTATAAGGTGATTGACGAAAAAAACGGTGAACTCAGAATGACAGGTTCAAGTGACCATTGTTTTGTGGACAGTAATTTTAAGCCATGCAGTATAAAAAAGAAAATGCCGAAGTTTTTTGAAAAGTGTTTAAATCTTGTAAATAATGAAAATTAACACAGCAATATATATACCTATAAGACTTATAGTCTTGTACTGTATTGACTTTTTGGCTTAAATATTATATACTTTGATTATCAAAATATTTTAGGAGGCATTGTCTTATGGAAAGTACAATGATTACTTTAAACAGACTTATAAGTGGTGCCTTTAATGATATGTCAAGAAGTGAACAGCTTGCAATAAGGGCTAGCGGTTTCGAGGATGTTTCTGTTAATGAAGCTCATACAGTTGATGCAATAGGTGTTTATGTGTCAAAAACTATGTCGGCGGTGGCTGAAAAGCTTGATATAACTATGGGAACTTTGACAGTGGCTATTAATCATTTGGTTAAAAAGGGCTATGTCAACAAGGTTAGGAATGAGTCGGATAAGAGGATTTTTATGCTTAGTCTGACTGAAAAGGGCAAAGAGCTTTATAAAGCTCATCAGAGGTTTCATTTTGAGTTGGTTAAATCTCTTATTGTTGATTTATCTGATTATGAGGCCGATATGTTTATTGAAGCCCTTTCAAGTCTTAATCAGTTTCTAAAAAAAGGTAAACCTTAAATAAGTAAATGAAGGAGAAAATTATGTTAAATACTGGTATTATAGCTGTGGATTGTTATGCACCGGAAAAGGTAGTTACTAATGATGATTTAAGTCAGATAGTGGATACCAGTGATGAGTGGATATATCCCCGTACGGGAATTAAACGCAGACACTTATCAACAGGTGAAAACACATCACAGCTTTGTATTGAAGTAGCTAAAAAACTTATTAATAAATCAGGTGTTAATGTTTTGGATATTGATCTTATTATAGTAGGAACAATTACGCCTGATTATGCAACTCCAAGCACTGCATGCCTTGTACAGGGAGCTGTTGGTGCAGTGAATGCTTTTGCTTTTGACATCAGTGCTGCATGCAGCGGATTTGTTTACGCTTTAAGTATTGCAGATAAATATATTAAATCAGGCAGCTATAAGAAAGCTCTTGTAATTGGTTCTGAAACACTTTCAAAGGCTGTTGACTGGAAGGATAGGACAACCTGTGTGCTTTTTGGCGATGGTGCAGGCGGTGCCATACTTGAGGCAACAGATAAGGGCGGTATTTTAGCTGAGGATTTACACGCTATGGGTGAGGACGGACTTAAACTGACCGGAGGTGAAAGACTTCCGAATAATATGGTTTATACATCTGAGAGGATTGATAATCCATATCTGTCAATGGATGGCAGGGCTATATTTAATTTTGCTACAAAGGTTGTGCCTCAAAGCATTAATGCTATTGTTGAAAAAAGCGGTGTGGATATTAACGATGTTAAATATATTATTCCCCATCAGGCTAACTCAAGAATAATTGATGTTGTGGCGAGAAAACTTAAGCTTCCTATAGAAAAGTTTTATTTAAATATTGAGGAATACGGTAATACATCGGCAGCAAGCATTGCCATTGCTCTTGGTGAAATGTCAAACAAAGGTATGCTTGAAAAGGGCGATAAGATAATTATTTCAGGCTTTGGCGCCGGTTTAACCTGGGGCAGTATGTTGATTGAATGGTAATTTATTGATTGAAATAAAGATAAAAGCAGAAAGGTTATAAAAAAGGTGAATTTAATGAAAACAAGAATTTGTGAAATGTTGGGTATTCAGTATCCTGTTTTTCAGGGTGCTATGGCTTGGATTGCCGATGCAAGCCTTGCTTCTGCCGTATCTAATGCAGGCGGTTTAGGTATTATTGCAGCAGGTAATGCCCCTGCGGATATTGTAAGAGCAGAAATCAGAAAATGTAAGGAGCTTACAGACAAGCCTTTTGGTGTAAACATTATGCTCTTATCTCCTTTTGTTGATGATATTGTTGACCTTGTATGTGAAGAAGGTATTAAAGTTGTTACAACAGGTGCGGGTAATCCTTCCAAGTTTATGGATAAATTTAAGGAGTATGGCATTTGTCTTATTCCTGTAGTTCCTTCTGTTGCGCAGGCTAAGAAAATGGAAAAAATTGGTGCAAGTGCTGTTATTGCTGAGGGTATGGAGTCAGGCGGACATATTGGTAAGCTTACTACTATGTCTTTGGTTCCTCAGGTTGTTGATGCTGTTAATATTCCGGTACTTGCGGCAGGCGGTATTGCTGATGGCAGAGGCATGGCAGCAGGCTTTATGCTTGGTGCAGAGGGTGTTCAGATTGGCACACGTTTCCTTGTTGCAAATGAATGTACTGTTCATGAAAACTACAAGGCAAGAATTTTAAAGGCTAACGATATTGCTACTGTTATTACAGGCAACATTACAGGTCATCCTGTTAGAGTAATTAAGAATAAGCTTGCTAATGCTTTCTTAAAGGCTGAAAAAGAAGAAATAGGTAAGGATGAGCCTGATATGGCTAAATTTGACCAGCTTGGTTCAGGTGCTTTACAGAAGGCTGTTAAGCTTGGTGATATGGATAATGGTTCTGTAATGAGCGGTCAGATTGCAGGTATGGTAAATAAAGAACAGTCATGTAAGGAAATTATTGAAGAAATTATGTGTCAGTTTGAGGAACTTGTAAAGTAAGGAGAAGTATGGTATATGAAAACAGCATTTATTTTTAGCGGTCAGGGTTCTCAGTATACAGGTATGGGCAAGGAGCTTTATGACAATTTTGAATGTGTAAAGGCAGTCTTTGACAAGGCTGATTCTGTTCTTGATTTTAAGGTAACGGATATGTGCTTTGGTGAAGATGAAAGACTTAACGAAACCGAGTATACTCAGCCTGCACTTTTAACTATGAGCTATGCAGTATATAAGCTTATGAGTGAAAAGGGTTTAAAGCCTGATTATGTTGCGGGTCTTAGCTTAGGCGAATATTCTGCTCATGCTGTAAGCGGTACAATGAGCTTTGAAGAAGCTGTTAAGCTTGTGAGAAAAAGAGGTAAGTTTATGACTGAGGCTGTGCCAAAGGGTGAAGGTGCTATGTGTGCTGTATTAAGCCTTGAGGCAGAGAAGATTCAGGAGGCCTGCAACGAGGTATCTGAAATTGGAAGATGTATGATTGCAAATTACAATGCTCCGGGTCAGATTGTTATTGCAGGTGACAAGGAGGCTGTTGAAAAGGCAGCAGAATTAGTTAAGGAAAAGGGAGCAAAGAGAGCTGTTATGCTTAATGTAAGCGGTCCTTTCCATACTTCACTTTTAAAGCCTGCTGCGGACAAACTTAATGAAGAACTTAGCAAAATTGAATTAAGCAATATGACTGTTCCTGTTATTACTAACTTAACTGCAGAGATAGTTGAGGACAAGAGTCAGGTTGTGGATATTCTTACTAAACAGGTTATGAATCCTGTTAAGTGGGAGCAGTCAGTTAAGAAAATGATCGAGCTTGGTGTTGATACCTTTGTTGAAATGGGTCCCGGCAAGACTTTATCCAGTTTTGTTAAAAAGGCGGCTAAAGAAGTTGGTGCTGATGTGGCAATCTATAATGTAGAGGATTTAAAAACTCTTGAAAAGGCTATAGGAGGTTTGGGTTTATAATGAAGGATAAGACTGTTATTGTAACAGGCGGTGCCAAGGGTATTGGCAAGGCTATTGCTTTAAAATTTGCCGGTGAGGGTGCTAACATTGTTTTAAATTACAGAAGTACATCTCCGGAAGAAGTTAAAAATGAAATTGAGGGCATGGGTGTAAAGTGTCTTACGGTACAAGCTGATGTAAGCAAGGTAGATGAGGCTCAGAAATTAGTAGATGCTGCTATAGCTGAATTTGGCGGGGTTGATGTACTTGTAAACAATGCAGGTATTACAAGAGATACTTTGCTTATGAGAATGAGCGAGGAGGATTTTGACGCCGTTATAAATACAAATCTTAAGGGCTGCTTTAATATGATGAAAGCAGTAAACAAGATAATGATGAAGCAAAGAAGCGGAGCTATTATAAATATGTCAAGCGTTATAGGTCTTGCGGGGAATATAGGTCAGCTCAATTATGCTGCAAGCAAGGCGGGTATACTCGGTATGACTTACAGCGCCGCAAAGGAGCTTGCTTCAAGGAATATAACCTGCAATGCCATAGCTCCCGGTATGATCGCTACAGATATGACGGAAGTACTTTCAGACAAGGTGAAGGAACAAATATTATTAAACATACCTCTTAAAAGACTGGGACAGCCCGAGGAAATTGCGGAAACAGCATTGTTCCTTGCTAAGTCAAAATATATTACGGGTCAGGTAATTACAGTTGACGGCGGTATGGTCATAGGAAGATAATTAAGGAGGATTTATAATGGAAAGACGCGTTGTTATTACCGGTATGGGAGCCTTAACTCCTATAGGAAATAATATTAATGAATTTTGGGAAGGCTTGAAAAGCGGTAAAAACGGTATAGATTTTATTACACGCTTTGATACAACAGACAGCAAGGTTAAGTGTGCCGGTGAGGTTAAGGGCTTTGACCCTGCTACCGTTGTGGATAAGAAAGAAGTTAAAAGAAATGATTTATTCAGTATTTATGCTATGGCTGCCGCTGATGAGGCTGTTGCTATGTCAGGCATTGATTTGGAAAGTATTGATAAGCACAGATTAGGAGTAATTATCGGTTCCGGTATAGGAGGTCTTTCTACTATTGAGGAACAGGCTACAAAGATGGCTGAAAAGGGTATGTCAAGAATTGCGCCTTTGTTTATTCCTATGGCTATTTCAAATATGGCAGCAGGTAATGTTGCTATAAGATTTGGTGCGAGAGGTACCTGCCTTGACGTTGTAACTGCCTGTGCAACATCAACTAACTGTATAGGTGAGGCATACAGAAGCATTAAGCATGGCTACAGTGATTATGTTATTGCAGGAGGGTCAGAGGCATCTGTATGTAAGCTTGGTATTGGCGGCTTTGCTGCATTAAAGGCACTTTCAACAAGTGAAGATCCAAACAGAGCATCTACACCTTTTGACAAAGAAAGAAGCGGATTTGTAATGGGTGAGGGTGCAGGCATATTGTTTATGGAGTCCCTTGAGTCTGCTAAGTCAAGAGGTGCTGAAATTCTTGCCGAAATTGTTGGCTACGGCTCAACTTGTGATGCTCATCACATTACTGCTCCTATGCCTGACGGTGCCTGCAAGGCTATGGAGGCTGCAATGGCTGAAGCAGGAATTGATAAGAGTGAAATAGGCTATATTAATGCCCATGGAACTTCAACTCCTGCTAATGATTCTTCTGAAACCACAGCTATAAAGTCTGCTTTTGGAGAATACGCAAGAGATATTAACATAAGCTCTACAAAGTCAATGACAGGTCACCTTCTTGGTGCTACAGGTGCCGTTGAAGCTATTGCAACTGTACTTGCCATTAAGAACGGTGTTATTCCTCCAACAATTAACTATCAGGTGCCTGATGAAGAATGTGACCTTAACTACACAGTAAATAAGGCTGTTGAAAGAGATGTTAAGTATGCATTATCCAATACATTAGGCTTTGGCGGTCACAATGGTGTGCTTTGCTTAAAAAAGTGGGAGGAATAATATAATGATGGATATTAAGGAAATTATGAATATTTTACCTCACAGACATCCCTTTTTATTAATAGACAGAGTTCTTGAAATGGAAGAGGGTAAGAAGTGCGTTGCTCTTAAAAATGTAACTATGAATGAGCCGTTTTTCCAGGGACATTTCCCACAGGAACCTGTTATGCCGGGTGTACTTATTATTGAAGCTCTTGCTCAGACAGGTGCTGTTGCAATGCTTTCTATGGATGAATTTAAGGGAAAGATTGCTTTCTTTGGAGGTATCGACAAGGCTAAGTTCAGAGGCAAAGTAGTACCGGGTGATACATTACGTCTTGAAGTTGAAATGATTAAGATTAAGCGTAATGCAGGTATTGGCAAGGGTATTGCATATGTTGGGGATAAGAAAGTTGCTGAAGGCGAGCTTACATTTATGATTGGCTGATGAGGTGCTATTATGAAATTATTTAACAGTATTAAGTCCGGAATTGATAAAATTAGTGTTGATAACCTTAAAGACAAGGTAGATGCAATAAAGGACGCAGTGCCTAAAAAGGAAAAGGTTGAAAAAGTATCTGAAAAGAAGGAAGAAATTCCGGAGGGACATATTAAGTGCCCTTCCTGTGGTAATATAATGGAAAAGAAGGCTTTGGGTCAGCTTAGGATTTGTCCTAAGTGTGCAAAGCTTTTCAGAATGAATGCTAAGGATAGAATTAAGGCTATAGTTGATAAGGACAGCTTTGAGGAATTTGATATTAATATGGAGTCAAAAAATCCTCTTAACTTCCCTGACTATTCAGCAAAGGTAAAGAGTTTACAGGAAAAGACCGGCTTAAAGGATGCAATTAAGACAGGTAAGTGTACCATTGGAGGAAGACCTTGTGTCATTGCTGTCATGGACAGTGGTTTCATGATGGCTTCTCTTGGCTCTGTTGTAGGTGAAAAGCTGACAAGAGTCTTTGAGTATGCTACTGAAAATAAAATGGCTGTTATTGTATTTACCTGTTCAGGCGGTGCCAGAATGCAGGAGGGTATTATATCCCTTATGCAGATGGCTAAGGTAAGTGCTGCAGTTGCCAAACACTCTCAGGCAGGACTTCTCTATGTTACGGTCCTTACTGACCCGACATATGGTGGTGTTACGGCAAGCTATGCTATGCTTGGTGATATTATACTTTCAGAGCCTAAGGCTGCTATCGGCTTTGCAGGCAGGCGTGTTATTGAAGGAACTATTAAGCAGAAGCTTCCAGATGAGTTCCAGACATCTGAGTTCTTGCTTGAACATGGATTTGTAGATGCTATTGTTGAAAGAGAAAAGCTTCCTTCTGTTTTGGAGAGAATACTTAAACTTCATAATATTAAGAAAGTAGGTGTAGAATAATGCCAGCTTATGATAAGGTTAGAATTGCCAGAAAGGTATCAAGACCTACTGCTCTTGATTATATTGAACATATTTTTGAGGAATTTATTGAATTTCATGGAGATAGGAACTTCAGAGATGATGCTGCTATTGTTGGAGGCGTTGCTTTACTTAACGGCATGCCTGTAACTGTTATAGGTATACAGAAGGGCAAGACTATGGAAGAAAATATTGCAAGAAACTTTGGTCAGCCTCATCCTGAGGGATACAGAAAGGCTTTAAGACTTATGAATCAGGCTGAGAAGTTCCACAGACCTGTTATTAACTTTATTAATACCAGCGGTGCTTATCCCGGTGTGGGAGCCGAGGAAAGAGGTCAGGGTGAGGCTATTGCCAGGAACCTTATGGAAATGGCTGTGTTAAAGGTGCCGACAATTTCTGTATTTATTGGCGAAGGCGGCAGCGGTGGTGCTCTTGCCCTTGCTGTTACTGACAGAGTATGGATGCTTGAAAATTCTATTTATGCGGTCCTCTCTCCAGAAGGCTTTGCAAGTATTCTTTGGAAGGATCCTAAGAGGTCAAAGGAGGCTGCAGATGTTATGAAGATAACTGCTGATGACCTTCTTGAGCTTAATGCGGTGGATAAAGTTATTAAAGAGGTTGACGGTGGCTGTCAGAATGATTTTGGCTTTACTGCTAATCTTTTGAAGTCTAAGCTTGAAACTGAAATTGAAATTTTGCAGTCTAAGGATATTGATACTCTTCTTCAAGAACGATATGAAAGATTTAGAAGATTTGGAGAATTTATTGAAGAATAATTTTAACTGCTGTGCTTTTGAGGCACAGCAGTTTTCATATAATAATATAAAAAGGTAATAAATTAGCAATTAAAGGAAATTATATACTATAGGTTAAAGGCATATGCTTAAATTAGGGAAAATATTGAAATAAGAATGTAATATTGATATTAAAACTTAATTATATTTTAATAAAAAAATATTGCAACTTTCATCAATATATGAGAAAATATATATGTGGCGAAATATATTGAAAGGAGTAGTACAATGAAAAAGTTTATTATAAGTTCGGCAGCTATTGCAATGGTAATGGCTATGAGTTCAACAGCAATGGCTGCTGAAGGCGATTCAAAATATTTTAAAGATGTTACTGTTAATAACTATGGTTGGGCAGTTGAGTATGTTGATTATATTGCAAAAAACGGTATTGCAAGTGGTATTGGTGCTGATATGTATGCACCCGGAAGCAATATTGAGAGAGGTGATTTTGCAATATTGGTTGATAAAACTTTTACATTCAGACCAGCTAAAATTATTACATATGCTTTAAAGGATGTTCCTGAGGATTCTTATTATGCACAGGCAATTGCGAATTGCTGTGGTGCAGGTGTTATTACGGAAAGAGGAATGTATTATCCTGAAAAGGATATTACAAGAATTGATGCAATTGTTATGCTTTACAGGGCTTTGACAAATAATAATCTGATTTCAGGTGGATTAAGCACTGATACTTCAATGTTTGCTGATGGCAGTATGCTTACAACTGCTGAAAGACAGGCTGCTGCCGGTACACTTTATAAGTTGGGAATTATTAATGGTGATGACAAAGGTAATTTAAACCCTGATTCAACTATGACAAGAGCTGAAATGGCAGTGGTGTTTACTAAGCTTGATAAGTATATTGATGAATACACAGTAGAAGCTGCAAAGAAAGCTGAGGAAAAGGAAGAGGCTGACAAGATAAAGAAAGCAGAAGAGGAGAAAAACAAGAAGGAAGAAGCTAAGGCTGATGAAAGCAGAAATTACAGCGGTGAGGAAGTAAAGGAAACAATTTCTGCCTCTAATGGCGGCTCAATAAGTGTAGAAAACTGCAATGTGAGCGTAACAAGTGACAATGGTATTTCTGTTGACAATGAAAGTGAAGTTACGATTTCAAATTCTAATATTTCTTCTCTTGGTGGAAATGGTATTGATGTTAAAAACAAGTCAAACGTAAAGGTTAAAGGTGGTACAGCGTCTGCTACAAATGGTAATGGTATTAATGCAGCAAGCAATTCAATTGTTGAAATTGATGGCACTAAGCTTAAATCTGATGGAAAGAATGCCAAGTATGCTGCCAGTGTTAAAGATGGTGCTAAGTTAAGTATAAAAAATTCAGAGATTGATGCTGCTGAAAATTTAGGTGCTATAAATGTTGCTGACGGAGGAAAGCTTGATTTAACCGATGTTGTTATTAATGCATCTAATGGTATCGGTAAGGCTACTTATGCAGGTGCTATTGATGTTAAATCAACTAATGATGATGAAAGTGAAATAAATCTTGAAAATACAGTTATTAATAACAAAAAGGGTGCTGCTTTCTATATTAGAGAAAGTGATGTTACAATAAATATTAAGGGGGGAAGCAAGATAAATTCTGCTATGCTTATTAATTCTCCGGAAATATTTAAGGAGTCTCAGGAACGAGGCAATAACATAACCCTTAACCTTACTGACAAGGCTGACATTCAAAATACAAGTATTGTTCTTGACAATAAGACTGTTCTTAATATTAATATTGATGCAGATTGTACATTAGGCGGTCAGATTGATATAGATTTAAAGGGATATATAAATCTTGATATTGACCAGGAGGGTACACTTATACTTGATAATGACCTTTATCTGGATGGGTTTAAGGATGGATCAAATCTTGATTTTAATAACATTGTAGATAATGGATTTAATATTTACTATAATGAGAATAACCCTGAAAATGAATGGTTGTTTGCTAAGACTTATGATTTGTTATTAGGTGGTAAGCTTATTCCTTACAGTAAGCAGGAAATAGTGAGATAAATATTGATTTGTAAGCTGTTGCAAAATTTTGGTTTTGCAACAGCTTTTTTTATGTTTTTTTCTAAAGTATTATTCTATAATGTAATTTTTTAATCTGTTTTCAGTTTCTTCATCAGCGTATATTTCAAAGTAATAGCCTTCATTTTTATTTTCACTATAAGTAATTTCACAATTACCGTGAATAATTGATAAAAGCTGTCCCTTATCATAAGGAATAACAACCTTAATACTCTTTTTAAAGGACTTGATTATTTCCTCTGTTTTTTCCAAAAGGGTGTTAATATTAAGGTTATTTTTAGCTGAAACAGATATTGTTTCAAGTGACATTTTATCTTTAAGGAGAGGTTTTTCAACTCCTTCTTTATCAATTTTATTGTATACAGTAATAACCGGCTTTTCATCGGCGCCAAGCTCTTTAAGGGTTTTGTATACAATGTTCATCTGTTCACTTCTCTTAGGATTTGAGGCATCTACAACGTGAACAAGTATGTCAGCGAATTTAGCCTCCTCGAGGGTTGCTCTGAATGCCTTTATAAGATTATGAGGAAGCTTTTGTATAAAGCCTACCGTATCAGTAAAAAGGTATTTTGCACCGCTTTCCGTTTCAACAGCTCTTGTAGTGGTATCAAGGGTAGCAAAAAGTTTATCTTCTGCTAAAACTCCTGCTCCTGTAAGAGTGTTAAGAAGTGTGGATTTTCCTGCATTTGTGTAGCCTACAAGAGCAATGACGGGAACTCCTGTTTCCATTCTCTTTTCTCTTAAAACACCTCTGTGCCTTTCTATTTCTTTTAATTCTTTATTGAGGTCAGATATTCTGTCTGCTATATTTCTTCTGTCAGTTTCAAGTTTTTTTTCACCGGGACCTCTTGTGCCTATACCGCCGCCAAGTCTTGACATTTCCTTGCCCCTTCCTGTAAGGTGGGCAAGATTATATTTAAGCTGCGCAAGCTCTACCTGAACCTTACCTTCTGCTGAGCTTGCTCTTTGTGCGAAAATATCAAGTATAAGGAGAGTTCTGTTCATAACCTTTGTGTTAAGGGCGTTTTCAAGGTTTCTTATCTGATTTGGGTTTAGCTCGTCGTCACAAATTATACCTGTTGCTTCTACCATTTCAATGTAATTTTTAAGCTCCTCAATTTTGCCTTTGCCTAAATATGTTGCTCTGTTTACAGCCTCTCTTTTTTGTATAAGTCTGCCGACAACTTCGGCACCTGCAGTTTTTGCCAAATCTCCAAGCTCGTCAAGACAGCTTTCGGCATCAAACTCATTATCCCCTGTATCGATACCTACAAGTATTACTTTTTCAATTTCTTTTTCTGTTTCGTATAACATATTATCCTACCTTTTTATATTTAGTATGTGCAGCTTAATTGTTTCTATTAATTATAATAGATAATTATATGTTAGTCAAATAGTTAAGTAAAATTTATGCTTTATTAAATTGTGTTTATGGAGTATAATATTAATAATGTATAATAAGGAGATGGGTTAAATGACAGGCTGGTTAATTATAAACGGTTTTCTTAACAGCAGCAAATTTAATGAAATTTACAGTTGGCTTAAGATAGCCTTTGAAAAAAGAGGTCACATAATTGATGTATATACAAATTCTGAGCTTTCTGATATATATGAAATAGAAGTTAAGCCTGATTTTGTTATATTTTGGGATAAGGATATACCTCTTGCCAAAAGACTTGAAAAAATGGGACTAAGGCTTTTTAATTCATCTTCCGTCATTGAAAACTGTGACAACAAGGCCCTTACTTATATTGCTCTTTCAGGTGAAGTTGATATGCCTGAAACAATTATTGCACCTATGACCTACAGGAATATAGGCTATAACAATATGGATTTTGTTAAAAAGGCAGTGGTGAGGCTTGGTTTGCCTTTAATAATAAAGGAATGTTATGGCTCTTTTGGGCAGCAGGTTTATATGGCAAATTCTTTGGAGGAGGCTGTTGGTATTGTTGAAAATACAAGAGAACCCCTTATATTTCAAAAATTTATAGCCGAAAGCAGGGGCAGAGATGTAAGAATTAATATGGTTGGAGATGTGGCTGTTGCTTCAATGCTTAGATACAATCAAAACGATTTCAGGGCAAATATTACAAACGGCGGAAATATGGAAAGCTATAACCCCGGTTCTGCTGAAATTGATATTGCAAAAAGGGCTTGCAGAGTATTGGGTCTTGATTTTGGCGGTGTGGATATTTTATTTAGCAAAAAGGGACCTTTGGTTTGTGAAGTCAATTCAAATGCACATTTCAAAAATATTTATGACTGCACAGGAGTTAATGTTGCTGAATATATTGCGGAGTACGTTGAAAAATGCTTGGTTGGATAATTTATAATAAAGAAGATGTAGAAAAAAATGAAAATTATATCGGTTGGTATATTAATAAATTTAAAGAAAATAACATTGAATTAAGTCTTGTTTATACTGATGAAATTAACTATAATTCTTTGCCTTACTTTGCTATAGTAAGGGCAATAAGACCCGATATTACAAGAAAACTTGAAAATTTAGGGGTAAAGTGCTTTAATAATGGATTTGTTTCTGAAATATGCAATGATAAGGCACTTACATATAAGTTTGTAAGTGACAATGGTATTGAAATATTACCTACATATTATAATGTTGATTATGTTAAAGATTATCCTGTTGTTATTAAGCCCAAGGACAGTCACGGGGGTGACAGAGTGAATATAGCTGAAAGCTATAATGAGCTTATGACACTTATGCCATTGTATGAAGGTGATAATTATGTCATTCAAGCTGTAGCCACAGACAAAGGCAAAGATGTCAGAGTTTATGTAATAGGTGACAAAATAATAACTTCTATGCTAAGAGTGTCAGATAAAGATTTTAGAAGTAATTTTTGTTTAGGAGGAAGTGCTTCTGTCTATAATTTAACCGATGAGGAAGTTGAAAAAGTAAATAAAGTAATAAAACTTTTTGATTTTGATTTTGTAGGTATTGATTTTGTATTTAATAATGGTGAAATGGTATTTAATGAAATTGAAGATGTGGTAGGCAGCAGAATGATATATACCTACACTAATATTGACATTGTGGCTTTATATATTAAATATATTTTGCAGAAATTATAATTGGATTTTACAATAATGTGTTACAATAAAATATAATGCTTTTAGGAGGACAAAAGAATGAAGATTGCTATGCTTACGAGTGGCGGAGACTGTCAGGGTTTAAATGCCACTATGAGGGGTGTTGCCAAAACTCTTTATAATGAACTTGACGACGTAACCATATACGGTATACTTGACGGTTATAAGGGTCTTATTGAAGGTGAATATAAAAAGCTTAAAAAAGAAGATTTTTCCGGTATACTTACATTAGGCGGTACAATTTTAGGAACATCAAGACAACCTTTTAAGAAAATGCAGATTGTTGAGGAAAATGGTGTTGATAAGGTTAAGGCTATGAAAGAGACCTATAAAAAACTTAACATTGACTGTCTTGTAATTTTAGGAGGTAACGGTACGCATAAGACAGCGAACCTTTTAAGAGAAGAGGGTCTTAACGTTATTACACTTCCAAAGACTATTGACAATGACCTTTGGGGTACAGATGTAACATTTGGTTTTAATTCAGCCATTGATGTTGCAACTGATGTTATTGACAGAATTCATACAACGGCTACATCTCATGGCAGAATATTTGTTATTGAAATTATGGGGCATAAGGCAGGCTGGCTTACACTTTATTCAGGTATTGCAGGCGGTGCAGATATTATTCTTATTCCTGAAATTCCTTATGATATTAACAAAGTTAAAAAAGAAATTGAGAAGAGAACGGCAAATAATAAGGGTTTTTCTATAGTTGCAGTTGCAGAGGGTGCAATTTCTGTGGATGAAAGTAAAATGAACAAAAAAGAATTTAAGGCATATAGGGAAAATATGAAACAGCCGTCCATTGCCTACAGAGTAGCTGATGAGATAATGGCTATAACAAATCATGAGGTAAGAGTTGCGGTACCGGGACATATTCAGCGCGGCGGTGCTCCTAATCCTTATGACAGGGTTTTGTGTACACGTTTTGGTGCTTTTGCGGCAGAACTTATAAAGGCTAAGAAGTTTGGCTATATGGTAGGTATTAAAAATGATGAAGTGGTTGCAGTCCCTTTAAGTGAGGTGGCAGGCAAACTTAAAACTGTGTCTGCTGATGATCAGGTAATAAAAGCAGCCAGAAAAGTTGGTATTTCGTTTGGAGATTAAAATATTTATAAGTGCTGTGCATTTTTATGTATAAATTTTCTGTTTACTTTCACGTGCTAAAGTGGTATAATCATTGTATTACAAACAAAAGCTTTTGAGGTGGAATTATGATAGATAAAATTGCAAATGACAAGGAAATAAAGGATTTGTTTGAAGCAATACTCACACTTGAAAATATGGAGGATTGCTATAAGTTTTTTGAGGATATTTGTACTATAAAGGAGATGCAGTCAATAGCACAGAGACTTGCTGTTGCTAAAATGCTTAAAGCAGGAGAAACCTATCAGGCAATAGTAACTGCAACAGGTGCTTCTACAGCAACAATAAGCAGAGTAAACCGCTGCCTTAATTACGGTGACGGCGGATATAATATTGTATTAAAACGATTGGAGAGTAAGTAAATGAGTATTGATGATAAGCTAAAGACTTTAAATGATATGCAGAGACAGGCGGTCCTTACTACGGAGGGACCTCTTTTATTGTTAGCAGGTGCAGGTTCAGGCAAAACAAGAGTTTTGACTCACAGAATTGCATATTTAATTGAAAATGGAGTTAAACCTTGGAATATTCTTGCCATTACATTTACAAATAAAGCGGCAAGAGAAATGAAGGAGAGAGTTGCGGCCATTACTCCACATGGGGATGAAGTATGGGTAAGTACATTTCATTCTACATGTGTGAGGATTTTAAGAAGGGAAATTGACAAAATTGGCTACAGTAATAAGTTTTCAATATATGATGCTGATGACAGCGAAAGGCTTATAAAGGATATTTTAAAGGAACACAACATAAGTGATAAGGTTTATCCGCCTAAAATGATTATTTCTCAGATTGGCGGACAAAAGGATCAGATGCACTCTCCGGAGGACTTTATGAAGGAAGTTGAAAAGGATTTTAGAATGAGAAAGGTTGCTGATATTTATGCAATTTATCAGGAGAGATTAAAGGAAAACAATGCCCTTGACTTTGATGACCTTATTTTTAAGACTGTTGAGCTTTTTAAGAAAAGACCTGACATTTTGGACAAGTATCAGGAAAGATTCAGATACATAATGGTTGATGAGTATCAGGATACTAACGGTGCACAGTATCAGCTTGTAAAGCTTCTTGCTTCTAAGTATAATAATCTTTGTGTTGTAGGTGATGATGACCAGAGTATATATGGATGGAGAGGTGCAGATATTAAGAATATTCTTGATTTTGAAAAAGATTTTAAAAATACTGTAGTTATTAAACTTGAGCAAAATTATCGTTCAACAGGTCTTATACTTGAGTCAGCAAATGCTGTAATTAAAAACAACAGAACAAGAAAGGCAAAGGCACTCTGGACTGATCAGGGGGAGGGTACAAAGCTTAAATTCCACAATTCTTCAGGTGACAGAGAGGAAGCAAATTTTATTTGCAAAAACATTGACAAGGGAGTTACAGAAGGCAGGAAATACAGTGATTATGCTATTTTATATAGAAATAATGCCCTTTCAAGAGTAATAGAAGAACAGCTTGTAAAGGATAGTATACCTTACAGACTTTTTGGAGGCACACGATTTTATGACAGAAAGGAAATTAAGGATATTATGTGCTATTTAAAGGTACTTAATAACCCTAATGACGATATTGCCATAAAGAGAATAATAAATGTTCCCAAGCGTTCAATAGGTGATACTACTGTTGCCAAAATTTCAGAATATGCTGCTGAAAATCATTTGAATTTTTACATGGCACTTTGCGGAAATGAGAATATAAACAGCCTTACATCAAGAGCAAAGTCATCTCTTGTGAAATTTGTAGATCTTTTAAATGACTTTAATATTGATGCAGAGGAACTGCCTGTGTCTGAATTAATTGAAAAGATTATAGACAAAACAGGATATAAAGCAGAGCTTGAGGCAATTAATACTGATGAATCAAGAGGCAGACTTGAAAATATAGGAGAGCTTATAAATAAAGCTGCCGAATTTGAGGAAAATAATGAGGATGCTGATCTTGCACAGTTTCTTGAAGAGGTTGCACTTGTAGCTGATGTTGACGGCTACACAGAGGGTGATGACACAGTCGTTCTTATGACACTTCATTCATCAAAGGGTTTAGAGTTTGACACTGTTTTTATTGCAGGTTTTGAAGAAAGTATTTTCCCGGGATTTAGAGCTATGCAGGACGGTACAGGTATGGAAATGGAAGAAGAAAGACGTCTTTGTTATGTTGGTATAACAAGAGCAAAGAGAGAGCTTTATTTAACTGCTGCCAAGAATAGACTTCAGCACGGTCAGAGAGTTTATAATATGCCATCCAGATTTTTAAAAGAAATTCCTTCAAAGTTTATTGAAAGAAGTGAGGACGGTCTTACGGTTAAAAAGGCAGAAGGAGGCTTTGGTTTTGAAAAGCCTGTGCAGTATAATCCTGCTAAAAGGGTTATAAATCCTTATAAAATGCCTGAGCCTAAAAATGTATCTCTTGATTTTACCGTTGGGGATAATGTTAAGCATATTAAATTTGGTATAGGTCAGGTTAAAGATATGACTCCTGCAGGGGCAGATTATGAAATTACCGTAGATTTTATTAATGCAGGTACAAAAAAACTGATGAGTAAATTTGCTAATTTAAAAAAGATTTAAGGTGTGTAATATGAATAATATAGTTTTAATAGGTATGCCCGGAGCAGGTAAGAGTACAATAGGTGTTGTTCTTGCAAAAAGTCTTGGCTACAAATTCATAGATTCTGATATTGTCATACAGGAAAAAGAGGGCAGGCTCCTTCACGAAATTATTTCCAATGTTGGTGATGAGGGTTTCAGAGAAATTGAGAATAAAATAAATGCTTCTATAAATACATCAAATTCGGTTATAGCAACAGGAGGAAGCGCGGTGTATGGAAAAGAGGCTATGGAGCATTTTGCAAAAACAGGTAAAATTGTCTATTTAAAGCAAAGCTATAAGGAAATTGAAATCCGACTTGGTGATTTAAGCAAGAGAGGGGTTACAATTAAAGAAGGGCAGACATTAAAGGATTTGTATGACGAGAGAGTTCCTCTTTATGAAAAATATGCCAATATTGAGGTTAACTGCGGAGGGAAAAAAATGAGGGATATTGTAAAGGAAATAGAGGCGAGGTTGTTTTATTAATGTTTATTTAGCACAAGTTGTATGTAGTCATTTAGAGAGTAAATGGTTTATTAACCTTAATCTGTATTCTTCTCAACACATAAAAAGGCTGTCCATAGGACAGCCTTTTTATATATTATTTAAATAAAGTCTTAAATCTTTCCATTGCAGCTACAGTATTTTCCTTATTATTAAATGCTGTAAGTCTGAAATAGTTGTCACCGTTCTTACCAAAGCCTGCACCGGGAGTTCCTACTACCTGAATTTCATTAAGCATTTTATCAAAGAAATCCCAGCTATACATATCAAATGGGCATTCAAACCAAATATATGGAGAGTTTACACCACCAAAATACTTGACGCCAAGCTCGTCCATAGTATCAGCAATAATCTTAGCATTTTCTCTGTAGGTATTAATCATAGCCTTGGCTTCTTCCATGCCTTCTACACTGAATACGGCAGCAGCAGCTTTCTGAACAATGTATGGAACTCCGTTAAACTTAGTAGTCTGTCTTCTGTTCCACATCTTGTTAGGATACATTTCAGTACCGTTTGACGCTGTGTATTTAAGAGCCTTAGGAACTACAGTATAACCGCATCTTGTACCTGTAAAGCCTGCTGTCTTTGAAAGTGAGCAAAACTCAATACAGCATTCCTTGGCACCTTCAATGGCAAATATACTTCTTGGTAAAGTTTCATCGGTAATAAAGCATTCATAAGCAGAGTCAAAAAGAATAATTGCATTATTAGCCTTAGCATAATCAACCCATTCCTTTAACTGTTCCTTGTTATATGCTGCACCTGTTGGATTGTTAGGTGAGCAGAGATAAATAATATCTGCATGAACACTTGGATCAGGCATGGCAAGGAAGTTGTTTTCAGGTGTGGAATCCATATAAATAATGTTTCTGCCGTTCATAGTGTTTGTATCAACATATACAGGGTAAACAGGGTCGGGAACAAGAACTGTGTTATCTACAGCAAAAAGGTCTGTAATATTTCCTGTATCGGACTTTGCACCGTCGGATACAAAAATTTCATCGGCATCAATTTCAACACCGTTTCTTTTATAATAATCTTTAATAGCATTTCTTAAAAAATCATAGCCCTGTTCAGGTCCATAGCCCTTAAATGTTGCAGGATCCGCCATTTCATCAACAGCAGAGTGTAAAGCCTTAATAACTGATTTGCTGAGGGGTAATGTAACATCACCGATACCAAGTCTTATTACGCTTTTATCAGGATTTTCAGTTACAAAATTATTTACTCTCTTAGCAATTTCAGAGAAAAGATAACTTTCTTTAAGGTTTAAATAGTTTTCATTTAATTTTGCCATTTTAAATCTCCTTTTACTAAATTAATTTTTTAAAAGTTCATTTACTGCCGCAAGCTTAACGCATACGCAGAATATGTCCATTGCCTGTTCAAGTTCTTCAACGGTAGGATATGAAGGCGCAATTCTTATATTACTGTCCTTAGGGTCTTTTCCGTAAGGGTAGGAACAGCCTGCATTTGTCAGTATAAGACCACATTCCTTTGCTAATTTTACAGTTTCCTTTGCGCAGTTTGGAAGTGTGTCAACAGCTATGAAATAACCGCCGTAAGGCTTTGCCCATGTAAGAAAATCGCTGTTGCCGAATTCTTCTTCAAGTTTGTTTAATACTACATCAAACTTTTCTTTAAGCATAGCACCAAGTTTTTTCATATGAAGCATCATACCGTCAGGAGTTTTGAAAAATTCGTAGGTTCTTAGCTGGTTAATTTTATTATAACCTATTGTCATAACACCAAAACGTTGTTTAATTTCTTCAATTGCTTTGTCGCCTGATGCAATTAATGCAACCCCTGAGCCCGGGAAGGTAATCTTTGATGTAGAAAAGAAATAAAGAATTCTGTCATCATTGCCGTATTTTTCAGCAATGTCAAATATATTGGCAAGCTTAACTTCCTTGTAAACATGGTGAACACCATAGGCATTATCCCATATAATGGTAAAGTCTTTAGCAGCGGTTTCCATCTTAGCAAGTCTTTCAACTACTTCGTCGCTGTAGCAGATACCGCCCGGATTAGAATAAAGAGGAACACATATAATACCCTTTATACTTTCATCCTCTTTAGCGAGCTTTTCAACCATATCCATATCAGGACCATTGTTATTCATAGGAATATTAATCATTTCAAAGCCAAACTCTTCACATATTGAAAAGTGCCTGTCATATCCCGGTACAGGACATAGGAACTTAACTTTGTCAAGTTTTGACCATGGAGTCTGACCTAGTTTTCCAAATATATAATATCTGGCAATAGCATCATATATTAAATTAAGGGAAGAATTGCCTCCTATAATAATATTATCTTCTTTGATATCAAGAAGCTGTGAAAAAAGCTGTCTGCATTCCTTAATACCGGTTAATATACCATAATTTCTTACGTCATTGCCTTCACAATTAATATAATTTTCTATAGGTAATGTTAGTATTTCATTAGACAAATCAAGTTGTGCCGCAGCAGGCTTTCCTCGTGACATATCAAGACTTAAATTGCAAGCTTTAAGCTTATCGTATTCATAAATGAGCTTTTTCTTTGCTTCAAGCAATTCTTCTTTGCTTGACTGACTTGATAAAGACATATAATCACTCCTTTATTTGAAAATCTATGTTTTTTAACATAAAATTTTTATTTACATTAAAAGTATTATACCTTTTTTGTAATATATATGTCAAGTGATTATGCAAGATTAATAATCAAAAATTTCAAAAATTTTTGATTGTTAAAATTTGAATTTTTGTGTAAAATCTATTTTTTGTTTTATGCTGCAGCATAAATATATAATTTGCACAAAAAAAGTTAAATGTTTCGCTTAAAAATTAAACATTTTATAAAAAATTAAGAAAATCTTAAAAAAACTATTGCATTTTGTTTAAGATGGGTCTATAATGCACTCATACACAACAAAGGCGTTGGAGTGAAAACTCCGGCGCCTTATTTTTTTTATTTTTATTTATAGGAGGGGTTAAAATGACTGAACAGGCTTTTAACGCATTTGACACTATATGGCTCTTGCTCGGCGCTGTATTAGTATTTTGGATGCAGGCAGGTTTCGCAATGGTAGAAACAGGCTTCACCAGAGCAAAAAACGCAGGTAATATTATTATGAAGAATTTAATGGACTTTGCAATAGGTTCTATTGTTTTCTGGATTATTGGCTATGGCATTATGTTTGGTGGTGCTAACGGTATATTCGGCGGCATTGACTTATTTGTAATGAGCGGTGAATATGACACAGGTTCTGCTCCTTTCTGGGTACACTTTATGTTTAACACAGTATTCTGTGCAACTGCAGCTACTATTGTTTCAGGTGCTATGGCAGAAAGAACTAAGTTTTCTTCTTACTTAATTTATTCAGCAGTTATCAGTGCTATTATTTATCCTATTGAAGGTCACTGGATTTGGGGCGGCGGCTGGTTATCAACTCTTACAATTGGTTCTTGGACCGGTTTCCATGATTATGCAGGTTCTACTGCAGTTCATATGGTTGGTGGTATTTCAGCTTTAGTTGGTGCCGCTATTCTTGGACCTCGTATTGGTAAGTATGATGAGAATGGCAAGCCAAAGGCTATACCAGGTCATAGTTTAACTCTTGGTGCTTTAGGTGTATTCATTCTCTGGATGGGTTGGTTTGGCTTCAACCCTGCATCCAGCTATGGCTTAAGCAGTTATGAACAGGGTATGGATGTTGCTAATGTATTTATGACAACTAACATTGCTGCTGCTGTTGCAACTACAGCAACTATGATTTTCACTTGGATTAAGTATGGCAAGCCTGATGTTTCAATGACATTAAACGGCTCTCTTGCAGGTCTTGTTGCTATTACAGCAGGCTGTTCTGCAGTTGACCCTTGGGCTGCTGCTATTATCGGTTTATGTGCAGGTATCATCGTTGTTCTTGCTGTTGAATTTATTGATAAGATTCACGTTGATGACCCTGTTGGTGCTGTTGCAGTTCATGGTGTTTGTGGTTTGTTCGGTACTCTTTGCGTAGGTCTTTTCGGCAGAGAGGGCGGCTTATTCCTTACAGGCGACCCTAGCAGATTTTTCGTACAGTTAGTTGGTGTTGTTGCTGTTGGTGTATTTGTTGCAGCCGCAATGACTATTGTATTCTTATTAATTAAGGTTACTGTAGGTCTTAGAGTTACTCAGGAAGAAGAAATTATTGGTCTTGATGCTCTTGAGCATGGCTTGGTTTCAGGCTCTTATGCTGATTTTATGCCATCAGTTAATGTATCAAGTATGAAGTCAAGCAAAGTAACAGGTACTGTTCCTGCTGATGTTGCTGTTCCTGTTCAGGTTGTTACTGATGAGGCTGCTCCAACATCTGAGGATGGAAAGATGAGCAAGGTTGAAATCATCTGTAAGATGGATAGATTTGAATTGCTTAAGAAGAAGCTTGAAGATTGCGGCATTACAGGTATGACGGTTGTAAACTGTATGGGCTGTGGTGTACAGAAGGGTAATACTAAGTATTATCGTGGTGCTGAAGTAGAAACTAACTTACTTCCTAAGATTAAGGTTGAGGTTGTTGTTTCAAAGGTTCCTGTAAGTGATGTAATTAAGGCAGCTAAGGAAGCTCTTTACACCGGCAATATTGGTGATGGCAAAATCTTTGTTTATGGTGTAGATTATGTTGTTAAGGTAAGAACAGGTGAAACAAATTATGCAGCTCTTCAGGGCGTAGATCAGTTTTAATTGATTTTATAAATTGAAATTCCTATTATTATATAATTTAAAAAGTTTATTAAATAAATTTTAAAAATTCAATCTTGACAAATTTTTTTAAAATTGATAAACTATTTAAGTATCGAGTGGCGAAATGCGTAAATCCAGATTTTGGATTTACGCATTTTTTTCTTGTACAAATACAGGTTGTGGCAGCTTTCCGCATAAAAGACTCCCATTAAAAAAGGAGGAATTATGGACGAAATTTCTATGAACAAGATGGGTGTAAAACCCATAAAATCACTATTACTTACAATGGGAGTACCTATGATTTTATCAATGGTATTACAGGCAGTGTATAATATTGTAGACAGTGCATTTGTATCTAATATGGAAGAAAGGGGTGAGGCAGCATTAAATGCTCTTACATTGGACTTTCCGGTACAGATGCTTATGGTTGCTATTGGAATTGGTACAGGTGTAGGCGTTAATGCGCTTTTGTCAAAGAGTCTTGGACAGGATAACAAGGAAAAGGTAAACAGAGTAGCAGGAAATGCTTTATTTTTGGGTATTGTTATTTATATAATATTTATATTGTTTGGAATTTTTGGGGTAAATGTATATATTGGAACACAGACATCTAATCCGGAAATATTTGAAATGGCTGTGGATTATTTACAGATTTGCTGCATAATATCATTTGGTATAGTATTCTTTTCTATTTTTGAAAAGCTTTTACAGGCTACAGGAAATTCTGTATATTCAACAATAGCACAGATAACCGGTGCTGTTACCAATATAATTCTTGATCCTGTTTTAATTTATGGTTGGCTTGGGTTACCGGAAATGGGGGTAAAGGGTGCAGCTTATGCGACTGTTATTGGTCAGATTGTATCTGCTCTTTTAGGTTTAATATTCCATTTGAAATGTAATAAGGAAATTACTAATGGTATTAGGTATATGAAGCCGTCATTGAATATAATTGGTGAAATATATGCAATTGGGTTTCCTGCAATTATTGCTCAGGCACTTATGTCTGTTATGACTTATGGGTTAAATATTATATTGGGTCAAATTGGCGAGGCTGTTGTAACAGCATATGGATTATATTATAAAATTCAACAGTTCATTCTCTTTGCGGCATTCGGATTGCGTGATGCAATAACACCTATTATTTCCTTTAATCATGGAATGAAGAATAAAAAACGTATTAAGCAGGGTATTAAATATGGGATGTTATATACATTTGTAATTATGGTGATTGGTTTAATTGTACTTGAGATTTTTGCAGTACCTTTTTCAGCTATATTTGGCTTATCCGGTTCAACTCAAAATTTATGTATAAGTGCAATGAGAATAATTTCAATAAGCTTTATATTTGCAGGTGCAAATGTTGCATATCAGGGTGTTTTTCAGGCACTTGACGGTGGTCTTGAATCATTGATTATATCAGTATGCAGACAGTTTGTTTTTGTATTGCCTGTGGCTTATGGATTTTCATTAATTGCCATTAAATCAAATGAGTATGTTTGGACGGTGTGGCTTACGTTTCCTATAGCAGAGATTATTTCTGCTATAATTGCAAGTATTTTTATGGCAAGTATTAATAAGAGGAAAATAAATGTATTGGAGGGTTAGATTATGGCTAAAAGAATTATAACAATAAGCAGACAATTTGGCAGCGGCGGCAGAACTATTGGCAAAATTGTTGCAGAACAGTTAGGATTTGATTTTTATGACAAGGAGCTTATTGAAAAGGTAGCAGAAAAATCAGGATTTGATAAAAGCTATATTGAGGAGGAAGGAGAATATTCTCCGTCTAAAAGCAGATTTGCTTATTCCTTTGTTGGCAGGAATATAAACGGTATGACTAATAATGATTATATCTGGTCTATACAGAGAAAGCTTATATTGGAGCTTGCTGTAAAGGGAGGCTGTGTTATTGTAGGACGATGTGCAGACTACATATTAAGAGACAGAATTGACGTTTTTAATGTGTTTGTACATGCGGCTACAGATAAGAAGGCTGAAAGGATAGTTAAGCTATACGGTGAAACTGATGTTAAGCCTGAAAAAAGATTGTACGAAAAGGATAAAAAAAGAGCCATTAATTATAAATACTATACTGACAGGACATGGGGAATGGCAGAAAATTATCATTTGACACTTGACAGTGGTGTTATAGGTATTGATAAATGTGCCGAGATAATTGTGGAATTAAGTAAATAACAGTATATGCAAAATTCTGTTTAGTTGTGAAGACTAAACAGAATTTTTTAATTTAAAAGGTAAGTAGCAAGGGTCAGATAAGCTGCGAATATACACCATAGTACGTATGGTATTTGCAGATGGGCTGATACAGGCTTAATTTTATAAAAATAGTAAATCATAATTAATATTGAAACTATCATTAAAATAATCCATATAAATGCTGTTAAATACATCATAAGGTTAAAGAAAATCAGCGGCCAGCAAAAATTCAAAAAAAGTTGTATACCATACCATTTTAAAGCTGTTGGAGTAAAGCTGTTTTTTTCATTGTATACAATGTATGAAGATATCCCCATAAGTATATAGAGTATTGTCCATACTATCGGAAAAACTATGTTAGGAGGAGTAAGAGGTGGTTTATTGGCAGTTGAGTTGTATATCATCATTCCATTACTGCTTAAAAGAGCCGATAAGCCTCCTGTTAAAAGGGGGATTAGTATTGATATAATTAGTGTATTTTTATTTTTCATATGATACTCCTCGAATATTTTATTAATAATATATGAAAATTAAAATAAAATATTCAAATACATACAAAAATAGTTAGGCACCTTGACAAATGTTGTGTGTAATGATATAATATCAAGGTGCCTAACATTATGATTGGAGGTAAATATGGAAGATAAAGAATTGTTACGTATAATGGAAAAATGTGGTCACTTTTTATATCATCGAAGAGGCGGTAAAAGGGGACAGATAAAAACATTAAGTCTCATTGCGGAAAGAGGAGAAATAACTCAGAAAGAGTTGTTAGAAATTCTTATCCTGAAATCGGGTTCGGTAAGTGAAATAGTTAAAAAGCTGGAAAATCAGGGATTTATAACTAAGAAAAAGGATAATAATGATAAGAGAAAAATAAAAATTAGTATTACTGATAAGGGCAGATATTTTTTAGATACTCAATTGGCAATAAATGTGGAGCAGGAAAAGGTTTTATTTACTTCTCTCAGTGATGAAGAACAAAAAGAGCTTATAAAGCTGTTAAGTAAATTGTTTAAGGATTGGGAGAGTAAATTTGACAGTTCTCTTTTTAATCACAGAAGGGGGGGGAATAGCATTGTTTAAGCTATTGAAAAAATACCGTTTTTTTGGATTAATTGCACCTCTTTTTATGTTTGGTGAGGTTTTGGCCGATTTAATTCAGCCAAATATGATGAAGAATATTGTTGATGATGGTGTTTTGGGACTTAACAATAATGGTGTTGGTGATTTAAAGCTAATTATTACCGTAGGTATTGCAATGATAGGAGTTGTAATTCTGGGAGGCATTTCCGGTGTGCTTTCCGGTGTGTTTGCTAACTTGTTTAGTCAAAATTGGGGTAATGAAATCAGAAAATCCTGTTTTAAAAGAGTTATGGAGTTTTCATTTGAACAAACAGATAAATTTTCCACCGGTTCTCTTGTAACAAGAATAACAAATGATGTTACCCAGGTACAAAATTTGGCAACACAGGTGGTGAGAGGATTTATCAGAACTACTCTTTTATTTGTCGGTGGTATATATTGTGTAGCGGCATTGGATTTGAAATTTGGTGTTGTACTTGCATGTACTTTGCCCTTTGTAATTATAGGTGTACTGTATTTTATATCTGAGGCAAATCCTTTTTTTTATGTGCTTCAGGAAAAATTGGATAGGGTAAACAGTGTTGTTCAGGAAAATGTTGCCGGAGCAAGAGTTGTTAAGGCTTATGTCAAGGAAGAATACGAGGAAAAGCGATTTGGTAATGCAAACAATGAGCTTGTAAATACTCAGCTCAGAGTTTTAAAACTTTTTGCATATATGACACCTCTTGCTAACATAGTTTTAAATATAGCTCTTGTTATAATTATAAAGGTAGGTGCTGTTGAGGCTCAGATTGGTTCTGTGACTCCGGGCAGTATTATGGCAGCTATTACGTATTTATCAAGAATTATGCACTCTGTTATGATGCTTGCAATGATTTTTCAGACTGTATCAAGAGGTAAGGCATCGGCTGAAAGATTAAATGAAATTTTGAATACAGAGCCTGTAATTAAGGATGGTAAGTTTGATGGTAATACTGAAATCAAGGGAAAAATTGAGTTTAAAAACGTTTCATTTTCTTATCCTCAGGGTAATGGAGAGCTTGTTCTTGATGGTATTAATTTAACAATTAATCCCGGCGAAACTTTTGGTATTTTAGGTTCTACGGGAAGTGGTAAGTCAAGTCTTGTCAATTTAATTCCAAGGTTTTATGATACAACGGGCGGAAGCGTATTGGTAGATAACATAGAGGTAAGGGATTATAAGCTTTCAGGTTTAAGAGACAAGATAGCTGTAGCTTTACAAAAAAGTGAGCTTTTTAATTCAAGTATTAGGGAAAATATAATGTGGGGCAATTCTAATGCTGATTATGAAGAAATTTTAACTGCAAGTGATAATGCACAGGCCAGAGAATTTATTGAAAGTAAGGCAGAAGGTTTTGAAACTATGGTAGCAGAAAAAGGTATGAGTTTATCAGGCGGTCAGAAACAGAGAATTGCCATAGCAAGAGCGTTGCTAAAAAAAGCTGAAATTATTATATTTGATGATTCCACAAGTGCTCTTGACCTTAAAACAGAAGCGAGGCTTTATAAAGCTTTGAGAAAAGATTATGACAATGTAACTAAAATAATTATAGCCCAGAGAATAGCTTCAGTTAAAGGGGCTGACAGAATTGCCATAATTGATAATGGAAAAATTGTCGCCTGTGATAGTCATGAAAAACTTTTGGAAAGCTGTGAAATATATCAGGATATATATAATTCACAGTTAAAGCAGGGCGGTGAAATAAAATGAGTAAAGAAAATAAGTCTCAGGTTAATATAAAAATTCCGGGAATGAGGGGTCCCAGAAATTTTGGTATGGTGGAAAAACCAAAAAATAGCAGGAAAACATTATCAAGACTTTTAAAATATTTTTCAAGAGAAATACGTCTTATTATATCACTTATATTTGTTGTAATTATTGTAGTTCTATGCTCAGTCATTGCACCCAGTCTCCAAAGCAATGCAGTTGATACAATTGCGGAAGGACGATATGGAGATATAGGTAATATATTAATTTTAATGATTATATTATATGTTATACATAGTCTTTCAACGCTTTTTCAGAATTTAATAAGCGCTGTATTAAGTCAAAAAATTGTGAAAAAAATGAGAGAGGATTTATTTAAAAAAATAGTTAATCTTCCTATCAGGTATATTGACAACCATCCTCATGGAGATATAATGAGCAGAATGACCAATGATATTGAAAATATTTCAAATACTGTTTCACAATCCTTAGGTTCGTTGGTTTCGGGTGTCCTTACTATTTCAGGTACTGTGGTGATAATGCTTTATTTTTGTTGGCAGCTTGCTCTTTTAAGCTGTACGACTGTTGTATTAACTGTTGCAGTAACAAAATATCTTTCTAAAATTATGAGAAGTTTTTTTACAAAAAGGCAGGTTTTATTAGGTGAATTAAATGGTATTGTTGAAGAAAAGGTTATTGGATACAAAACAGTTGTTGCATATAACAGGCAGGAGGCTGTAATAAGTGAATTTGAAAAAAGCTCTGATGATCTTACTAAAACCGGCATTATTGCTGAAATCTGGGGTGGCTCCATGGGGCCTGTTATGAATGTAATAAGCAATATTGGTTTTGTAATTATTGCTGCATTTGGCGGGTATTTTGCAATTAAGGGTCTTATTTCCATTGGTGTTGTTTCTGCATTTATTGTTTATGCCAAACAGTTTAGCAGACCTATTAATGAAATTGCTCAGGTTTATGGTCAGATACAGACTGCTATTGCCGGTGCCGAAAGAATATTTGCTATTATTGACGAAGATAGTGAAAACAAAGAGGGAAGTGCTGATATGGAAAATGCAAGGGGTATTATTACTTTTAAAAATGTTAATTTTTCATATGTTGAAGGTAAACGGGTACTCTATGATTTTAACCTTGATGTAAGAGCAGGTCAAAAGGTTGCCCTTGTAGGAGCTACAGGAAGTGGTAAAACTACTGTTGTTAATCTTTTAATGAGGTTTTACGACATAGACAGCGGAGAAATTTTAATTGATGGTGTGAATATTAAGGATATTGCAATAGATGAATTAAGAAAAAATACGGCTATTGTTTTACAGGATACTGTTCTTTTTTCTGACAGTATAAGAAATAATCTTAAATATTCAAATTTAGATGCAGATGATGATGAAATGATAAAAGCTGCAAAACTTAGCAATTGTTATAATATGATTAAGCATTTTCCTAAAAAGTTTGATACTATGCTTACTGAGGCCGGACAAAATTTATCTCAGGGACAAAGACAGCTTTTATCTATTGGCAGAGCCTTTCTTGCCAACCCTAAGATTTTGATTTTAGATGAAGCTACATCAAGTGTTGATACCAGAACAGAAAAGCATATACAGGATGCTATGGTTAATCTTATGAAAAAGAGAACCAGCCTTATTATCGCTCACAGGTTATCTACTATTCAGGACGCTGATTTAATTGTTGTTATGGATAAAGGGAGAATTGTGGAAACAGGCAATCATGAAGAACTTATTAACAGACGGGGCAGATACTATGAGCTTTATATGACGCAGTTTGAGGGAAATGCAATTTAATCTGTTTTTTACATAATTGTTGTAATTTACACAAAAATGTGATAAAATGAATACAGTTTTGTTAAGGAGGAACATAAATGAATACTAAAAAATTATGTATAATGGGTTTACTTGTTGCTTTAACCTGTGTGGCAACGATGTGTATACATATACCTATTCCGGCAACGAGTGGTTATATTAATGTTGGTGACAGCATAATTCTTATTACAGCAATAATTTTGGGAGGACCTTACGGTATGGTTGCAGGCGGTATAGGTTCTGCTCTTTCTGACCTTCTTTTAGGCTATACCAACTATATACCTGTTACTTTTATTGTAAAAGGTATTGAAGGTCTTTTAGTATCTGTAATTGCAGGTAAGAGTGTTAAGTTTTTTTCTGTAAGAAAAATTACAGCGGCAATTTTAGGAGTTGCATGGATGGTTTTAGGTTATTTTATTTTTGAATCATTTATGTATGGTTTGGCAGCAGCTGCCGAATCTGTTGTTTCCAATTGTTTACAGGCAGGAGGAAGCTTTGTTATTTTTATTGTACTTGGTTTTGCTTTGCATAAGGCAAAGATTGCGAATTATATTGAATAATTGGGTTATAATATTTTTAAACAATGGAAAGAGGGTAAATGTGTATGGATAGCAGATTTGTTGAACTTGCTAAAAATCTTGTGAATTATAGCTGTCATATTGAAAAGGGTGACAGAGTACTTATTAATTGTAATGGTACCTCTGCTTTTCCTCTTGTAAAGGCTCTTGTAAGAGAAATTTACAGAGTTGGTGCATATCCTTTTGTTGATATTAAGTCAAATGTTGTGCAAAGAGAGCTTATAATGGGCTGTAGTGAAGAGCAGTTTAATGAAGTTAAAGAAATTGATAATGCCAGAATGGCTTTAATGGACGCTTATATTGGTATTGGTTGTAATGACAATACATCTGAGCTTGCTGATGTTCCCGGTGAAAAGCAGGCTATATGGAGTAAGTGCTATGATAATGATATTCTTGAAACAAGATTAAAGACTAAATGGGTTGTTTTAAGATACCCTAACAATTCTCTTGCACAGGCTGCAGGAACAAGCCTTGATGCGTTTGAGGATTTTTACTTTAAGGTTTGTAATTTGGACTATGGTAAAATGAGCAAGGCTATGGATAATCTTGTTGAGCTTATGAATAAAACTGACAAAGTAAGAATAGTTGGAAAGGATACGGACCTTAGTTTCAGCATTAAAGATATTCCCGCTATTAAATGTGCAGGTGAAATGAATATTCCCGATGGTGAGGTTTATACTGCACCTGTTAAGGAGAGTGTAAACGGTACTATTTCATATAACACTCCTACTGAATATCAGGGTGTTACTTATACGGATGTTAAACTTAAATTTGAAAATGGCAGAATTGTTGAGGCAACTGCTAATGATACTGAAAGAGTAAATAAGGTTTTTGATACTGATGAAGGCGCCCGTTATGTGGGAGAGTTTGCTATTGGTGTTAATCCTTTTATAACTAAGGCTATGAAAAATATTCTGTTTGATGAAAAGATAAGAGGTTCTATTCATTTTACTCCGGGCAATGCTTATGATGATGCGGATAATGGTAATAGAAGTGCTATTCATTGGGATTTGGTTTTAATTCAGACAGAAGATTATGGCGGAGGAGAAATTTATTTTGATGATGTTTTAATAAGAAAAGACGGTATATTTGTTTTGGATGAGTTAAAGTGTCTTAACCCTGAAAACCTGATGTAAAAAAATCCTGCTTTACAATATAAACGTAAAGCAGGATTTTTTTATTTAAACATAAGCTTCTGCATTTTTATAACGTCATTAATGTTTATTTTACCGTCTCCGTTAATATCCTTTCCCATGCCGCCGGATATATTGCTAATTATTTTGAGCAGTGTTATATTATCTGTCTTATTAATTATAGTATTTCCGTCAATGTTAAGTATATTGTATCCGTTAATACCGAAATCATTGAGATAATCTGTTGAAGATATTTCAGGTGCATAAAAATCCATCTGATATGCTATTGTATGGTTTTGTGTTTTATCATAGTTTGCCATATTAACCGAACCTGTCAGAAAGTATCTATAAGAATTAATACTTGTATAGCTGTCGAACCATGTTGGATCACAGTGATAAAATTTGTTGTTTATATTAATTAAGTTCCATTTGTGCCCTGTAGTTGTTCCGTTCTCTTCATAAAATGTTTCTGTACACATTGATTTTATACCTGACATATTACAAAGAATTTTTAATGCTTCTGAATAGCCTTCACATACAGGTGCATTTACACCGTATGTACCATATAATAGGGCTGAGGTTGGTAAATATGCGTGTTTTGAAGCTGTATTGATATCAGTGTTATAGTGACAGTTATCTTTAAACCAGTTCATATAGTAATTAAGCTTTCCCCAGTCTGTGCTTCCTGCAGGAGCACTTGAAATAATTTCTTCAGCCTTGTTAATAATATTCTTATAGTCAGATTTTACCTGTTCTTCACTTGTATAGCAGTCAGGAAAATAAGAATTTATTGTAGATTTTGGTTTAAGGGTAATAAAAAAGTTTTTTACTAAACCGGTACTTGGATAGTAGCCATCAAAGCCATATCCTGCACTTGTATTATTTATATCAATCCAAAAATACTGTGGTTTATCTAAATATGTCAGAGCATATAGTGGTCTGAAAGCGAATGTGGATATATCTACTTCAAAAGTATTCCATATGCTTTCATAAACAGCTGCTGCTGTTGTAAGCCCTTTGTCTATTGTCAGGTTTGTTGTAAAGGTATATGTACTTGTACCATCCATCATTGACATAATGTTATTTTCAAGTTCATTGTAATACTTTTTTTCATATTCAGTAAGTTGGTCATAATAATTTTCTGATTCTGCAACATTATTCTGTAAGAGCATTATACCTTGTTTTGAATTTAATGCATCCTCATATGTTATTTCATTATACAAGCCTGAAATTGGCTTATTAGCTGATACTGATACGGAAAAAAGCATTGTAAAAAAGGTAATTAAAACTATCTTTTTCATTATTTATACTCCTTTATTGCATTTACTAATGCTTCCATTTGTTCCATGGTTCCGATTGTAATTCTTAAGTATTCACTAATTCTTGGCTTGTTAAAGTACCTTACGAATATATTTTTTTCCTTTAGGTAGTTAAATAGCTTTTCGGCACTGATATTTTTATTTGTTGTAAATATAAAGTTTGCTTTACTTGGTAAGGTTTCAAATCCCAACTTTGACAGCTCTCGAATTGTCCATTCCCTGGTTGAAATAATTTTATTTACACACTCATTGAAATAATTTTTATCTTTTGCTGAAGCTGTTGCTATGACTTGAGAAAGAGAATTAAGAGTGTAGCTGTTAAAACTGTTTTTAACCGCTTCAAGGGCAGATATAAGCTCTTTATCAGCCATAGCGTATCCGACTCTTATTCCTGCCAAAGCTCTTGATTTAGAATAAGTTTGAACTATAACAAGGTTATCATATTTATGTATAAGGTCAACGGCACTCTTGCCGCCGAAGTCGATATATGCTTCATCAACAATTACAATTACATCATCATTGTTCCTGATAATACTTTCAATGTCACTAAGGTCCATATAAATAGATGTAGGTGCATTGGGATTGGCTATTATGATACCGCCGTTTTCAACATAATAGTCCTCTTTAATAAATTTAAAGTTATCATCAAGGGGTATTTTTTTATATGGTATATTATAAAGATTACACCATACATCATAAAAAGAATAAGTAATGTCAGGGAAAAGAACAGGCTTTTTTGAGTTGAAAAATGTCATAAAGCAAAGTGCCAGAACTTCATCTGAGCCATTACCTAAAAACAGTTCATTTTCGTTTACGGGATATTTTTCCATTAATGCTGATTTTAAATCTTTACATACAAAGCTTGGGTAAAGTCTTAAATTGTTATTGTTATATTCTTTTATTGCCTCATTAATAGCAGGAGAAGGGGCATAGGGAGATTCGTTTGTATTAAGCTTAATTACATTTGTATTTTGCGGCTGTTCTCCGGGAACATAAGGGGCTATTGCTCTTATGTTTTCTTTCCATCTTTTCATTTTATTCACCTCATAATAATATTTATCCATTTTATCATTTTATATTATAACACATTTTTTTTGTATTTAACAGAGAAAAATTAAGTTTACTGTAAACTCCTATTGACAAAAGTTTGTATTATTGTTAAAATGTTAGACGGCTAACATTTTAAAGGGGGCGCTGATTTGGATAGAAGAATAGGTAAGGATATTCATATTGTTTCAAATAAAATATGCAGAAAAATGGACCGGCTTATAGGTCAGTTTGATTGCACTCATTCTCAATTTACAGTTATTCTTTATCTTACTAAGAATAAGGAAAGAGATATTTTTCAAAGAGATATTGAAGAAGAGTTTGGTATTAGACGTTCAAGTGTTTCTGCTACACTTTCCAATTTGGAAGAAAAGGGATACATTAAAAGAAGTTCTGTTTCACAGGATGCAAGGTTAAAAAAAATAACTGTTACAGTCAGAGGCGAAAAAATTGTTGAGGAGTCTAAAAAAATTATTAATGATTTTGAAAAAGAGCTTATTTTTCAGATTACTGAGGAGGAGCTTGATATTTTTTACAGAGTTCTTGATAAACTGGCCGTTGTTGCTGATAATTAATAGGAGGAAATTATTATGGATAAAAGATTTGTAATTACAATAGGCAGGGAATATGGTTCAGGTGGAAGGGTTATTGGACAGGCTGTTGCTGACAGACTTGGAGTTAAGTTTTATGATGATGAAATCATTGAGCTTATAGCAAAAGAAAGCGGTTTAAGTATTGAAGCAATATCCAGACTTGATGGTACCAAAACTTCAAGCTTTTTATACAATGCATTTATGTCAACTCAATCAATACCTTTAAATGATGAAATATTTCTTGCACAGTCAAGGGTTATAAAGGAGATTGCAAACAAGGAATCCTGTGTTATTGTAAGCCGTTGTGCTGATTATGTTTTAAGAGATTATGATAATTTATTTAATATATTTATTTATGCTCCTATGGAAGCAAGAATGGAAAGAACAAAATCTCTTTATCATGATATAGCTAATAATTATGAAAGCTATGTTAAGAAAATGGACAAAAAAAGAGCTGATTATTATAATTATTTTACACCTAATAAATGGGGAGAAAGAAGTAATTATCATATGATGATTGACAGCTCTGTAGGTATTGAAAATACAGTTAATATGCTAGCTGCAATGGTTGAGGCATTGTTTGGAGGTGAGAATTAATGGAAGCTGTTATGAAAGAAAATAAGATGGGTACCATGCCTGTAAATAAGCTTCTTATTTCAATGGCATTACCTATGATGCTTTCTATGCTTGTACAGGCTTTATATAATATTGTAGACAGTATATTTGTTGCTAAATATAGTGCTGCTTGTATGACTGCTATTTCGCTTGTATTCCCTTTGCAGACCCTTATGATTGCCGGAGGTACCGGTGTGGGTGTTGGTATGAATGCAATTCTTTCACGTTATTTAGGTGCAAAGGATCAGAATGGAGTAAATAAAACTGCATTTAATGGAATTGCAATATATACAATATGCTACGTAATCTTTCTTTTGGTTGGTCTGTTTGTATCTGAACCTTTTATGAGAGCACAGGCAAGTTCACAGGAAATAGCTGATGCAGGTACGGTTTATTTAAAGATTGTATGCTGTTTTAGTATGGGTATGTATACACAGTTTTGTTTTGAAAGAATGTTACAGTCTACAGGTAAGACTATTTATTCAATGATTACACAAATGTCAGGAGCTGTTGTTAATATTATTTTAGACCCCATATTGATTTTTGGTTTGTTAGGTGCTCCAAGAATGGGTATGGCCGGTGCTGCTATTGCAACGGTAATCGGTCAGTGCGTTGCAGGTGTTCTTGCTATAATTTTAAATTTAAAATTTAATCATGAAATTCAGCTCAGAAAAATTAAGGGATTTATTCCGAGTGGTCACACTATGGGAAAAATTTTGTACATTGGTGTGCCATCTATTATAATGCAGTCTATAGGTTCCATAATGGTTTTGGGTATTAATACTATTTTTTCTCATATGAACATAGTGGATACTACTCTTGGTCTGACTGAGTCAAGAGATACTGCTATTGCTATTTTTGGAATTTATTTTAAACTTCAAAGTTTTATATTTATGCCTGTTTTTGGTCTTAATAATGGTATGGTTCCAATTGTTGCCTTTTGTCTTGGTTCAAGAAACAGAGAAAGACTTGTGAAAACTATCAAATTAAGTATATGCTATGCTTTTTGCCTTCTTTTAATCGGCACAGTTATTTTCCAGTGCATACCTGATAAACTACTTATGTTGTTTGCAAATGAAAGTAATCTTGAGCACATACTTTCAATGGGTGTTCCTGCTTTGAGAATAATATGTATACACTTCCCTGTAGCAAGCTTTTGTATTATAAGTTTGTCTGTGTTCCAGGCTCTTGGTAATGGTGTACTTTCAATGGCTGTTTCTTTCTGCAGACAGCTTGTTGTTCTTGTACCTATTGCATTTTTACTTTCTCTTACACAACATGTAAGTAATGTATGGTTTGCGTTTTTAGTAGCTGAGAGTATTTCATTTATTCTTTGTTTATTTGCTTTCAGATATATGTATAAGAGGGTGATTAAGCCTATGGGAATGGCTGCAAATTAAATATGTTTTGAAATAAAAAGGTGATGCTGCAAATGCAGCATCACCTTTTTATTTATGTAAAATTAATATTGTTAAATTCTTATACAGGCAACAACCTTGCCATTATCAGGAACAGAAACCTTATTAAGCTCACTTTCGGGTATATTAAGTTCCCATTTGCCATATACACCGCTTCTTTCTGAAAGAACACCATAGAAGTTAAGCATAAGTATACCTAAGTTAAGCTGAGCATCATTTTCATCAGTTTCTTCATCATCAAGAGCAACCAACATAAATAAACCGTCATTAATAATAAAACGGTAAGGCTGTCTGTTAAGGAAAGATGGAGCACAGCATGCTGATACGAGTGCCTGATAAAGATCAGTATAGTGGTCAAGAGTTGATGGCTCGCCCTTAATGCCCATATCCTCAGCTAATATAGCATCTTCAACATAAAGCTTTGGTGCTTCGTAGCTTGTACGCTTTTTAAGTGTTACGTTTGATAAATTAACAATGTCAAGTCGTTTAATACTTGGAACAGCATTTTCATATCCAAAAGCAATAAATGCTACCGGTAATTTACCCTCAGGAAGTCTTAACCTTTCTTTAAGCTTGATTGTATCACTTATTGTAATCCAACAGGTTGAAATACCCATATCAGTAAGTTTAAGAACTAAATCTTCACCAATAAAGCCTGCATTTTCAAGATAATTTGGTGATTTTTCTGATGTGAGTAAAATATAGTGAGGTGCTTCAATTACAAAGTCTTCATAACCTATACAGCCGGTTAAATTAGGTGCAGTTTTGGGATCTATAACAGTTAATTCAACACTTATTTCAGGCACAAGTCTTTTGCAGCAATTAAAATATTCTTTAATTTTGTTAATCGTATTTTGAGCAACAGCTTTTTCCTTAAAATCTCTTGTTGATTTTCTTTTTGTAGCATTTTGATAATAATTCATTAATATTCACCCTTTCTCTTCATATTTAAATAATAAATTATTTTATATCTAATTATAATTTTAGTATATATTTATTTAAAAGTCAATTAAATAAGATATTTAATTTTAAGTTTCAGAAATTTTTTATAAAAGTTGTGTAATTTTCAGCAAAAAAGGAAGGGTCAGTTCATAATGAACTGTACCCCTTATTTTTATTGGTTAATGTGTTTTTAATTTCTTAGAAACAATAAGAGTTAATACTCCTATAAATACAAGTATAGCAGAAACAATCATACTTACCGGTAATCCAAATATCAAAAGCTGGTCCGTTCTGAGACTTTCTATAAAAAATCTTCCTAAACCATATCCTATAAAATACATGGAAAGAAGCTGGCCTTCAAATTTCTTGTGTTTTCTTGTTGAAAACATAATTATAAGTAAGCATATATTCCATATACATTCATACAAAAAGGTTGGATGTACCTGTATGTAACTTATTTCGTTATAAATTGTAACAGGGTAATAAGCATGTCCCTGATATATTGCTTTTTCTCCATTTAATACAAGTCCGTTTACCTGTTCGGTTTTTAAAGCCATGGCAAAAAGGCTGTCTGTATGGCGGCCAAATGCTTCTCTGTTGAAAAAATTCCCCCAACGTCCAAATATCTGACCTATAAGAACACTCATTATACAGGTATCTGCAAGCTTAAAGAAATTTATTTTTCGTATTTTTGAAAATATAAGAGCTGCTAAAGCACCGCCTATAATGCCTCCGTATATAGCAAGTCCTCCATTTCTGAATTTAAAAAAATCAAGAATGCTGTCACCATGAAAAAGCAGATAGTATATTCGGGCACCGCAGACACCCATTATAATTGCTATAAAGGCAAAGTCAGAATATATATCCTGACTTTGTCCTGTCATTTTAGCCTCTCTTAAGCATAGGGCAATTCCCAGTAATGTGCCGAAGGCAATAAATATACCATACCAGTATATATTAAAATTGCCGATTTTAAAAGCTACTCTGCTGAGTGAATCAATACTTATTCCTAAATGCGGAAAATATATATCTCCCATTGTCAACTCTCCTTTATTAGTGCAAGTACCATATTGTCATAGGTGTATTGCTCTTTTAATGTATTTATAATATCATCTACAACTATTTTATCATAATTATTGTAAATGTCCAGTATTTCTATATTTTTAGAATAACAATCTGCCGTAAAGCTGACAAGAGATGAAATATTTTCGCTGTTAAACAGCATTTGGGTTTTAAGTTTATTTACTATTCGTTCTATGGTGTCTTTTGCAATACCATAGTTGATATAATTTTTTATTTCTGACATTATGTCATCAATAATTTTATTGTAATTATTGCCTTCCCCTTTTATGATTGAAGCACCATAGTCTGTACCCTGAAGAACTTCAAAGCTAAAGCTGTTATCAATTAATCTGTTGCTATACAGGCTGTCATACAATTTTGAACTGCCTGAAAAAAGTAAATTCATAATAATATTGCTTATACATAGTCTGTTGAGAGTATTATTTTGAAGTTTATCTCTAAAGCCTATATGATATATGGGCTTGCTTATGGACATATTAACGGTATATTCTTTATTGTATATTGTATCTTCATATTTATTTTTAATAGCTTTGGTATTGCCAAGCTTTAAGTTTTCTGCCTGTTCAAAAAAACTCTTGCTGTCAAAGTCTCCGCATCCTATTATTACACAATTTTCATAGGTATAAAATGTGTTATAGCTTTTTTCAAGCATTTCTTTTGTTATTGTGTTAATATCACTGACATCACCTGCTATACTTTCTCTTATTGGGTTTTTGCTATACATTGCTTTTAATACATTAAAATAAATTTGCCAGTAAGGGTCATCCTTATACATATTTATTTCCTGTGTAATTATTCCTTTTTCCTTTTTTATGTTTTCTTCTGTAAGATAAAGACCGGAAACCATTTTCATAAGCAGGTCAAAGCCTTTGTCTATGTTGTCACAGCCTGAAAAATAGTAGGCTGTTGTATCAAAGTTGGTATAAGCGTTTGCACTAAGCCCCAGCTTTGAAAAGCTGTCAAATATATTTATATCCTTATCTTCAAACATTTTGTGTTCAAGAAAGTGGGCAATACCAAAGGGTTGGTTTATTTCAATATTATTTACATTAAAATCGGTATTTTTAGAGCCATATTTAAAGGCAATCATTACTTCTTTTTCATTATAGTCTTTTTTAGGGAGAACATAGCACATTGCATTGTTATTTAGTTTTTTACTTATTATATTTATCATTGTTGTCCTCCTTACTGAGCATAAATATTGTATCTAATTGACTGTCTTTAAAAATATCTTTTATTGTATCAACTCTTTTTATTCCTTCAATAGCTGATTCAATACTCTGTTCTTTTCCGATAATAAGTCCGCCTAAAATACTGTCCATTATTCTTTCGGGTTTATCCTGAGCTATTTTGTATCCGTTTATAATATTTTCTTTAGCAATTTCTATATTTTCTTCTGAAATATTGCTGAAGGCAGATTTGATAATTTCAATGACTTTTTCCTTGTTTTCGCTGTCTATGCCTGCTTCAATCATCATAATAGATTTAAACCTTAATAGCTTTGAGCATATATAATAACAAAGGCTTTCGCTTTCTCTTGCCTGCATAAACAAAGCAGAACTGGCACTGCCTCCGAAAAGTTCATTTGCAACAATGGTCTTATACCAGTCATCTCCGATTGGGTTGATATTCAATCTAAAACCTACACATAGTTTTCCTTGTGTAATATCCATACTTTCATTAATATTTTTTTCAGCGGCAGGGTAGTATAAATAATTACATGGTTCAAGTTCTGTGTTTCTTGAAAAAAGGTGAATATATTTATTAATATATTCAATAATTTCTTTATTTTCAATGCTGCCTATGGCAATAATATCTATCTTTGCATTGTTGATGACATAATTATAGTGTGAGTGTATGGACACATTTTTAATGTCTTCTATATAGCCGTCACCATTTATACCATAAGGCTCTTTTTCGCACATTGACTCAATGCATTTTTCAAGAACATAGCTTCTTTTATCATTTATAAGAGAATTAATTGTACATTCAAGGTCATTTATTGAAGCGTCAATATTGTTAAAAAGAGGTTTTAGTAAAATATTGCCTAATAATTCAATCGCATCTTCAAGATAAGTAGGGGTAGTTTTGCAAAACAATTCTATAATGTGTTCCTCACCTTTTTTTAAAACATTACTGTTAATTGTGGTATTTATTTCTTCGAGTTTTATTTCAATGGCACGTCTGGTTTTATACTTGGCACAGCCATTTAATATTGCTCTTGAGAGCAGCGAATTTGCTGTAACAGTTTCTCTTTTTAAAGGCGTTCTTAGAAGAATACAAAGGGTTATGGTTTGAAATTTTTCTGTGGGGAGAATGTGTATGTTAACTCCCTTTGTTAATTCTGTTGTGTACATGGGACCTCCTTTATATTTGTTGAGACAAATATTAATTTACATATATTTTCTCATATTTTTTAATGCGCTTTTTTCAAGTCTGCTTACCTGAGCCTGACTTATACCGATTTCCTCCGATACCTCCATTTGAGTTTTACCCTTAAAAAATCTGAGATTAATAATATAACGTTCTCTTTCATTCAGTTTTTTTAGAGCTTCTTTGAGTGATATATTTTCAAGCCAGTTTGCATCAGTATTTTTATCATCACTTACCTGATCCATAACATAAAGGGCATCTGTTCCGTCGTGATATATTGGTTCAAAAAGAGAAATCGGGTCTTGTATAGCCTCAAGTGCAAATACAACCTCCTCTTTAGTCATAGCTATTTCTTTTGCGATTTCTTCAATGGTAGGCTCTTTATTGTTTTCGTTTGTAAGCTTTTCTTTTGCCTGCAATGCCTTGTAGGCAGTATCTCTGGCTGAACGGCTTACTCTGATTGGATTATAATCTCTTAAATATCTCCTTATTTCGCCTATTATCATAGGTACAGCATAGGTTGAAAACTTAACTCCTCGTTCTGTGTCAAAGTTTCTGATTGCTTTTATAAGACCTATACAACCAACCTGAAATATATCATCTACACTTTCACCTCTGTTATTAAAACGCTGTACAACACTTAACACAAGTCTTAAATTACCATATATATATTTTGAGAGGGCTTCCTGATCGCCCTTTTTAATCCTTACAAAAAGCTCCTCTTTTTCAGCCTGTGAAAGAGTAGGCAGTTTGCTGGTGTTTACTCCACATATTTCCACCTTAGTAATAGCCATAATCATCCCTCCTAGCTATTAGGTTTGCCTAATGGAGTAAATTTATTCAAAATTTGGTTATACATATTTTGTCAAAAAATATTTACAATATTTATGGCTTAGTGTAAAATGATATTATAATAATAAAAGGAGGACTTTGAAATGAAAAAGTTTTTAGAAGAGTTCAAGACTTTTGCTATGAAAGGCAATATGATTGATTTGGCAGTTGGTGTTGTTATTGGCGGTGCTTTCAGTAAAATAGTCACTATGCTTGTTGATTGTATAATCACACCGCTTATTACCCTTGTACTTAGTTCTGTTACAGGTAAGTCAAGTACTGATGCACTTTTTGGAAGTTGGATTATCGGACCATTTCCTATTGGTCAGCTTGTGAGTACTATAATTGATTTTATTATTACAGCTCTTGTGCTTTTTGTTATTGTTAAGTCTCTTAATAAGTTACAGAGTTTGGGAAAGAAAGAAGAGGAAGTTGCTGCTTCTGCTACTAAGAAGTGTCCTTATTGCAGGAGTGAAATTGATATTGATGCAACCAGATGTCCGTATTGTACATCTGAGTTATAATACATAGTAAAGACTATTCTGAAAAATATGATAAAGAATAGTCTTTTTTGTTTGTTTAATTTTCAATGGGTTAGTTATGTAAGTATTTATCATTTTTAATAATATTTTGTCGGGTAAGGCAGAATTAAAGTCTAAAAAATATTGGAAATAAATGTCATATTGTGATATAATCATATAGTACTATTATTGATTGTTTTAATTTGACTTTTAGAGGTGTGCAATGAAAGAAAGAGCTTGTATGTTTTGCGGACACAGATATGTTGTGGGTTGGAGCAAATTGCATAAAAAAATAACTTCTGCGGCAACAGATTTAATCGTAAATGAAGGAGTAAAGGTATTTTATTTGAGAAACTTGATGGGCATTGACGAGGTATGTTCTCTTGCTTTAAAGTTGTTGAGTCTTGATTATCCTGATATTAGGATATATCTTGTTATTCCCAATGTGACAAGAAAAGTTATTAAAGAGTATCTTTTGTATGAATATATGAATGATGGTATTATAAATCTTGATTTTAGGAAGGAATCTTACACAGAGGCTATGATCAAGTGTGATGAGTGGCTTGTGAATAATTCAGATTATATTATTACTCATATGCATATGAATTATGGCAGAGCTTATAGAGTACTGAAGTATGGAATGGATAAAAACAAGCAGATTGTCAGGATATAGAAATAATTAATATTTATAAATCATATAAATACTTGCATTTGTAGCAAAATGCAAGTAAAGAATTTATGAGCTTTCCTGTAACCTTGCTTTAAAGCCGGGTTACAGGAAAATTTTGTCTTTTGGTATGTAATATTTATACAGATGTGTTTTTAAAACTTAGTTGTATAATAATTAAAATTTAAACATTTTTAACAATAATCAATTTTTGATTAGGATATATTAAGTCAGGATTTTCAATATTATTTATATCTACAAGACTTTGAACAGTTGTATTAAATCTCTTTGCAAGTTTCCATAGAGTATCTCCCTTTTTTACAACATAAATAGCCATGCTTGGTATTTTATCTATTATATCAGGCGGCAAAGGTGTAATTGTAACATCTGTAATAAGGTTAATACAGCGAGTTTCTCTTACCGTTGTATTTGTATTAAGGGCACATCTTACTTCGACTTCTCTGTCAGAAAGCATATTAAAGCCTATATGTGCAATATTAGCGTTAATGCTTGCTTCCATACCATCCATAGCCCCCCTTGCATCTATTGTTTGAGTAAACGGAATAGTGTCGGAGTGACTGTATATTGGCATTTCATCATTTCCTGTAATATACATTATATCTATATTTATGGCACCTTCAATTACTACTTTGTTTTCGTATATTGATATATCATCAATATATACGGTACCTGTTGCTCTGAATATTTGCAGCATATTAGGGCATTTTTCGTCAAGGGTAACAATTTCCTTAACCGGGCATTGTCCTCTGTTTCTGCATACTATACCGGAATAACAAAGTTCTGTGGTAGTAAAGTTAACATCATTGTTTAGAACATAAGCATCTTCAAGCACTTCATTGCTTTCGTTCTGACTTGTGTTTATGTCGGCACCTACATTTATTTCCATATTTATTATTTTGGGTTCGCCCTCATCATTTTCAAGCACATTATAAAAGCAATCCTTAATATAGAGATTTACATCTGCTATACTGTCTGTATCAGTGTTTTCAGCTTCAAGAGCAAAATTAAAAGGAATATCAAACTCATAGAGTTCAGGAAAACCTCCTTCGGTACTTGTGTATAATATTACAACTGATACATCGCCACTTGAATTAACTGAATCCTCCTGTGGTTTGAATTCTGAGTTTGTGATATTACAGCTAAGACTCAGTATTTCCGATATAGGAAGTTTAGTTGCGGGAAGGGTAATATCATCTGTTACGGTAAATGTTTCCATCTTTTGACAAATGGTTCTGGAAGTGTTAACATTGCCAAATTGTTGTTGTTCTCTTGGTATATCATATAAATCGGTAATTGCTTCAATTTCGGCAAGCTCTGTTACCATACCATTAACTTCTGACATAATTTTATAACCGAATTTTCTGTCATTTACCTTTTTGCATTCTACATTTGAGATTACTGCATTTATATTTGACAGCATATTGGTGTCGGCACCTTCAATGTTAATAAAATCGTTAATAGGTACTTCTGTTGAAATACTATGTACACCCTTGTCCTTACCGCAGTATAATATGTTTATAAGAAGTCTGCCCTTGAAGCTGAGACGGTTTTCTTCAGAATGGCTTTCTTCGGGGATTATATTTGCATCACATTTTAATATAATGTCAATATCCGGCTGATTATCTCTTAATATAATTTCGCCTTCCTGTATAAGCTGGGCTTTTTCACTGCCTATTATTTTGTCTGCTGTTATATTTTTGGTTATATAATTCATATACAAAAAAACCTCCATATCAATATACTTTAGTATATTATGAATATGGAGGTTTTATGATTATAAAAAAATTAACTGTTTAGAGCATTAATTACATTATTTGTAATTTTCTTGAATTCTTCTGCAATTTCCGTTTTAATGTTGTTATAGCCGTTATCAGCCATACCTGAAACAGTAACATCGGTTGGAAGTTCGCCTAAAAGGGCAATTTCATTTTGAATTAAAAATTCTGTTGTATTTTCGCCGTCGTAAATCTTTATTTTTTCACCACAGTGAGGACAAATAATATAGCTCATATTTTCTACAAGACCTAAAATTGGTACATTAAGCATTTTTGTCATATTTATTGACTTTGATACTATCATATTTACCATATCCTGTGGAATACTTACCATTACGATACCGCTTAGAGGTATACTTTGCATTACTGTAAGAGAAATGTCACCTGTTCCCGGAGGCATATCAACAATAAGATAATCAAGCTCGCCCCAAAGTGCCTCTACCCAGAATTGTTTTACGCAGTTTGAAAGCATTGCACCTCTCCATACTACAGGCTGATTTTCATCAGGAAGCATAAGATTTAAGCTTAATACTTTAATACCATCTTCATTTTCAACCGGTATAATAAGGTTATTTTCGGCAAAGGCTCTTTTACCTGTTAAGCCCATGAGTCTGCAGGCACTTGGACCTGTAATGTCAGCATCTAAAAGACCTACAGAATGTCCTTTTTTGACCAATTCTTTTGCGAGCATTGCTGATACTGTTGATTTACCAACACCGCCTTTACCACTCATTACACCAATAATGTTTTTTACCTTGTTAAGTGGATTGTTTTCAATACCACATTTGCCGCTGTCATTACCACATTTACCATGTGACGGACATGAACTACAATCTGCCATTATATTTCCTCTCCTTTGTAAAACTTTAAAAATAGTATTTTTATCTAATTTATGTTAGTTGAATTTTCTTTGTCTTACCACTTCATACATAATAAGACCTGCAGATACACTTGCATTAAGTGAGTCAATGCTGCCATACATTGGAATGCCTACCGTAAAGTCACACTTCTTTTTAACAAGTTCGCTTACACCGACACCTTCGTTACCTATTACAAGGGCTAATGCACCCTTCAAGTCTGACTTAAAGTATTCTCTTCCTGACATATCAGCACAGGCAACCCATATATTTTCTTTTTTTAATTCGTCAATAGCTCTTGCCATATTTGTTACTCTTGCTATAGGTACAAATTCCAATGCGCCTGCTGATGTTTTGCTTACAATAGCTGTCAAGCCGACAGCTCTTCTTTTAGGAATAACTACACCATGAGCACCTACAGCATCAGCTGTTCTTATAATAGCTCCTAAGTTGTGAGGATCAGTGATTTCATCACATAGAATAATGAATGGGTCCTCGTCTTTATTTCTTGCGTTTTCAATAATATCACTTAATTCACAGTATTCGTGGGCAGGGCAAAGGGCAACAACACCCTGATTGTTATTGCTCTTTGAAATAAGAGCCATTTTTTCTTTGTCTACCTCTTGAACAATGATACCCTTTTCTCTTGCCTTAGCAACTATTACTTTTAGTGTACCCTCAATTCCTCCTTTTTTTACAATAATTTTGTCAATTGGTTTATCATGATTTAATGCCTCTAATACAGGGTTTCTGCCCTCAAGCTGTAAGCCTTCTTCAAAAGCTGAGTTGTCCTCATACTTTTGAGCTCTGCTGTCACGAGGTCTGAAATCTCTTTTTTCGGGGCGTCTTTCTGACTTCATTTTGCTTCTTCTGTTGTCCTGTCTTTTCATAATTTCTCCTTTTAATGTATTGCTTCAAGTCCTGTGTTATATAGCTCCTCTATTCTCTTATACGCACCCTTTAAATAAAGATAGCCAAAAAGTGCCTCCACACCTGTAGCACGCCTGTAATCAACTATAGATTGATTTTTAGCTGATGTGTGGCTTTTGGCATTTCTTCCTCTTTTAAGTACGCCAAGTTCCTCTTCTGTAAGTTTATCCTCTATAGCTGAATACATTTTTGACTGGGATGTGGCATTTACAATGGCCTTTGCTTTTTTGTGCATAATATTTACGGGAGAATTTCCCTCTGCAATTATCATACCTCTGGTAAGAAGGTCGAATATTGTATCACCTATAAATGCAAGGGCAAGAGAATTAAGGGTTTTGGGGTCAGTATTTATGTTTTTTAAAATCTCCATATTTCTCCTATTTATAAGACCAGCGAACGCCTGCTCTTGTGTCCTCAATTATTACACCCTTACTGCTTAATTCTTCTCTTATAGCATCAGCTCTTGCAAAATCCTTTGCCTTCTTTGCTGCTGTTCTTTCTGCAATTAGTGCTTCAACTTCATCTGCTGAAATCTGGTCATTTTTTGTATCATCATAAGGCCTAATGCCAAGAATATCGCAGAGAGTAAGCATTTTTTCTCTTATGGAGGTTACAAATTCCTTTGAGGAATTTTCTGTTACATTTACATTTGCAAACTTGGCAATTTCAAAAATGGCAGTTACGGCATCAGCAGTATTAAAGTCATCGTCCATAGCTTTTTCAAATTGAACTCTGAACTTGTCAGCTTCACAATTAAGCTTTGTTTCATCTTCTGTCATTGTGCCCTGAGACTTGCTTTCCATAAATAAAAGTGACTTATAAGCATTTTTAATTCTGTCAAGACCTGCACCTGCTGCTTCCATTAATTCTTTTGAAAAATTAATAGGGCTTCTGTAGTGACCGCTTAAAATAAAAAATCTTACAACATCATAAGGTATATGTTCAACAATTTCTCTTAATGTAAAGAAATTACCAAGGGATTTGCTCATTTTCTTATTATCTACATTTATAAAACCATTATGAAGCCAGTATTTGGCAAAAGGTTTGCCGTTTGCTGCTTCAGACTGGGCAATCTCGTTTTCATGGTGTGGGAAAATTAAGTCCTCTCCGCCTGCGTGAATATCAATAGTATCACCTAAGTATTTCTTTGCCATTACTGAACATTCAATATGCCAGCCCGGTCTGCCTTGACTCCATGGAGACTCCCAATAAGGCTCACCTTCTTTTTTTGGTTTCCAGAGAACGAAGTCCATGGGACTTTTCTTTGTTTCATCTACTGCAATTCTGGCACCTGCCTCAAGGTCGTCAATGTTCTTGCCTGAAAGTTTGCCGTAATCGGTAAAGGATTTTGTGTCGTAAAATACACTGCCGTTTACTTCATAAGCGTGACCATTGTCAATAAGAGTCTGTATCATTTCAATAATGCCGTCCATTTCCTCCGTAACCTTTGGATTTTTTGTTGCAGGCTCAACATTAAGACCTTCTGCATCCTTCTTTGCCTCTTCAATATATCTTTCTGAAATTACCTTTGCTTCAACACCTTCAGCATTTGCTTTTTTAATAATCTTGTCATCTACATCTGTAAAGTTTTGAACATAGTTTACCTCATAGCCCTTATATTCCATATATCTTCTGATTGTATCAAATATAACATAAGGTCTGGCATTGCCGATGTGAATGTAGTCATATACTGTAGGACCGCATACATACATCTTTACCTTTCCCGGCTCAAGAGGTATAAAATCTTCTTTTTGTCTTGTTAATGTGTTATAAACTTTCATTAGTTTTCTCCTTTCTCTTTCTTTAAAGCTTCTATTTCATCCTGCATTTTACTAAGCTGTACCCGTAACTTGCATATTTCCATTTCAACAGGGTCAGGCAATTTAATTTGGTCGAGAGTATCTGAAGGACTTGCCAAATTGTTTCTGCCAACTGTTCTGCCCGGGATACCAACAACAGTGGAATAGGGCGGTATATCCTGTAACACTACAGAACCTGCACCGATTTTACTGTCATGACCTATTGTAATAGGTCCAAGAACTTTTGCTCCTGAGCCTACCATTACATTACTTTCAATAGTTGGGTGGCGTTTGCCTATGTCTTTACCTGTACCTCCAAGTGTTACATTCTGATAAATAAGAACATTATCTTTTATTTCACAGGTTTCACCTATGACAACTCCCATACCATGGTCAATAAACACACCATGACCTATTGTAGCGCCCGGGTGAATTTCAATACCGGTAAACCACCTTGAAATCTGTGAAATAAGTCTTGCCATAAAGAACAGATGCATTTTGTAAAATCTGTGGGCTATTTTGTGAGAAATCATTGCCCAAAAACTTGAATATAGTATAACCTCAATACTGCTTTTAATTGCAGGGTCTTTTCTTTTGACGGTTTCTACTTCATTTCTTACACCAAAGAATATTCCTATAAGTATAAGAAATATAACAAGCATAATAAAAAATGTTTTCATATACTCACTCCAATTACAAAAAAATAAAGCCACCTCTCATAGAGACGATGGCTCGTGGTTCCACTCTAATTCCGTATAAAACGGCACTTATAAAAATTACAGTTTCGTAATTTATTAACCTTTAACGCAGTTATACGGAGCAGGCTACTGATATTTCACCTGTCGGCTCGGAAATGCACTTCATCAATATCTGCCTTAGAGCACTCACAGCATTTATGCTCCTCTCTGAAAGGTTTGTATAGATTACTCTTTTCTTCTCAGCCTTTTTAATATATTATGTATTTTATACTTAAAAGGTGAAAATGTCAAGTTTAAAGTTACATTTCTATAAGACAAACAGCCTTAGAAGCTATTCCCTCACCGCTGCCGGTAAAGCCAAGCTCCTCTTCGGTTGTAGCTTTTACGTTAATATCGTCAGCACTCATATTAAGAGCATTAGCAATATTTTTTTCCATTTCTGAAATATATGGTCTCATTTTAGGACTTTGTGCAACTATTATGGAGTCAATATTAATTACCTTAATATTTTTTTTATCCATTTCTTCTTTAACATACTTTAACAATGTCACACTTGAAATTCCTTTATACTTTGGGTCTGTATCAGGAAAAAGAACGCCAATATCCCCAAGTTTTGACGCACCTAAAAGGGCATCCATAATAGCGTGAATAAGCACATCAGCATCAGAATGACCCAAAAGTCCTTTATCATAAGGAATATCAACACCGCCCAAAATAAGTTTTCTGTTTTCAGTTAGCTTATGAACGTCATAGCCCAGACCAACTCTTATTCCCACATTAATTCCTCCTTAAAATCGTCAAAGGATTATACCTTGGACAAAGAAATTATAAAATATCCTCAAGTTCAAAATGATTTATAGTGTTTCCGTTGTTATCACTTACAGTAAGTCCTGCTATTCTTGCAAGCTCCTTAATTGTGTTAACGGAAACCTTTTTACCTCTGTATTCAACAAGGTTATCCATTTCTCCTGTAAATATATCAGCAGGAGCATATTTTTTTAGCACAATCATATCGTTGCTTGTGAAAATTTCAAGAGCATCACCTTCTTTTAAATTAAAGTTTGCCCTTAATTCACTGGGTAATACCATTCTTCCCAAGGAATCAATTTTTCTGACAATTCCAGTTGATTTCATATTATCACTCCTTTTATCTGTTTATGTTTTTATATTAACAAATTTGGTAAAAAATGTCAATAATGGCAAGAAAATTGTAATAATTGTAATAAAACATTTTTAGACAAAAAAAGCTGTTTTTTTAATATAAAAACGCATCTGATTAAACATCAGACGCGTTAAAAGATTACTTGCTTAAATATTCATCAATAGCAGCAGCAGCATTTTTTCCTGCACCCATTGCAAGTATTACTGTAGCAGCTCCTGTTACGGCATCACCGCCTGCGTAAACACCTGTCTTAGATGTTAAGCCTGTTTCTTCCTCTGCTACGATACATTTTCTCTTGTTAACATCAAGTCCAGGAGTAGTTGAGCTGATAAGTGGGTTAGGTGAGGTACCTAAGCTCATTACTACCATATCTACGTCCATTACAAACTCGGAATTTGGAATTTCAACGGGACGACGTCTGCCGCTTTCGTCAGGCTCGCCTAATTCCATCTTAACACACTTCATACCTGATACCCAACCGTTTTCATCAACAAGGATTTCAATAGGGTTAGTAAGTGTATCAAATATAACACCTTCTTCTTTAGCATGGTGAATTTCTTCTACTCTTGCAGGAAGTTCAGCTTCACTTCTTCTATATACAATGTGGGCTTCTGCACCGAGTCTTAATGCAGTTCTTACAGCATCCATTGCTACATTACCGCCGCCTACAACAGCAACCTTTTTGCCTGTTCTTACAGGAGTATCGTATTCATCGTCAAATGCTCTCATAAGGTTTACTCTGGTAAGGTACTCATTTGCTGAAACAACACCCATAGCTGTTTCGCCCGGAATATTCATAAACTTAGGAAGACCTGCACCTGAACCGATAAATACAGCATCATAGCCTTCTTCCTCTAAAAGATGATCAATGGAAACTGTCTTACCGATAATAACATTAGTTTCAATTTTTACACCAAGCTTTTTAATGTTTTCAACTTCAGGCATAACAACCTTGTTCTTTGGCAATCTGAATTCAGGAATACCGTAGCTTAATACACCGCCTGCTTTGTGAAGAGCCTCAAAAATTGTTACATCGTAACCTTTCTTTGCAAGGTCACCTGCACAGGTTAAGCCGGCAGGTCCTGCACCGATAACTGCAACCTTTTTACCCTTGGATTCAGCCTTTGCTGCTAAATCTACATTGTGTTCTCTTGCCCAGTCAGCAGTAAATCTTTCAAGCTTACCTATTGATACGGCATCACCTTTGTTACCAAGTACACACTTGCCTTCACACTGTGTTTCCTGTGGACATACACGACCGCATACGGCAGGAAGTGCTGAATACTTAGCAATTTCCTTAGCAGCACCTTCAAAATCCTTTTCCTTTAAATGGCTGATAAAGCCGGGAATATTAATATTTACAGGACAGCCCTTTACACACATAGGGTTCTTACAATTAAGACATCTTTGTGCTTCTGTAACTGCCTCATCCTCGTTATAACCAAGACATACCTCTTCAAAGTTGGTAGCTCTTACTTTAGCATCCTGTTCTCTAACCGGAACTTTTGTGAAATTAATAGCCATTACTTATCACCTCCACAACCGCAGCTACCATTTTTGTGAGTGCTGCCTTCTTCAAATTTAAGCCTAGCCTGACCTTCCTCAGTTTTATACATAGTCTGTCTTCTCATAGCTCCATCGTAGTCAACCTTATGACCATCAAATTCAGGACCATCTACACAGGCAAACTTAACCTTGCCGTCTACAACCACACGACAGGCACCGCACATACCGGTACCGTCAACCATAATAGGGTTAAGGCTTACAATAGTAGGGATACCTAAAGCCTTAGTAGCCATTGATGTAAATTTCATCATAATCATAGGACCGATAACAACAGCATGATTGTATTTCTTACCCTGATTTTTAACAAGGTCATCAAGTAAATCAGTAGCTCTGCCGGCAAAGCCAGCTGTACCATCATCAGTTGCTATGTAAACATTCTCTGCAACTTCTTTCATTTCTTCCACTAATATAAGTAAATCTTTGTTTCTTGCGCCAATAAGTACATCAGACTTAATGCCATGCTGTTTTAACCATTTAACCTGTGGATAAATAGGTGCTGCTCCAACACCGCCGGCAACAAAGATGATATTTTTCTTTGCAAGTTCTTCAGGACTTTCACTGCAAAGATCACTTGGACAGCCTAAAGGACCAACGAAGTCAGCAATAAAATCGCCTTCATTGTAAGTCATAAGCTCCATAGTTGACTTGCCTACAGCCTGAGTAACAATAGATACAGTACCCTTTTCAGCATTGTAGTCAGAAATAGTTAAAGGTATTCTTTCACCTTTTTCGTCAATTCTTAAAATAATGAACTGACCGGGTAATGCTGATTTAGCAACACGGGGTGCTTCAATTTCCATTTCAAAAATTGTTGGTGTAAGCATTTGCTTCTTTACAATTTTATACATAATTATCCTCCTAACATTTAATTCTATCATTTAATTATACAACAATATAGTTAAATATCAAACAATTTTTTTATTAAAAAGTTAAAAAATTTAATCTTTT
>ENA-UOJJ01000383-UOJJ01000383.1-human-gut-metagenome-genome-assembly--contig:-CS66-NODE-383-length-76783-cov-23.068984_pt1 | contig 76783 bp, 74 predicted proteins | sample MGYA00242343_ERZ723890 | MGnify/ENA metagenome assembly ERZ723890
GGTCGCCGGGGGGGCGGGCGGCCTTCGGCCGCCGCGCGGTGGCGGGGCCGGGGGGCCGGGGGGCCCGCCTCTCCCCTTGCCGGTATTTCATCTTATTTTTGCTGCCTTGCCGCCGCCAGCAGCGCCGCCCGCTCATTGGGCAGCTCGCCGCTTTGCACCAGCCGCAGCAGCAGCCGCAGGGCCTCCCCCACCGCCGGCCCGGAAAGCCCCAGCCCCATCAGGTCACAGCCAGTTATGGCCAGCTGCCGCACCGTAAAGCAGGCGTCTTGCTCCTTCGCCTCCCGGAAGGCCGCCAGCAATGCCCGGTAATAAGGCTCCGCCTCCTCCGGGTGGGCCTGTCCCAAGGTATCGGCCCGGCGCAGCGCGGCAAACCGCAAAAAGCGCTTTTCCCCCCAGCGGCCGGCCCACCGGGTAGCCATCTCCACCGTGGCCGGGAACCGGATATCATGTATTTTGATCAGCTCGGTCACCTCGGTGATAAGCCTCGTTTCCGCGTGCAGCCGCCGCAGGATCTTCTCTGCCGTCGCCGCGCTTTTTTCCTGGTGTCCCTTGAAGTGCCGGATCCCCTCCTCATCGGTGGTGCAGCAGCTGGGCTTTTCCACATCGTGCAGCAGGGCGGCCCAGCGCAGCGCCGGCTCCGCCGGGATATTCTCCAGCACCGTCAGGGTGTGCTCCCAAACGTCTTTCCTGTGGTGGGGGTTATTCTGCATAAAGCCCACCATCGGCAGCAGCTCCGGCAGCACCACCCCAATGACATCAACATACTCCCGCAGCACCGGGGCGGCGGCCGGACCGCACAGCAGCCTTTCCAGCTCGGCCTTCACCCGCTCCGGAGAAAGATTTTTCAGCCGGGGGGCATTCCCGCGCAGGGCGTCAGCCGTTCCCGGCTCGATCTCAAACCCCAGGACGGCGGCAAACCGCAGTCCCCGCAGAATGCGCAATCCATCCTCGGCAAAGCGGCAGTCTGGTTCCCCCACCGCCCGAATGAGCCGGTTTTCTAGGTCTGCCTGCCCACCAAAGGGATCGATGACCTCGCCGGTTTCGGCATTCCAAGCCATGGCCCCTATGGTAAAATCCCGCCGGGACAGGTCCTCCTCCAGCCCCACCCCAAAGGTGACGGCATCGGGGTGGCGGCCATCGGTATAGCTCCCCTCCCCCCGGAAGGTCGTCAGCTCCACCGGGGTTTCCCCGGCCAGCACCGTTATGGTCCCGTGCCGCACCCCGGTTTCTATCACCCGGCAGCCGCTCAGCAGGGCCTCCGCCTGCTCCGGCCGGGCCGCGGTAGTCACATCCCAGTCATGGGGCTGCTTTCCCAGCAGCAGGTCCCGCACAGCGCCCCCCACCGGGTAGGCCGCAAAGCCGCCCCGGCGCAGGGTCTCCAGCAGCTCCTTTACCGCCGGCGGGATCTTCCCCGGCTCTATATACGCGCGCGCACTCATCGGGATGCCCCCTTTCTTGGTTCTATTATAGCAAAAACCCCTCGCTGCCAAAAGCATACAAATCGTATCATCGCATTGTATTATACAAAATGTACTTTACCATGGGGAAAAAGCAGCAAAATTCCTGCCAAAAGCCGCCGGGCCGCAAAAAAGTTCTTGCTTTTGGCCGCAAACTTTGATAAGATACTAATGTTGCATGATTATATTGCCCTATAAGGAGGTGCAGACAAATGGCAAAATGCGAAATTTGTGGTAAGGGCGTCACTTTCGGTATCAAGGTTTCTCACTCCCATCGCCGTGCGAACCGTACCTGGAAGCCCAATGTCAGACGAGTAAAGGCAGTTGTAAACGGTACTCCCTGCCGTATCTACGCCTGCACCCGCTGCTTGCGTTCCGGCAAAGTAGAGAGAGCCGTCTGATGCTCCCCATTTACCCCCGCAAATAAAGCTCCTGTCCCGCTGTGGCAGGAGCTTTTTTCTATCCTTTTGCCGGGGCATATTCTCATTTCGCCTGCCGGCGGGGCGGGGCCTTTTGCAAAGGCATAGATTGCTCGGCTATCGCCGAGGTGGCACTTTTGACTCGCCAAAAGTGCCCAAAAGCGACTTGGGGTAACCCCCAAGACCCCGACGCACCGGAACGCCCGCCCGGAAGGGCTATGCCCTCCCGGAGCGTAGGCTAAACGGTGCTTATAGGGTGCCACGGCGTATTTGCCCCCACCCTGTTCCCCTCCCCCGTAGCGGGGGAGGGGCCGTCTGGGCAAATAGCTGCTTGTTCAATTCATAGGCTCGGCAGCATGACTTTCTGCCATCGATTTGCAGTAACCAAATTAAAAATCAACCTTATAAGCGTCGTCTAATCCCGCTCCGGGAAACCGTTGCTTTGGCTTTCCGGGCGGGGCAAAAAGGGTCCCCACAAGGTCGCAAGACCTTGTGGGGAGAGGAGGATGTACCGCAGCGGGGAGGACTGCCCAAAGTGAAGCACAGGGTCAGTCCGACTCAAGCGGAGGTTGCGTCCGACAAGCGTACGGGCCTTTAGGGCGGAGCCCTAAATGACTTTTGCCTACTTTTCTATGAAGAAAAGTAGGGCCTCGGCGGCGAGCCGTACAGGCCGTCACCCTCCGGTGACTCCGCAACGCCGTTAGGCGACTACAAATTCAGCCCCCGCGGCGAGCGGTGCTCACCAAGCCTTGCAAAAGGCCCCGCCCCGCCGAAGGCGAGATGAAACTTTGGCATAATTTGTGTCATCAATCCCTCCGGCTCATTTCATTCGCCACCTCCCTTTACACAAGGGAGGCTTTCGCCGGGCAGGCGACCGCCAACCGGGCTTAGCCGCTTTTCGTTTTCCTTTTCCCGTAAAAGGAATCCCCAATGTTCACGCTTTGTTCGCTTGTGTTCCCGCCGCTTTTGGTATATAATAAATTGGTATAATTCTGTACCGGAAAAAGGGAAGGAGCCCCTATGTTCAATCAATCGCTATTTACCTACCTGGTGCGCGCCATGGTGCTGCTCACCGCCATTCCCATCCACGAATGCGCCCATGCCTGGGCCAGCAATAAATTGGGCGATCCCACCGCCAAAAATTTGGGGCGCCTCACCCTCAATCCCCTGCCGCACCTCGATCTTATCGGCTCGGTGCTCATGCTCTTTACCGGGTTCGGCTGGGCCAAGCCCGTCCCGGTGACCACCCGCAACTTCAAAAATGTCAAAAAGGGCATGATCCTCACCGCCCTGGCCGGCCCCGCCGCCAATATCCTGCTGGCGCTGCTTTCCCTCATCCTGTATAAGCTGTGGTGCTACTTCCTTTATCCTCTTCTCGCCATCAATTTCACCACCGCTTCCGCCATCGCGCAGATCTTCTACATCATGTGCCTTTTGAACATCAACCTGGCGGTGTTCAATCTCATCCCCATTCCCCCGCTGGATGGCAGCCGGGTACTGACCGCCGTACTGCCCGCCCGCCTTTACTACAAGGTGATGCAGTACGAGCAATACATCATCTACGGTGTGTTCATCATCCTCATGCTGGGGTGGCTGGATGGCCCGCTTTCCTTCCTGCGCGGCGTGGTATATAATTTTCTCAATCTGATTACAGGATTTTTGGGATAAGGAACGACTAAAATGGAAAAACTCACCTTTAAGGTCAATGAATATGAGGGGCCGCTGGATCTCATCCTGGCGCTGCTCTCCAAGCATCAGATCGGTATTTATGATATCAATATCAGTGATCTGCTGGAGCAGTACATGGCCTACATCCGTACCCTGCGGGAAAACCAGATGGAGGTCGCCAGTGAATTTCTGGAGATGGCCTCCCGGTTGGTTTACATCAAGACGGCCAGCCTGCTGCCCCGCTACGAAAAAGAGGAAGACCCCCGCGCCGAGCTGGTGGGCCAGCTGCTGGAATACCAAAGCTGCAAGCAGGCCGCGGCCCTTCTGCGGTTGCGGGATACCGGCTGGTCGGTTTTTACCCGGGCGCCCATGCCGCTGGAGATCGACCCCACCTACCGCCGCCGTCACCCCATCAGCGAGCTGACCAACGCTTACTGGTCGGCCTGCGGCAGAGGAAAGCGCCGCCTGCCCCCGCAGGAAACCGCCTTTACCCCGCTGGTCGCCAAGCCTATGGTTTCGGTGGCAAGCCGCATTATGCACCTGCTGCGGGGCTTTTACCGCCGGGGCCGGGCCAGCCTGCAAAGCATCTGGGCCGATAACCACGACCGCAGCGAGCTGGTGGCCACCTTTATGGCGGTGCTGGAGTTGCTGAAGGCCGGACGGGTACACCTGACCGATGACGATACCGAGCTGGTTTTTGCCGGGCGGGAGAAAAAGAAAGCGGAAAGCTGAAAAGCGGTTTTTTATCCGATGAATCTGACCGAAACGAGGCCGAAACATGAATTTGACCGATTCCCAAAAGAAGATCTTTGCCATCCTTTTCGCGGCCGGGGAGCCGCTGGAAACCGACCGCCTGGCGGAAGCCTTGGCCATCAGCCATGCTGAAGCGGCAGAGCAGTGTGTTTTGCTGCAGCAGCGGCTGGCCGAAAGTGAGCTGCCGCTGGAGCTGCGCCGGCTGGAAAACAGCTGGCAGCTGTGCACCATTGCCGGCTATGATACGGTGATAAGAACCGCCCTGGAGCTGCGCAGCAATACTCCCCTTTCCAACGCGGCTATGGAGGTACTGGCAGTGGTGGCCTATAACCAGCCGGTGACCCGCAGCTTTATCGAGCAGGTAAGAGGTGTTGACAGCTCCTCGGTGGTGGCCAGCCTGGAGGAAAAAGGGCTGATAGAGGAGGCCGGGCGGATGGAGCTGCCGGGCCGGCCGGTGGCTTTCCGGACGACTGCCGCTTTTCTGCGGTGCTTCGGCCTTTCGGATCTCAGCGAGCTGCCGGAGCTGCAGCCCCCGGAGGAGGCCGAGGAGACCGAAGAGGAAGAACAGCTGGGCTTTGATGACCTGACCCCGGAGGAGGAGAAATGATCGCCCTGTGGATCATTTTGGGGCTGCTGGCGCTTATTCTGGTGCTGATGCTGATCCCCGCCGGGCTGGCCCTCCATTACCACGGAGAGGACTTTACCGCCGAGGGGAAATGGCTGTTCCTGCGCTTTACCCTGTGGCCCCTGCCGGAAAAGGAGGAGCCGGAAAAAGCGGGAAAAAAGCAGGAGGAAAAAGCCGCCGAAAAGCCAAAAAAGGAGAAGAAATCCGAGCGGCGGCCCTTTATGGATTGGCTGCAGCTGATCAATGACCTGCTGCCGGTGCTGGGGGAAGCCCTGCGGAAAATGGGCAAAGCCATCACGCTGAAGCGGTGTCAGATTACCATGGTGATCGCCGCCGAGGAAGCGGATCAGACCGCCATACGGTATGGGCGGGCCAATGCCCTATTGTATACCATTTACGCATTTCTCGGCCGCCACATCCGTGTAAAGGAATTCAAAGCGGAGCTTCGGCAGGATTACCTTTCCGGGCCGGAGGGCGAGAGTGCCGAGGCCGACCTGCTGGTGCTGGTGTGCCCCATGATCCTGGCCGGGGCAGGCTTCCGGCTGTTGTGGAAAGGCGGAAAAATTTATCTGCGGTTTGCAAAATAACGCTTCGCCTCTCCAGCGGTGGGTTATTCCTCTAAAAAGCATGCATAAGAATCTCCATTCTAATTAGATATCGCCTATCGGCGTCGCAAAGCCACCGAATGGTGGCAGCCCGTACGCCTGCCCGGCGTGGGCCTACTTTTGTATGTGCGCGTCGTCGCGGGCTTTGCTCCATGTCGGGTCGCTATCCCTATGGGGATAGGCAACCCTCCAACGCTCCGCCGCTCCTCCTTTCCCCAGCGGGCCTTGCGTCCCGCCGGGGGCCCCATACCAAAACGCACTTGGGGCTGTGCCCCAAGACCCCCTAACGCTCAAGCTGCGGCTGGATACGAACGATGCAAACATCGTCCGTAAGGCGCCGCAGATACGCTCTCAAGGTGCCTGCGGCGCATTTTATTGTGGACCCAGCAGGAACTGAAATTAAAATAAACACCTTATAAGCGTCGTCTAATCCCGCTCCGGGAATGCGAAGCGTTTCCGGAGCGGGGTGTACCAACGCGTGGGGGCCTCGGGGACCTCCCCGAGTGACTTTTGGTTACTTTTCTTCATAGAAAAGTAACCCCCGCCGGGCAGGCGTGCAGGCTATGCCTTTGCAAAAGGCTCCGCGATGCCGACAGGCGACTACAAACTATTCCTCGCCGAACAGGCGAAATAAAAATAGATTAAAATCTCTTTTGCCAATATCAATACACTTTACGGAGGTTACTACTATGGCACATTATCTGGGTGAGCTGACCGAAAGCAATATGAAAAACCTGCAGGCCCTCATTGATTCCAATTCCGTCATCGGGCGGGAGATCGTCACCCCCGATGGCACCGTCATCCTGCCGGTGAGCAAGGTCTCCTTCGGCTTTGGCAGCGGCGGCGGCGATCTGCCCTCCAGCCAAAAGGAGCTCTTTGGCGGCGGCACCGGCGGCGGGGTCACCATCACGCCCCTGGCGTTTCTCATTGTGAAAAACGGGGATGTGAAGCTGCTGCAGGTGCAGAGCTACAACAATACCGCCGACCGCGTGGTGGGCATGGTGCCCGATGTGGTGGATAAGGTCTCCGGGCTTATCAGCGGAAGCAAAAAGGAAAAGCCTGCCGAGGAAGAATAAGCTTCCCGGTATGGGATCAACAAGAATATGCGGAGGTGTTTTATCATGCGGAAAGGGAACAGGATCTTAAGCGGGCTGCTGGCGCTGGTTATGGCGGCGGTAATGCTGCTCTGTCCGGCGGCAGCTATCAGCTATGAACCGGACTTTACCCCCACCAGCAAGGCGGTGTACCTGGAAAACCTGGATACCGGCCTGATACTGTATGAGAAAAATGCCGACGAGAAGATGTATCCGGCCTCACTCACCAAAATAATGACCGCGATAGTGGTGCTGGAGAATGTAAAGGACCTGGATGGCGAAACGGCCGAATACCCCATGTGGATCCAGAACATGCTGTACGGCACCAATGCCTCGCTGGGCGGGCTTATCGTGGGGGAGGAGCTGACCATCCGGCAGCTTTTGACCTCGGCGCTGGTGCAAAGCGGTAATGAATCCGCGATGATCCTGGCGGGATATGTGGGCAGCGGCGGTATGGCGGATTTTATGCCGCGGGATATCACCACCTTTGTGGAGATGATGAACGACAAGGCCAAAGCGCTGGGCTGCACCGGCACCCATTTTACCAACCCCACCGGCCTGCACAGCGATAACACCTACACCACGGCCCGGGATATGGCCATCATGGCGAAATATGCCATGCAGAAGTCGGCGTTTTCCTCCATCGTAAAGAACTACGCCGTGCAGCTGGGCCAGACCAATAAGCACGCCGACCTGTGGCAGTACTCCACCAATAAGATGCTGCTGACCAGCAGTCCCTACTACTACGCCCCCGTGGTGGGCATCAAGACCGGCAGCACCGATGAGGCCGGGCGCTGTGTCATCAGCCAGGCAGAGGATAGCGGCTACCACTATTTCTGCATCGTGATGGGCTCCCCTGTCACCGCAGCGGAGCCATACCAGAACTTCATTGAGACCCGGCAGCTGTACCGCTGGGCCTTCGGCAATTTCTCGCTGCGGACACTGCTGGAGCAGGGCGAGCTGATGGCCGAGGTACCGGTGAAATATTCCGGCGATGGCAAAGTGGCTAAACTCGCCATCAAGGAGGATGTGGTGCAGCTGCTGCGGGATGATATCTCACTGGATAGCATCATCTATAAAGCCGAGCTGCCCGAATTCGTGGAGGCGCCCATTGCGGCGGGTGACACGGTGGGTAAGATGCACATTATGCTGATGGGCGAGGAGATCGGCACCGTGGAGCTGGTCGCCACCCAGGATTTCTCACTTTCCTGGTTCCGTAAGGCATTGGGGACCATCGGCAGCCTGTTGAGCAGCACAGTGGCCAAGGTGATCTTTATTGTGGTGGTGCTGGCCATTGTGGGTTATATTGTCTATGCGGTGCGGCACAATAAAAAGCGCAAAAAGCACCGGAGCAAGTACTCCGACCGGAATTATTGAGAAAAGAAGCCCCTCCCCTGCGGTGATACCCGCGGGGGAGATTTTTTCATCAAATTTTATTTTACCTGGCAGCCCTCCAAAGGGCTCCCCTGTGTAAGGGGCAATGAAGTGGCGGGGCAGCCGTGAGGGAGGGATTGACACCCAAAGGCAATAATTTCATCTTGCCTAACGGCGGGGCGGATTCACCGCAGGGTAACGGCCTGTACGGCTCGCCGCCGGGGCGTTCCTTTTGTGCGTACAAAAGGAACAAAAATACGCTTGGGGCTGTGCCCCAAGACCCCTTAACGCTTAAGCTGCGGCTGGATACGCTCTCAAGGTGCCTGCGGCGCATTTTATTTTGGATTTTGCAGAAACCAAATTAAAATAACACCTTATAAGCGTCGTCTAGCCCTAGATCCGGGAGGTCGCAGACCTTCCGGTCGGGGCGTACCGACGCGTTGGGTTTTTAGGGCGGAGCCCTAAATGACTTTTGCCTACTTTTCTTCATAGAAAAGTAGGGCCCCGGCGGCGAGCCGTACAGGCCGTCACCCTGCGGTGACTCCGCGGCGCCGATAGGCAACTACAAACTGGGCCCCGGCGGTAGCCGTGCAATTTATGCCTCTGCAAAAAGGCCGCACAGTCCCGGCCGTAAAGGACACAAAATGAAAATTGACATGTAAGAAAACAGTAGAATTCACGAGAAAACAAGAGTAAATAAAAGAGCTGCACATCATAAATTAAAAAATAAGAAAAACGCCTTGACACCGGCACAGCCCCCCGCTATAATAATCATTGTCGCTTTGTATCTGCGCCTGTTATACAGGGGGCGCTAAAAGAAAGCTAACAAATATTCAGGAGGAAAAAGATATGTCCACTACCATGGCAAAGCCCGGCATGGAACGCAAATGGTACATCATCGATGCGGCCGGCAAGCCCCTGGGCCGTACCGCTGAAAAAGCCGCCGTTCTGCTGCGCGGCAAGAACAAGCCCACCTTCACCCCCCATGTTGATTGCGGTGACCATGTCATCATCATCAACGCTGCCCAGGCAGTCCTCACCGGCCGCAAGCTGGAGCAGAAATACTACCGTCATCACTCTGGTTATGTCGGCGGCCTTAAGGAGGTCCAGTACAAGACCTTGATGGCGGAAAACCCCGAGAAGGCCATGATGCTGGCCGTCAAGGGCATGATCCCCGATAACACCATCGGCCGCAAGGCACTGACCCGCTGCCGCATCTACCGTGATGCGAACCACGGCCACGCTGCCCAGAAGCCCGAAGAAATTTGATCGAAAGGAGAAATAATCCATGTACGAGAGCAAGAATCCCTATTACTATGGCACCGGCCGTAGAAAGAGCTCCGTGGCCCGCGTTCGTCTGTACGCCGGCACCGGCAAGATCACCATTAACGGCAGAGACATCGACGATTATTTCGGCCTGGAGACTCTGAAGCTGATCGTTCGTCAGCCCATGGCCCTTACCGATACCCTGGGCCAGTTTGATGTCGTTTGCACCGTCGCCGGCGGCGGCGTTTCCGGCCAGGCCGGCGCTATCCGTCACGGCATCGCCCGCGCCCTGCTGCAGCACGGCGATGAGATGCGTCCCATTCTGAAGAAGGCCGGTCTGCTGACCCGCGACCCCAGAATGAAGGAGCGCAAGAAATACGGCCTCAAAGCCGCCCGTCGCGCGCCTCAGTTCAGCAAGCGCTGATACGACCCTGTACCGTTTTGCACCATACGCAAGTCCCCCGGTTTTGGCCGGGGGCTTGTTTTTTGGCAAAAGGACATTTTTTTGCCGATTGCCTATTGACAATTTCCCCGGGAAATGATATTATAACTAAGCTGACCTGCGGATGTGGCGGAATTGGCAGACGCGCTAGATTCAGGTTCTAGTGGTAGCAATACTGTATGGGTTCAAGTCCCTTCATCCGCACCACAAAAAAGCACCCCAATCGGGGTGCTTTTTTGTGGTGCGAATGAAGCCGGAGAGCACTAACCAGCACGCCTCGCCACCGGGGTCCTACATAAAATGCGCCTGCGGCACCTTATCAGCGTCGTCTAATCCCGCTCTGGGAATGCGTAGCGTTTCCGGGCGGGGCAAAAGGGGTCCCCACAAGGTCGCAAGACCTTGTGGGGAGAGGAGGATGCACCGCAGCGGGGAGGACTGCCCAAAGTGAAGCACAGGGTCAGTCCGACTCAAGCGGAGGTTGCGTCCGACGAGCGTACGGGTCTTTAGGGCAGAGCCCTAAATGACTTTTGGTTACTTTTCTTCATAGAAAAGTAACCCCCCGCCGGGTAGGCGTACCGGCCGTCACCCTCCGGTGATTCCGCGACGCCAACAGGCGACAACAAACCTGGCCTAATAATCTTTTAACTCCTTTTCTTCATAGAAAGGTAAGGCCACGGCGGCGAGCCGTACAGATTACGCCTTTGCAAAACCGCGCCGCCCGGCTATCGCAAATAAACCTTAAACCCCTCTTAAACTTCCCCCCGTTTACAAAGGCGCTCTCCCCATGGTATAATGATAAAAACGCCAAAAGGAGGCCATTATGAAAACTCTGTGGAAAATCATCTGTCTCATCGCGCGGCTGGCGGCGGTATTCGCTGTCCTCTCTCTGCTGGCCCAGTGGCTCTCCCGCGGGCATGAGGGCCGCCGCTACCTGTACAGCCGCGAGCTAACCGATGACGAATAACCGCAAATCAGCCACATCACGGCAGGGCGCGCGCCCTGCCGTTTTTGCGTCCCACGGCATTTTGCCGCCCTGCCCCCGCATACACATAGCAAAGACGCAAAAATAAGGGGGTCTGACCCATGAAAAAAGCCGCTCTGCTGCTGGCGGCCATCCTGCTGCTGATGCACCCGGCCGCAGCCGCCTGCCTGGTCACCGGGGAAGCCTACGGGGTGGGGGCGGCCGCCGCCATCGTGATGGAGGCCGAAAGCGGCGAGGTGCTATTCGCGCAGGAGATCCACCGGCAGCTGCCCATGGCCAGCACCACCAAGATCATGACCGCCCTGCTGACCCTGGAGCAGCCCAATCTGCAGCAGGAATTTACTGTGGATGAAACCGCCATCCGGGTGGAGGGCTCCAGCATGGGCCTGCGGCAGGGCGATACCGTCACCCTGTACGCGCTGGCGGTGGGCATGCTGCTGGCCAGCGGCAATGACGCCGCCGGGGCGGCCGCGGTACGCATTTCCGGCAGTATGAAAGCCTTTGTGGCGGAGATGAACCGCAGGGCGGCCTCCCTGGGCATGAACAACACCCACTTTGTCACCCCCAGCGGCCTGGATGCCGAGGAGCACTATTCCACCGCCTACGATATGGCCCTGCTGGCCCGCGCTGCCCTGCAGAATCCCCTCTTTGCCGGGATCGCCGCCAGCCGCCGCATGACGGTCAGCTACGGCCAGCCGCCCTACGCCCGCAGCCTGCTCAATCACAACCGCCTGCTCTCCCTCTATGGTGATGCCATCGGCGTCAAGACCGGCTTTACCAAAAAGGCCGGGCGGTGCCTGGTCTCCGCCGCGGAAAAGGACGGTGTACGGCTCATCTGCGTCACCTTAAATTGCCCCGATGACTGGAACACCCACGCGGCGCTGTACCAGCGCTATTTCGCCTTGACCGAAAGCCGTCCCCTTACTCTGGAAGCCCCCATTCTGCCGGTGGTGGGCGGCCAGAAGGCCGCCCTGCAAACCGTCCTTGTGGGCCAGCCCACCTATACCGCCATTCGCGGCCGGGAGGAGGGCATCACCGTCACCGTCTACCTAAACCGCAGCTTCTGCTACGCCCCGGTGGAAGCCGGCCAACCGCTGGGCCAGGTGGTATGGCGCCGCGGGGACCATGTCATTGGCACCGCCGTCCTCGCCGCCTGGGAGAGCATCCCCGCCCTCGAATCCCACCGTCCCTGGTGGCAAAAGCTATATGGGTAGCCCCGTTCCGCAAAAAAGGTCCCTGCCACCCGGCAGGGACCTCCGCATTATCTTATTATCTCCCGCAGCGCGGCAATGAGCTCATCCACCGCCTGCGGCTGGGTGGCCCAGCTGGTGCACAGCCGCAGCGCCACCCGGCCCTCCCGGCGCCACTCCTCATCGTAGGTGCAGCGCGTCCGCAGGGCATCGGCCTGCTCCTCACTTAGATAAATAAACTGCTGATTGGTGGGCGAATCCACCTGGAAGGCCACCCCCAGCTCGGTCAGCGCCGCCTTGATGCGCATGGCCTCTCCATTGGCATGGCGCGCCAGCTCATAATATAGCCCGTCCCGGAACAGCTCCGCAAACTGAATTCCCAGCAGCCGCCCCTTGGCAAACAGCCCGCCCCGCTGCTTTACGATATACAAAAAGTCCGGCTTCAAGCAGGGATTCACCAGCACCAGCGCCTCCCCAAAGAGCGCGCCGTTTTTTGTGCCGCCGATGCAGAAAAAGTCGCAGTACCGCGCCATATCAGCCAGCGTCACATCACACCCCTCGGCGGTCAGTGCCACCCCCAGCCGCGCGCCATCGGCGTACAGCAGCAGGTTATTCTCCCGGCACACCTCATGCAGCGCCTTCAGCTCGGCCTTGGTATATACCGTCCCCACCTCAGTGGATTGCGAAATATACACCACCCGGGGCTTTACCATATGCGGGGCCATGCTGTGCTCCGCCAGCACCGCGCGCACCCCCTCCGGGCGCACCTTGCCCTCCTCATCCGGGATGACCAGCACCTTGTGCCCGGTGGCCTCTATGGCGCCGGTCTCATGCACGAAGATATGGCAGGTCGCGGCGCCGATGACCGCCTCATGCGGGCGCAGGGCAGCCGTCAGCGCAATGAGATTGGTCTGGGTGCCGCCGGATAGGAACCAGATATCGGCATCCGGGCAGGCCATCTCCCGCCGCAGGATATTGCGGGCCTCGGCACAGTAGGGATCGGTGCCATAGCCGGTGGTTTGAACGCGGTTGGTACGGGTCAGGGCCTCCAGGATCCTTTCGTGGCAGCCCTCGCTGTAATCATTGATAAACAGAGTCATATGGATACTTCCTTTGGGTCACGGGGTTCTCTTTGCTGTAGGGCAAAAGGGTTAGCGAATAGAGGATCAGTCACAGCGCCCGGCGGGGTTCGGGCCGCAGGCCAAACCGTCCTGCGGACGGTTTCAGCGGGCTTCGCCCGCTGGCCCGCCTTCGGCGGGCGGCCTGCGGCCCGCCCTTCACGGTTTGCGGCTCCCTGCGGAATCTGCATAAAATCCGCCGCGCTTATCCGGCAGCAATCATCAATGTCAACACCAGCGCTGATTTCTGCCATTGAAATTGCATCAAATCCTGCATATGGATATATAAAGCAAAAAACCCGAAGATTGTGCTTGCAATCTCCGAGTTTCTCTTCTTCGGCTGCGCGCATGGGTACGGGAACGATCCGTGCCCAGCGAATGCCCGGTGACACGGTCCGGGCGGGTGCGGCCATTTTTACGCGTTCAGGCTGCGGGCCAGTGCGGATTTCTTTCTGGCAGCGGTATTCTTGTGCAGGATACCCTTAGCAGCGGCCTGGTCGATCTTCTTGATCGCGACGCGGACGGCCTCGGCCTTGTTTTCCTCGGCGTTCTGAGCCTTCTTGACATAGGTCTTCAGCTCGGACTTGATGGCCTTATTGCGCAGAGTTTTGGTAGCAATGACCTTTACTCTCTTCTTAGCGGATTTGATATTGGGCATGTGTTACACCTCCTTACATACTATTAGACGGTACTTTGTTATGATAACATTCCCACTGGAAAAACGCAAGAGGTTTTTTTAGATTTCTCCTGTATTTCCGGGGCATTTCCCCGCAAAAAGGGCCTCCAGGCTGCCCGCTCCCCGGCGGGTATAGGCCATCGGCAGCGGCATGGGCACTTCGCACGCAAAGGTATAGCCCTTGCTGCCCTCCTCGTAAAAGGGATGCAGCGCCCGGCGCAGCAGCCCATCGGCAATCACAAAGTCCTCGCATTGCAGCGCTATGATGCGCACCGGCTCGGCCCTTTCCACCACCACATAGCCCAGCATTTTGGTGCCCTCAGCCGCAAAGTAGCCCCACACCGGGCCCTCGGCGGTCAGGCCGGTATCCTCGGCCATCATCTGTAAAATATCCGGCTGGATGGGTAGGATCGAGATCATTCCTGTCCCTCCCCGGCGCCATTGCCGCCTGCCTTGGTAATCGCGCCCCGCAGCGCGATCAGCTCACTGGACTTCAGGTCACGCCAGCGGCCGGGCTGCAGCATGCCCAGCTTAATGGGCCCCACAGCAATGCGCTTCAGGCGCACCACCTCCAGCCCCACGGCCTCGCACATCCGGCGGATCTGCCGGTTTTTCCCCTCGCTGATGGTGATTTGCAGCACCACGCGGCCGGGCTGTTTTTCCAGCACAATGACGGTGGCGGGCAGGGTGGTGGTGTTCTCCCCTATCTTCACCCCGGCGGAAAGCTCCGCGGCCTGTTCATCGGTAATATCGGGGCGCACCGTCACGCGGTACACCTTATTGATGTGGCTGGCGGGGTGCATAATGCGGTTGGCCAGCTCGCCGTCATTGGTAAAGAGCAAAAGTCCCTCACTATTGCGGTCCAGGCGGCCGATGGGGTACACCCGTTCCTCCACCCCGGTCAGCAGGTCGGTGACGCAGCGCCGCCCCAGTTCATCGCTCAGGGTGGTCACATAGCCGCGGGGCTTGTTCATCATGATATAGCGGTACTGCTTCTTCCGGGCAAAGTACACCCGCTTGCCGTCCACCGCTATCACATCCCGGTCGGGGTTCACACTCTGGCCTATTTCGGCCTTCCGCCCATTGATGGTCACACGGCCCTGGCGCACCAGCTCCTCGGCCGCCCGGCGGCTGGCCACTCCCGCTTCACTCAGCGCTTTTTGAATACGAATCGGCTGCATATTTTTCTCCTTCTGTCCGCATCTCTGCGGTCATTTTCATCGGTTTGGCGGCGTTCTGCCGCTCTGTCCTACTATAATAGCGCATTTTAGCCGGCTTGTCACTCTTTTCTTTTCTCCTCGGCCAATCGCATAGCCGGCTGAGGAGTTGGTAGAAAAAGATGATAATTTTTTGCCTTCTGCAACGGTTCAGTCCTCCATTTTCAGGTAGATTTCATAAAGCCGCCAGTCCCGCTGCTCCACCTCGGCATCCAGCAGGGTGCCCTCGGCGGTGTATTCCCGGCTGAAGATCTGTCCCTGCTCCTCCAGCCGGTGCAGCAGGGCGCCTTCGGCATAGGGCAGGCACAGCCGGCAGCGGATCCTTTGGGGCGGCAGGGTTTCGGCGATGGTTTGCAGCAGCCGCGGCAAGCCGTAGCCCGTCTTTGCCGAGATGCGGACGCAGCCCTTATAGGGCTCATTTTGGGCATCAGGGGCGGCATCGCACTTGTTCAGCACGGTGATGACCGGTGTGCCCTCCACCCCCAGCTCCTCCAGCAGCCGTTCGGTCACGGCACGCTGTTCCAGCAGCTCCGGGCTGGTGATATCGCAGACGCTGAGAATGAGATCGGCACTGGCCGCCTCCTCCAGCGTGGAATGGAAGGCCTCCACCAGCTGGTGGGGCAGCCGCCTCACCAAACCTACGGTATCAATGAGCATGACCTTTCGTCCGTCCGGCAGCTCCAGCGCCCGGGCAGTCGGGTCCAGCGTGGCAAAGAGCTTATCCTCCGCCAGCACCCCGGCCTGGGTCAGGGTGTTCAGCAGGGTGGATTTCCCCACATTGGTGTAGCCCACAATGGCCACCGTGGTCACGCCGTCTTTTTTACGGCGGGTTCTTCTCTGTTCCCGGCGGCGTGCCAGGGTGGCCAATTCGGTTTTTAGGGCGTCTATTCTGCGGCGGATGTGGCGGCGGTCCACTTCCAGCTTGGATTCACCGGCCCCTCTGCGGGCACCGGTCCCGCCGGTCCCGCCGCCGCCCTGCCGGGAAAGCTGCACCCCGCGGCCCGCCAAGCGGGGCAGCTGGTATTGCAGCCGGGCCAGCTCCACCTGTAATTTACCCTCGCCGCTGGCGGCCCGGGCCGCAAAGATATCCAGAATGAGCATGGTGCGGTCCAGCACCGGGCAGTCGCACAGCTCCTCGATATTCCTCAGCTGCGCCGGGGAAAGCTCCTCATCGAAGATGATGAGGTCTGCCTCCACCGCTTCCAGGTACTCCTTCAGCTCCAGCAGTCGGCCGCTGCCCATAAAGGTGGCCGCCACAGGACTTTGCAGCTTTTGGGTAGCGGTGCCCACCACCGGGTAGCCGGCCGTTCTGGCCAGCTCCCGCAGCTCCTCCAGCGAGGTTTCCACATCATACTCCCCGGTATCCACGGCGGCCAGTACCGCCTTCTTGGGGGCCTCTAAATTTTCGTACAGCTCTGTTGGCATAGTTTACTCCTCGGATGGGCTTTAGCGGGGGCAAGGGTGCCGGGCCGCAGGCCAGGCCGTCCGGAGGACGGCCTCAGCGGGCGAAGCCCGCTGGCCCCGGCGGAGCCGGGGCGGCCTGCGGCCCGGACCCTGCCCCCTGCTAAAGCCCGAAAAGGGAGGGAAAGTACCGCTTCCCCTCCCCCTGCGATTGATTTTACTTGGTACCGAAAATGCGGTCGCCGGCATCGCCGAGACCCGGCACAATGTAGTTACGATCGTTCAGCTTTTCATCCAGCACGCCGACATACACCTTGACATCGGGGTGTACTTTTCCAAAGGCCGCAAGGCCCTCCGGGGCGGCGATGATGCACATAAACTTGATGTTGGCGGCGCCGTGCTTTTTGATCATGGAAACGGCATCGATGGCGCTGCCGCCGGTGGCCAGCATGGGGTCCACCACAATGACCTCCCGCTCGCTGATATCACAGGGCAGCTTGCAGAAATACTCGATGGGCTTGGCGGTCTCCTCATCCCGGTACAGGCCGATGTGGCCCACCTTGGCGGCAGGGATCAGGGTCAGCATGCCATCCACCATGCCAAGGCCCGCCCGCAGGATTGGAACGATGGCGAGCTTCCGCCCGGCGATCATTTTGGTCTTGCAGCGGCAGATGGGGGTCTCCACTGTGACTTCCTTGAGGGGAAGATCCCGGGTGGCTTCGTAACACATCAGGGTGGCTACCTCGCTGGCCAGCTCCCGGAAGTCCTTGCTACCGGTCTCCTTTTTGCGCATCAGGGAGATTTTGTGCTGGATGAGGGGATGATTGAGGATCTGGGGTTCAAAGGTCTGAGACATGTTTTTTCCTCCTGTGATTCTATCGGCAATGGTTGTGTAGTGACTGAATAGGTTAAATCAGCTGTTTTCCTCTTGCTCCAGCTTGGTGATGAGATCCACCCGGCGCTGATGGCGGCCGCCCTCAAATTCGGTGGTCAAAAAGGCATCGACCAGCTCCATGGCCAAGCCCTGCCCCACCACACGCTCCCCGAAGGTGAGGATGTTGGCGTCATTGTGGGCTCTTGTCATGCGGGCGCTGAAGGTATCGGAGCAGCAGCAGGCCCGGATGCCCTTCACTTTATTGGCGGCGATGGCCATGCCCACGCCGGTGCCGCAGATGAGAATTCCTCTCTCGGCGTTTCCGTCCCGCAGATGGCGGGCCACCTCGGCGGCCTTTTCGGGGTAATCACACTTTTCGCCGGCCTGGTAGATGCCGAAATCCTTGACCTCGTGGCCCAGTTCCAGCAGATGCGCCTTTACGGCGTCCTTCAGGGTCAGGGCGGCGTGATCGCAGCCTATGACGATCTTCATATCACAACACTCCTTTGGTGTAAAATTTACCTGGTTTACGCGGGCGCCCGAGGGCGGATCCTGGGGCAAGTCCCTGGTTTTTCTGCCGTTCGGGCAGCTTTTCAAGCGGGCTTTTGCTCTCTTGGCGGGGCGGTTTTGGTTTGGCACTCACCTCTATCCGGCCTGCGGGGCAAGGCTTTATTCCGCCTTATGCTGCCGTTCGGCCAGGGTCATGGCATTGGCCGGGCGGAGATAGCAGGGCACTAAGGCCGCCGGGGAAACTGCCTCCCCTAAATGCTGCATGGCAGCCAGGCCCACCGCGGAGGCCCTTTGGCAGCAGAGATGTGCTGGGGCCATCCGCACCGGCAGCTCCTCCCCCCAGGCGGCAAGCCCCAAATGGGCGCCATCGCCGCACAGCCACAGCGGGCCGGGGCAGCTTTTCAGCTTTTCCTTCAGTTCGCTCAGGGGCAGGGCCTCATCCTCGCTCAGGCGGGTCAGGCGGCCGTCTTTGCCCTGGAACAGGGCGGTATACACCTGCCCGCAGCGGGCGTCCATCATGGGGATAACAGTCCCCTCAAAGCCCAGCAGGCCATAGGCAATGGCCTCCGGGGTGGAAACGCCGATGCAGGGGGTATTATCGGGGAAGGCCAGCCCCTTGATGGCGGCGATGCCGATGCGCAGCCCGGTAAAGGAGCCGGGCCCCCGGCTGACGGCGTAGTAATCGATTTGGGCGGGGGAGATGCCGGTATGCTCCAGCAGGCTTTTGGCCATGGGCAGCAGGGTGACGCTGTGGGTTTGGGGAACATTGAGGAATTCCTCGCCCAACAGCTTTTCATCCCGATAGATGGCAGCGGAGGCCGCAGCGGCGGAGCATTCCAGTGAGAACAGCAGCATTTTACGGGGTCTCCCCTTTCGGCTTGGTTTCATGATTCAATGGACAGGGACTGCGCGCTGCCCCGGAAAAATCGGAAATGGGCCAGAAGCGCCCGAAGGCAGGCTTTCGCCCGGCGCAGCCGGGCTTGCGCCTGTCGAGGGCCGCGACGCCGCCCAGGACGATTTTTGCGCGGCAGGGGGCAGCCCCGTCAAGCGGGCAGGGCAGCCAGCCGGTCATCGCCGGCGGGGGTGGAAATGGTGATGCGGCGGCAATCGTTTTCCAGCGGCTCAAAGCGGATGTGGATGGCTCCCTCCGGCAGGGCATCGGGGATCCGCTCGCTCCATTCCACGGCCAGCACACGGGTGCCGTCCAGGTAGTCGAAGAAGCCGGTGGCATACAGGTCATCCACCCCGGTGATGCGGTAAAAATCGAAGTGGCAGAGCGGCACCGGGCCGCGGTATTCCTGCACCAGGGCAAAGGTGGGGCTGGAGACCCAATCGCTGCTGCCCAGGCCCCGGGCCAGGCCCACCGTAAAGGTGGTTTTTCCGGCGCCCATGGGGCCGGTATAGGCCAGCACATCGCCGGGGCGCAGCAGCTTTGCCAGCCGCTCGGCCAGCGCCTGCGTTTGGGCCGGGCTGTGGGTGGTGATAGTCACGGTCATTTATCGTACTCCATTCCCCGGGCGGTGATAACGGGCTTGCCATCGGCGCCCAGCAGCGGGGTGATGCCGCCGGCGTGGCCGGACTGCCAGGTGAGGTAATGCGCGCCGGTTTCGGTATCCACAATTTCCTGCATGGCGTTGGAAAAGCCGGAGCCCTCACTTTCGAGGACGACAAAGCGTTTTTTACCCATAAAAAGCCTCCTTAGCTGAACATCGTTGTTTTCTCTCCGTGGCGGACCGAAAGCACCAGGCCCAGCCCCAAATAGGCCGAGAGCACCGAGCTGCCGCCTGCCGACAAAAGCGGCAGGGTAACACCCACCGAGGGGCCGACCATCAGGCACATGGCGACATTGATCATGATTTGGGCGGCGAGCATGGCAAAGACTCCGGCGCAGACCAAACGGCCCATGCGGCTGCTGCACCGCAATCCAATGCGGAGGATGCGCCCCAGCAGCAGGCCATACACCAGCAGCACCGCCAATGCGCCCAAAAAGCCGACCGATTCCCCGATGAAGGTGAAGATCATATCATTATACATATCGGGGACATAGCGGTGATCCGGGCTGAAAATGCCGATACCGAAGAGCTGCCCCGAGCCGAAGGAGATGCGGCCCTGTAGCTGCTGGTAGGCCTGTCCCAGGGCATAGGCTTCGGGGTTCTTTAGCAGAACGAACCGAATTTTCTGATAGTCATCCAGCAGGAAGAACCAGGCCAGCGGGGCAAAGACCACCGCGGCGGCGCATCCCAGCAAAATCCACCGGCAGGAAAGCCCGGCCATGATGAGCATGACCACCACGATGAAGAGCATGACCAGAGCCACGCCCCAGTCCTTTTGCAGCAGGATGAACAGCACCGGGAAGATGGCGTGGGCCCCCACCCGCAGCAGCGTCTTACTGCCATTGAGGGAGGCGCCGACCTTTGACAGGTGATAGGCCAGTGAGAGGATGAAGGCGATCTTGAGGAATTCCGCGGGCTGGATGGTGGTGAAGCCAAGATTGAGCCAGCTGCGGTTGGTTTCGATGGAATCGGTGCGGGTTTGGCCCAGAGGTGTAAAGGTAAGCAGCATCAAAACGACCGCGACGGGGACATAGAATTTCCACCAGCTGCCCAGTTGCTCGTAATCGAGGTGGGCCAGCACCATGGCAGCTATAAAGCCCAGCCCGGCGGCAACGACCTGCATCAGCACGGTCCGGCGGCCGATGACGCCCATCTGCTGGATGCCGAGCAGCAGCACCACGCTGAAGGCAGAGAGCCCCAGTGCGCAGCAAAGCACCACCGCATCGATGCGGCGGAACAGGCGGCGAAGGACGGTAAGCATGGCGGGGCCTCCTTTCGGGTGATGGGGGTGGGAACGCGGAGCCGGGGCCCGTCTCCCAGCTCTGCGCATTCCTCTAAAATGTTTTCATGATATTATACCATTTTGCTGTCCCTTTGAAAAGGCCGGGACAGGAAAAATGGCCGGATGGCCCGCAAAAAAGCCGCCCCGGAAACGGGACAGCTTTTGGATAAATTGCTTATTTGATGCCGAGCATCGCCAGCATATCGGCGTTATCGACAAGCACGGGGGAATAGGAAAGAATGACGGAAACCATGTGGTTGCCGATGCGGGTGAACAGGAAATCCTGACCCAGGGTGCCTTCCCCGGCGGTGCACTGCAGGAGATAGTAATCCCGGCCGCCGATGGTGACAGTCTTAGGATCGGCGAATTCATAGCCGGATTCCTCGGGCAGGGTATTGATGATGACATTGGAATAAGCCTCTTCATCGTAGGAGGTGCCGCCGACAGAAACAGTGAGATTTTCCGCCATGACGATGACATTGGAGCCATTGGTGGGGTCCTGCGCCATCATTTCGTAGGTGTTCTGGGCCTTGAGGAATTCCTCGGAGACGCCCTGCTCAGTCAGGCTATCGATGGTGATGCCCATGATGGCCGCCAGCTCCTCATCGGTAGCGATCTTCCAGCCATCGGGGACGGTGACGGTAAGGTTGAGAGAATCATTGGTATAGACATTGCCATCCCAACTGCCGCGGGCAAATTCCTCGGTCTTGGTATCGTTATCCTTGTTGTCGTTATCGTTGTTTGCGGGGGTATCGCCGCAGGCCACGAGGGCGAGAGCCATCATAGCGGCCAGCAGCAGCGCGAGCCATTTTTTCATTGTAGTGTCCTCCTGATTTTTGGTTCTTCTTTTGGGCTTTATGCCTTTTGATAGTCTATCATACCCCGGGGGGAAAGTCAACGAAAATTGGGGGTAAGCAGAGAGGGCGAGGGGCGTTCCTGCTATTTGCCGACTGCGGCGGGCTTTTGGAACAGGGCGGGGCCCGAATCTTGCAGGAGCCGATATCAGAACAGGCCGGTGATGCGGCCGTCGTCGGTCAGGGAGATATCCATGGCGGCGGGATGGGCGGGCAGGCCCGGCATGGTGAGGACGCTGCCGGCCAGCGCAACCGCGAAGCCCGCGCCGCAGCTGGCGGTAAGGCCCCGGATATGCAGGGTGTGGCCCTGCGGACGGCCCAGCAGCTTGGCGTTATCGCTGAGGGAGTACTGGGTTTTGGCGATGCAGACGGGGGCGTATTCCAGACCGAGGGCGGCCATCTGCGCCAGCTGCTCTTCCGCTTCGGGGCTGTATTCCACGGCGGCGGCGCCGTAAACCTTTTGGGCGATGGTTTCGATTTTCTCCCGCAGGGGCATGGCGGGGGTGGTAATGGGAGCAAAGTGACCCGGCTCCCGGCAGGCAGCCAGCACCGCTTCCGCCAGTTCCAGGCCGCCCGCACCGCCTTTGGCAAAGACCTCGCTTTGGGCCGCGCGCACGCCCAGCCGGTCACATTCCGCCTGGATGAGGGCCAGCTCCTCCGGCAGGTCATCCGGGAAGCGATTGATGGTGACCACCACCGGCACACCGTACTGCCTCAGGTTTTCCACATGGGCGGTCAGGTTGCACAGGCCCGCCGCGACGGCCGGGGCATTGGGGGTGCGGCAGCTTTCCTTATCGCAACCGCCATTGTAGCGCAGCGCCCGCACGGTGACCACCAAAACGGCGGTCGCCGGGGTAATTCCCGCCGCGGGGCATTTGATATCGAAGAATTTTTCGGCGCCGAGATCGCTGCCGAAGCCGGCCTCGGTCACGGTGTAATCGGCCAGGGTGAGCGCCAGCCGGGTGGCCCGCACCGAATTGCAGCCATGGGCGATATTGGCGAAGGGGCCGCCGTGCATCAGGCAGGGGGTGTGCTCCAGCGTCTGCACCAGGTTGGGCCGCAGGGCCTCCCGCAGCAGGGCAGCCATGGCGCCCTCGGCCTGGAGATCGTGGGCAAAGACCGGTTTGCCCTCCACGGTGTAGCCCACAAGGATGCGGCCCAGCCGCTCCCGCAGGTCTTTCAGGTCTTTGGCAAGGCACAGAATAGCCATGACCTCGCTGGCGACGCTGATCTGGAAGCCATCGAAGCGGGGGGTGCCGTTGGCTTTACCGCCCAGACCGATCTCGATTTTGCGCAGGGAGCGGTCGTTCATATCCATGCAGCGGCGGAACACGATGCGTTCCGGATCGAGCCGCAGGGCATTGCCCTGATGGATGTGGTTATCGATGAGGGCGGAAAGGAGGTTATTGGCGGCGGTGACGGCGTGGATATCGCCGGTAAAGTGCAGGTTGATCTCCTCCATGGGGAGCACCTGGGAGTAGCCGCCGCCCGCGGCGCCGCCCTTGAGACCGAACACGGGGCCGAGGGAGGGTTCCCGCAGGGTGACGATGGCGTTTTTCCCTAAGCGGCACAGGGCCTGCGCCAGCCCGATGGAGGTAGTGGTTTTGCCCTCCCCGGCGGGGGTGGGGTTGACGGCGGTAACAAGGATGAGCTTGCCCTGGGGCTTGCCCTCCCGCTGCCGCAGAAAGTCCTCGGTGATCTTGGCCTTATTGCTGCCGTAGGGTTCGGCAGCCGTGGCGGGGATGCCGGCTTTGGCGGCGATTTCCGCTATTGGGCAAAGCGGGGTGGACTGGGCGATTTCGATATCGGTCATCATGGGGAGTACCTCCTTTGGGGATGGGGTTGCGGCGGGAAAGCGGCCTGCGGTTTGCAGAAAGCGGCGGAGAAGCGGGCCGGAAAGCCAGCGGTTCCGGTTCATTCCTGTTTATTATACCAACCATGATGCGGGATGTCACTTATTTTTTGCGGGTGGGGTGAATAGATATAGAGGGTAGAAGGAAAAGCCCTCCCCCCGGCGGGGCAGCGGACCGTCCCCCTGCTGCGGCGGGGCGGGCCGGAGCGGTGAGGGGGCGCCCGGAACGGGCGGCCCCGGGAAGCGGATGGCCCGCCCCGCCATGGGGGAGGAGCTGCCGGGTATGTCAAAAAAGGAAAGGACGAGGCCCTGTGAAGAAGCGAAGACCTTCCCCGCTGCTGCGCGGCGGCCTGATGATGCTTTCCATTGGCGCGGTGACCCTGCTGTGGCCGCGGCTGGAGCCGGCGGCAGTGGCGCTGCTGCAAAAGGCGGCGCTTTTTACCACGGTGCTGGATATGCCGGCCGGGGCGCTGGAAACGCTGCGGGAACGCTACGCGGCTGAGCTGGAGCCTGCCCCCCTACCGGAAGAACCGTCGGAACCGGCCGCCGAGCCAGACCCGCAGGAACCGGAAATCCCTGCTGAAATACCAGAGGTACCGGAGGAATACCGGGGCACGGTGACCGAGCTGACCATGACAGGAGAGGACAGCCCAGCCTATGTGCGGTGGGATAACATCTGGATAAGGAACTACACCAAGCTGACGGCAGCCGAGGTACAGAAGGTGCTGGCCACCCCCAACAGGGTAACGCTGAATCCCAAAGAAAAGGGACCACAGCTCCTGCTGTTCCACACACATGCGACCGAAAGCTATGAGCTGTATGACAGCCCTTACTTTGATACCCGGAACACCTGGCGGGATACCGATAACCAAAACAACATGGTGGCGGTAGGGGATGTGCTGGCCTCCGGGCTGGAGCAGGCGGGGCTGGCGGTACTGCACGATGCCACCCAACACGATAACCCGGCCTACACGGGAGCCTACATCCGCAGTACAGAGACGATAAAGAGCTACCAGAAGAACTACCCCGGGCTGCGGGTGCTGCTGGATATTCACCGGGACGCCATTCTTTACAGCGATACCAGTATTGCCAAAACGGCGGCGGTGATAAACGGCAAAAAGGCGGCGCAGCTGATGATCATAGCGCCCTACGATGACGGCACGCTGGACCTGCCGAACTGGCGGGAGAATTTCCGCTTTGCGGCGGCGCTGGCGGCGGCGATCGAAGAAAAATACCCCGGGCTGTGCCGACCCATCTTTTTTTGCAGCCGGTCCTACAATTATGCCTGTTCCGACGGGGCGCTGCTGTTAGAATTCGGGACGAACGGGAATACTATGGAGGAAGCGCAGTACACTGCCGAGCTCATCGCGCCGGTCATTGCCGAGGTGATAAGCGGCAGGGCGGAGTAAATTCTTGCCGGGGAGAGCGTTCCTTTTTGCGCATGGATAAAAGGGGGAACGGCGCCGGGAAAATGAAGGAAAGCGGGAGGAAGATAAATGGGACGAAAAAAACGGACTGTGCAAAAACAGTATCTGCGGCGGCGCAAATGGGCGGCGGTACTGGTGGCGCTGGTGCTGCTGGGCGGCGGGGCCGGCCTGTGGCGGGTGGCCGATGTGATGGCGGCAGAGACCCGGTGCGGACAGGCTTTCGCGGCCATTACCCCGGGGGACGGTGTGGTGGAATTTACGCTGCTGGGGCGGGCGGGACAACTGCCCTACGCCCGGTGGGGCCGGGAGCTGGCAAAGGATTTTACGGCGCTGCCGGGGACGGGGCGGCTGCTGCTGTGGGGCGGCACGGCGCTGTGGGCGCTGTGGGAAGAGAAAATTCGGCCATTTGCGGCAGGTTTGTGGCATTAGTGCTTGCAATTGGCGGCGGTTTTCGGTATAATAGTTTCGTTATGGGCCGGTGTGATGGAATGGCAGACGTGACGGACTCAAAATCCGTTGGTAGCGATACCGTGTGGGTTCGAGTCCCACCACCGGCACCAAAAAGAAAAAGACGCCATATGGCGTCTTTTTCTTTTTGGTGCCGGTGGGAACGCAGAGCCTGTGCAAGGGGTTGGTTTGTGCCCTGATGAAACGCGAAAGGAAACCCTGACGGTTTCCTTTCACACTATCCTTCCCTCCGATGGGGACAAAAATACACCGTAATTTTGATAGAATTACGGTGGACTTTTTGTTGCACGGTGCGTCCGTACATGATACAATGTGGGTTAGACAAGGAAAATTTTGGAGGAATTATGATCTACCACGGTTCATGTATTTCCGGACTGCATACAATCAAGGCAAATTCAAAATCCCATTCTACCGGCAATTTTGTTGCATATTTCAGCGAAGACAGATGCTATGCGCTGGTTTGCTGTAGAAGCAGGGATGAAAACTTTGTCACCATGGGCGTCGGTGCGGATGGCAAGCAGCACTATATTGAGCGTTTTCCAAATCAGCTGGAAGCCCTCTACAAGGGCCGGCAGGGTTATATTTATCTTCTTGACTCGACGGACGGGCTGACACACGGTAAAGGGCACTCATGGGAGAGCAAACATGATGTTCCCATATCTCAATGCGAAAGCATTGCCGATGTATACAGCGAAATTCTGCGGGAGGAATCCCTTGGCAATATCATCATCCACAGATATGCTGAAATAGATCCGGCAGAGCAGAAGAAACACGCAAATTATATCAGAGATCATCTTACGGACGAAGGGGAAGAGATGACAAAATTCTATTGCACCCATTTTTCAGCTTTATGGGATTGACAGCTATCATCGCAAACCTCATATTTGTCAATTTTATCTATTGCATATCATTCTTCAAGAGGAAATCGCGAAGGTTCCCTTTTCACGCTTTTTCCTCCCTGTTGGGGGCGCAAGTCTGCGCAGAAAATGCCGGGGGTTTTCTTCCCCTGTAACTCACATTATAACTCACTTTTTTCTTGTCCCCCTATGGGGAGCGGAAATACAGCACAAACAAAACCCGGGAATTGCTTCCCGGGTTTTTGCTGTTTAGATGCCCATGAGCTGCTTTTTCTTGGCGGCGAATTCCTCTTCGGTGATGATGCCGGAATCGAGGAGATCCTTGTACTTCTTGATCTCGGCGACGGCATCGGTGGGGGCGGTCGCAGCGGCCGCAGCAGCCGCAACAGCCGCGGCGGCAACGGTCTGGCCGGGAGCGGCGCTTTCCTGCGGGAAGCCCGCTACTTTGGCCAAAGCATTGGCCAGGGTCTCCAGGTGCTGGACGCTCTCATTGTACTCGATGCGGTACTGGTTCAGATCCGGGACATCGCCGATGATAACGGGGCCGGTGCGCTCAAACTCGTAAAGGCTCCAATAGGGATGCTGAAGGTACAGCTTAATGTAGAATTTCTTGAACGGCTCGGGAATATCGATGCTGGTATAGCTGGGGCGGACCTCCTTATCCCGGTTGGCCAAACGCTCCATCGATTCCTGCATCTGCCGCTGGATGAGCATTTGATTGACCTGGGGCAGCAGCTCATCGATGCGCTGGGGGACCCGGCTTTCGTGGTGAATAAAGCCCTTGGCGCTGCCCTCCAGCAGGGGGGCGCCGTCCTCGCTGATCATGAAGGACTTTAACTCACTGCCATGGAAGATGGTCTTATTCAGGTTCTTATCCATGCAGAACAGGCTGTGCTCATAATCGAACACGAATTTTTCGCTGAGGAAGCCGAATTCGACGATCTCATCCACCCGGAACTGCTCCCGGAGTGCCTGATTCTGCTCCCGGAAATCCCGGTATTTCAGGAATTGTTCCATCGTAAAGTCATTGCCGTTCTGCGCATCAATGACGCCGTGGCAATCATCGCAGATGTAGTTCCCTTCGATCTTCCACGGAAGCAGCCCCTTTACCTTGCCGCCGCAGATGGCGCAAGGGGGTCTTTTATCAAACAAGCCCATTATAAAATCCTCCTGTCACACATTTTTAGGGGCGCTGCCCCTTTTGACCATAGTATAGCAGGAAACCGTGCACGGTACAAGGAGAAAAGCGTGAACTTTCCCGGCGCAAATAGGTTTCTCCAAAAACGGAAAAAGCACCTGCCGTGTGACAGGTGCTTTTATTGGGGGAATGGAAATCAGCCGCGGTTGCCGGGGCCGCCCACACCGCCCTGCGGGGGCTGCTGGCCGCCGCCCATATTGCCGGGGTCGCCCATACCGCCGCCCATACCGCCGAAGCCGCCCATACCGCTGCCGTAGATGAGGCTTTCCATGGTGACGGTGGTGCTGGCGCTGCCCGCGGCGATGGTATAGGTACCGCCCTGTGCCACGCCGGGAGCGCTGACGACCACGCAGCCGAAGGCCTTGGCGGGGGTGAAGCTGGCAAGAATGTTGCCGTCGGAATCCTTTAGGGTGATGGTCTGGCCGGCGGAGCCGGAGAGATTGACCAGGATGCTGCCCTGGGTGGAGGCGGTGCCGAAGTTTTCCGCCATGCCGGTGGAGCCGGCCGCGACCACGATGCCGCCGGTGATAGTAGCGCTGCCGTCGCAGTCGATGGTGCCATCGCCATTGGAGGTGGGGCCGCTGATATACAGCTCACCGCCGGTCACTTCGATATCACCGTTGGAATCGATGCCGTCGCCGGAGGCATTGACAGTGACCATGCCGCCGGAGATACGGATGAGGTAATCCCCGGAGCCGCCGAAGGCATCCGGCGCAAAGCCGAAGCCGCCAGAGCCGCTTTGATCGCTGCCGCCCGCGGCATTGATGCCGTCATCGCTGGCGACGATGGAGATCTTGCCGCTGGAGATGAGCACCTTGGCGCCCTCCAGGCCCTCGTAGCTGCGGGTGATATCAATGGTGCCGCTGGAGATGGAGAGGGTATCATCGGCATGCATGCCGTCATCGCCGGTGGCGATGGTGAAGCTGCCGCCGGAGATGGTGACATCGCCATTGGAGTGGATGGCGTCATCGCAGCAATTGAGCTGGAGGGTACCGCCGGTAACGGCGACCTGCGTCCCGGCCTTGAGGCCCTTGGCGCTGGTGTCATCGGAGATGCTTTGACCCGCGCCGCCCGCGGTGGTCACGGTGGCGGTGCCGCCGCTGATGGTCAGAGTGGTCTCTGTCTGGATGCCGTCCTCGCCCGCGGTGAGTTTGAGCGCGGAGCCGGTGATGACGAGATAGCCCAGGGTGGGATCGCTGTCATTGGTGGAGCGTAGGGCATCCCCGCCGCTGGTGACGGTGATGTCAGCATCCTTGATGGTCAGACTATCCTTGCCGTTGATGCCGTGATTGACGGCGGTGACGGTGACGGAGGCCTTTTGGATGAAGAGGGTATCCTTGCCGGTGATACCATTATTATAGTTGGCATTGACCGTTAGGCTGCCGCTGCCGGCAATAATCAGATCAGACTTGGAGTAGAGGCAGGCGTTGGGCTCTTCCTCCTCCGCCGAAGAGTAGCTGTCACTAAAGGTGTAGTCCGTGCCGTCGGTCAGGGTGGAGGCGGTGCCTTCCGGCAGGTAAAGTATGGTGGCCTTGGACTTATAGACATACAGGGGGCTGCCGGTGGAGCAGGTGATGGCGGCATCCTGCAGCACCAGGGTCACTTCCTCTTTGGGGGCATTTACAAGGATGCGGCCCTCGGTCATGGTGCCGGTGACCACATAGGTGCCGCCCGCCGTGATGGTCACCACGCCGTCTGTCACTTCCGCGCCGGTGCCGGTAGCGGTCGCCGACTGCCCGGAAAGGGCGATGGTGGTGGCACCGCTTACATCGGGGGCCTCCACATCGGCGGTGGTATCCGGGGTGGTGGCGGCATCCCCGCCGGTCACGGTGGCCGCCGTGTTTTCATCGGAGGAGCTGCCTCCGGTGGCAGTGCCGCTTTCGCCGCAGGCGGAAAGGCACCCGGCCAGCAGTGCGGCGCTTATGATAATGGATAGGATATGGTATTTGCGTTTCATATTTGGTTCCTCCCTTCAGTCAATGATACCATAATAAAGCCGGGCGCTAAAGAAAAGCTAAAGAAAAAAAGTTTTTTCCTTTAGTCAATCTTTAGGCGGCAGCTTTAAGATAAAGCCAGCCAATCCGAAAGGGGTGCCCGATATGGCAAACGGAACACAATACAGCTTCCAGCGCATTGAAAAGAAATACTTTATCTCTCCCGCGCAGATGGAAGCGCTGCTGAATGTGATGCGCCGGCACATGACCGCCGACCGCTACGGCGAATACGCCATCGGCAACATCTACTGCGATACCGATAATTTCCGGCTCATCCGGGCCTCGCTGGAAAAGCCCGCCTATAAAGAAAAGCTGCGCATCCGCTGCTACGGCGTGCCAAAGGCGGGAGATAAGGTCTTTGTGGAGCTGAAAAAGAAATGCGGCGGCGTGGTGTATAAGCGCCGGGTCACCGCACCCCTGCCCCAGGCGGAGCGTTTCCTGCGCACCGAAACCGCCCCGGCCGAATGGGGGCAGATCGGGCAGGAGCTGCAATGGTTCCAGCGCTTTTACGATACCATGCCCCGCATGTATATCGGCTATGACCGTACCGCCTGGGCGGGCACCGAAGACCCGGCGCTGCGGATCACATTTGATCGGAACATCCGCTGGCGGTGCAATCGTCTGACGCTGGACGCGGGCGACGACGGTAAGCGCCTGCTGCCGGAGGATCAGGTCCTGATGGAGGTCAAGATCCCCGGAGCCTGCCCTCTGTGGCTGTGCCGGGCGCTTTCCGCTCAGTATATTTATCCCGCCTCGTTTTCGAAATACGGCGCTTGTTACAAAGAGATGTGCCGGGAGGCCAATGCCCCCGCGCGGATGAATGATTCAAAGGAGGCGCATCGCTGTGCTTAACTCGATATTAGGGACCGAACTGACACTGACATCTTTTCTGATCTGCACGGGAGTTTCTCTGCTGCTGGGGGTGGGCACCGCGCTGGTGGCTGGCTACCGCAGCCGCAGCACCCAAAGCCTTGCCGTCACGCTGGCGATCCTGCCGGCGGTGGTGCAGGCGGTCATTATGCTGGTCAACGGCAGCATCGGGGCCGGCATTGCCGTAGCAGGTGCCTTCAGCCTGGTGCGGTTCCGTTCCGCGCCGGGTACCGCCCGGGAGATCGCCGCCATTTTCCTGGCTATGGCCATTGGCCTGGCCACCGGCATGGGGTATGTGGGGCTGGCGGCGCTGCTGTTCCTCATCCTGGCCGGAGCCATGCTGGCGCTTACCGCGCTGCGCTTTGGCCAAAAGGAGGATGCCGGACGCATCTTGAAGATCACCATTCCGGAGGACCTGGATTATGACGGGCTGTTTGATGACCTGTTTGAGCGCTACACCACCGCCCACACGCTGGAAAAGGTGAAAACCACCAACATGGGCACCCTGTACGAGCTGCGCTACCGCATCACCCTGCGGCAGGAGCCGGTCCCCAAGGTGTTCCTGGATGAGCTGCGCTGCCGCAACGGCAACCTAAACATCACCTGCTGCCGGGAGGAAAGCCACGAAAGCCTGTAAACAGCGCAAAATATCCCCCTATCCGCTTTGGGTAGGGGGCTTTGTTTTAGAGGTCAGCCCGGCTCCTTCATGCGGTAGCCCACACCGATCTCGGTGAGGATATACTGCGGCTCGGCGGGGTTCTGCTCCAGCTTGCGGCGGATATTGGCCATATTGACCCGCAGCAGCTGGCTGTTGCCGCCGGCGGCATCGCCCCACATGGCCTCGCTGATACGATCGTAGGTGAGCACCTTGCCCGCGCTGCGGCTCAAGAGCTCCACCAGGCGGTATTCATTGGCGGTGAGGTGCACCGGCTGCCCGGCCAATGTGACCAGGTGCTTATCATAGTCGATGGTCAGATCGCCGGTGGTAAAGGCGGAAAGATTGGCGGCGGGCCCGGCCCGGCGCAGCGCTGCCCGGATGCGGGCCAGCAGCTCCGGGGAGCCGAACGGCTTGGTGATATAGTCGTCGGCGCCACTATCCAGGGCGGCCACCTTTTCGCTTTCCTCGGTGCGGGCGGAGACCACGATGACCGGCAGGCCATAGCGCTGCCGCAGCTCCCGCAGCAGCTCCAGCCCATCGGCATCCGGCAGGCCCAGATCCAGCAGCATGGCACTAAACTCCATCTTTTCCAGCGCCGCACGGGCCTGGGCGGCACAGGTAGCCACCTCCACGGTGTAGCCATCGCCCTCCAGCACGGTTTTCATAAAATTGCTGATGGAAAATTCGTCCTCGACGATCAGGATCTTATTCATCATGTTCTTCCTCCTCTATTTCCGCCAGCGGCAGCGTGATGCAAAAGCTGGCGCCCCCCTGCGGGCGGTTGGCGGCGGTGATCTGCCCGCCATGGGCATTTACTATGGTACGGCACACCGTCAGGCCGATGCCCATATTGCGGCGGTCGCTGCTGGTTTGCTCCGCGCGGGTGCGCATCCCATCAAAAACATTTTCCAGGCCGTGGCTATCCAGCCCCACGCCGTCATCCTCCACCCGGAGCTCCGCCTTGTCATTCCGGCGGCGGGCCGCCAGGGTGATGTTCTTTACTCTACCCCCGTGCAGGGCGGCGTTTTCCAGCAGATTCAACAATACCTGCTCCATCAAGGTGGCATCCATCGGGACCAGCAGCAGTTCATCGGGGGCGGTCACCTGCACGGCAAAATCGGGGTACCGCCGGCGGAACTTGGCCGCCGCGCCCGCCATCACCTCTTCCACCGCCTCTGGCTGGGTGATGAGCCTGGTTTCTCCATCACCGTTCAGCCGGGTGATAGTCAAGAGGTTTTCCACCATGTGGATGAGCCACTCCGATTCCTCCTCGGCGCTTCGCAGCAGCTCCCGCTGCTTCTCGGGCGGCAGGGTATCCTGCTGCTCCAGCACGGTATTGATGGCCCCTGAAATGGCCGTAAGGGGGGTGCGCAGATCGTGGCTGACCGCTCGCAGCAGGTTGCCCCGGGTGCGTTCCTTTTCGTTTTCGGCCCTCAGGCGCTGCTGGTCACGGCTGCGTACTGTCATGGCGCTGGTGAGGATACCCACCACAAACAGCGTTACAAATGTGATGGGATAGCCGGGGCCGGAAAAGCTCAGCTTGGAAAAGGGCTCGGTAAAAAAGTAATTGACCACAAAGACCGAAAGCAGCGAGCCGAGCAGGCTCCACAGGTAGCCATTGGTAAAAAAGCCGGTGAGAAATACTGCCAGCACAAAGATGACCGGTGCGGTATCCTTGGCGTAGCCCATCTCCCCCAAATACAAGCAGATGAGCAGCGCACACAGGTGCAAAAGCAGCATGGTGATGGCATCCTGCTCCCATTTGGTATAGGTTTCATTCCGCTCGATCGGTGACATTGGGCCCCTCCCCCTTTCCTCTCTTTGGAATAATCATACCATTTCCCGGCGTTTTTGCAAGGTCCCTTATCAAAAAAATCCCCCGCGGATAAAAGCCCGCAGGGGAATATTTATTTGCCGAGGTATGCCTCACGGATGACCGGGTTTTCCAGGAGCTCGCGTCCCGCGCCCTCCAGAATGATCTCGCCGGTTTCCATTACATAGCCGCGGTCGGCGGTGTGCAGGGCCATATTGGCGTTCTGCTCGATAAGCAGGATGGTAACACCCTGCTTATTGATCTCCCGGATGATCTGGAAGATATCCCGCACGATGAGGGGGGCCAGTCCCAGGGAGGGCTCATCCATCATCATCAGCTTGGGACGGCTCATCAGGGCGCGGGCCACGGCCAGCATCTGCTGCTCGCCGCCGGAAAGGGTCCCGGCCTGCTGCCAGTGGCGCTCCTTCAGGCGGGGGAACAGCTCATAGCACCACTCGATATCGTCATCCAGCTTATCATGACGCAGGTAGGCGCCGATCTTCATGTTCTCCAGCACCGTCATATCGGGGAAAACCCGCCGGCCCTCCGGCACCAGGGTAATGCCCCGCTTGACGATCTCATCGCTGGGCTTGCCCAGCAGCTCCTCGCCATTGTAGGTGATGGACCCGGCCTGGGCCTTAACCTGGCCGGCGATGGTGCGCAGCGTGGTGGATTTGCCGGCGCCATTGGCGCCCACCAGCGTAACGATGCTGCCATCCGGCACCTCAAAGGAGATATTCTTTACGGCGCGGATCCCGCCGTAATTGACCTGTAATTCCTGTACTTTAAGCATCGAGATCCACCCCCAAATACGCGTCAATAACCCGCTGATCCATCTGGACCGCCTCGGGTATGCCCTCAGCGATCAGCTTGCCGAATTCCAGCACATAAATGCGGTCGGAAATGCCCATGACGAGGTTCATGTGGTGCTCGATAAGCAGGATGGAAAGATCAAACTGTTCCCGGATCTCCCGGATGAATTCGGTGAGCTCCACCGTTTCCTGCGGGTTCATACCGGCCGCCGGCTCATCCAGGATGAGCAGGCGAGGATCGGTGGCCAGGGCGCGCGCGATCTCCAGCCGGCGCTGCTGACCGTAGGGCAGGTTGCTGGCGGTTTCATCCTTCAGCTCGGCCAGACCCACGATCTCCAGAAGCTCCATCGCCTCCCGGCGCATCCGGGTCTCCTCCTTGCCGTTCAGATGGAAGGTAGCCGCCAAAAAGCCGCCCTTGGCGTGCATGTGCTTGGCAATGAGAACATTCTCAAAAACAGTCAGATTGCCGAAGAGACGGATATTCTGGAAGGTACGGGCCAGGCCCATTTTGGTGATCTGATCCGGCGTTTTGCGCAGGGTGGGCTTCCCTGCGAATTTTTCCACATCGCTGCCGAGATAATCATGCTTGGCACGGCCGGTGGGATGCTCGCACAGATAGGGCTTGCCGTCGAGATAAAGGCAGCCATTGGTGGGGGCATAGACCCCCGTCACCACATTAAAGGCGGTGGTTTTGCCGGCGCCGTTGGGGCCGATGAGGGCCACGATCTCGCCCTCGCCCACTTCCATCGAAAGGTTATCCACGGCTACCACGCCGCCGAACTGCATTGTCACATTTTCCAGCTTTAGAACGGGGTTACTCATTTGCCGCACCGCCTTTCACTGCTTTTTGGCCGGTAAACAGATTTTTGAAAAACCGGCCAATCTTGCCAAAGAACGCGAAGATGGCATCCCAGCTGAATTCCTTTGTGCCCATCAGACCCTGGCGGTAGAACAGCACGATGACCATGATGACCACCGAGAACACTACCATACGGAAACCGTGGCCGAGCAGCGGAACCTTAAAGGTGCCGATCATGGTGGGGTTATCCAGGAAGCGCAGCCACCACTCGCTGCACGCCACATACAGGAAGGAGCCCAGAATGGAGCCGGTGATGGAGCCGATGCCACCGATGACGACAATGAGCAGGATCTCGTAGGTCATGGCGGTGGTAAAGTTTTTGGCGTGGGCATTGAACTGGAACATGGCCAGCAGCGCCCCGCCGATACCGGCAAAAAAGCTGCTGGTGCAGAAAGAGAGCATCTTATGCTTCATCAGGTTGATGCCCATAGCCTCCGCGGCAATTTCATCCTCCCGGATGGCCTTAAAGGCCCGGCCGTAGGTGGAATTGATGAGCAGCACGATGATGGCGATACATACACCGGAAACGATAAACGGGAACAGGATGCTATCATAGCCCGTAAATTTGCGCAGGATGTTGGAGGCGTTGGTCAGCGGGCCCAGCTTCTCCCATTGGATCACCGCGCGGAGGATCTCCGCGAAACCTAGGGTGGCAATGGCCAGGTAGTCGCTCTTCAGCCGCAGCACCGGCGCGCCGATGAGCGCCGCGAACAGCGCCGCCACCGCACCGGCCAGGATTAGGGCCGGGATCTGGGGCATCTGGAACTGCACAATGCCGCCATCAAAGTACTGATAAACATTAATACGCTGATCCACCGGAATGGTAAGGATAGCATAGGTATAGGCGCCCAGCAGCATAAAGCCTGCCTGGCCCAGGCTAAACAGCCCGGTAAAGCCGTTCAGCAGGTTCATGCTGACCACCAGCAGGGCGTAAATGGCACCCTTTTGCAGCACGGTGGAGAGCATCGAGCTTTTTAGCGGGCTGTTATCGATATACAGCAGCACACCCACCAGCACCGCCGCCAGAAGAAGGGAACAGATCAAATTGCGTGTTTTCTTGTTTTTCATCGTTTACACCTTCTCCTTCAGTTTCTCTCCAAACAGGCCGTTGGGCTTGATAAGGAGGATGATGATCAGCAGCGCAAAGGTAAAGGCATTGCTGAAGATGGAAATATCCTGGTTGGATTTGATGAATGTTTCGCAGATACCGATGATATAGGAGCCGATGACCGCGCCGGGCACCGAGCCAATGCCGCCGAATACCGCCGCCACGAAGGATTTGAGACCCGGCATGGCGCCGATGGTGGGGCTGACCTGCCCGATGTAGCTGAAATACAGGATGGAGCCGACCGCCGCCAGGAACGAACCGATGACAAAGGTGATGGAAATGACCCGGTCGATGCGGATGCCCATGAGCTGCGCGGTATCAAAGTCCTTGGCCACGGCACGCATGGCCATGCCCATCTTGGTGTGCTTGATCACGATGACCAGCGCGATGACCAACAGGATGGTCAGCACGGGGGTGAGGATGGCCAGCCGCCGCACGGTGATGCCGCCGATCTGGATCTCGGTACGCAGCCAGGGGATATTGGGATAGGCCTGCGCCAGGCCGCCGGTGACATAGGTGGAAAGGTTCTGCAGCAGGTAGCTCACACCGATGGCGGAGATCATGACCGACATGCGGGGGGCGGAACGCAGCGGCTTGTAGGCCACTTTTTCTATCATCACGCCCAGCACCACCGTCAGGATCAGCGTCAAGATCAAACCAACAGCAATGCTGCCGGCCCCCAAAAAGCCGCTGCTCCAGCTAGTGATATAGATCATGATGAAGCCCGCGACCATGAACATATCGCCGTGGGCAAAATTGATGAGCCGCAGGATGCCGTAAACCATGGTATAGCCGATGGCGATAAGCGCGTACAGGCTGCCGATGGTCAATCCGGAGATCAATATCTGGGCGTAGTAGGTAAAGTCATGCATATACACTGCCTCCGTAATAAAAAGGATATGCCGGGAAAAATGGCGCTGCGGTCCCCTTTGCCGGGGCTTTCATCCATCGCCGGGTCAAAGCCCTCGCAAAGAACGCCGCACCCATGCCGTTTGTTCTAAACGGCCACAAGCGCAGCGGGGGAAACCCAGTGGGTCTCCCTCGCCGCGCAGCCGTAGCTTTACATCATGCTGTTACAGCTTTTTTGCTATTACTCGATGGCAACAGAATCGGCAAATACAAAGCCCTCGGTGGTAGCAGTCTTGATGATGGCGTAGCTCTTGATGGCATCGCCGTTCTCATCAAACTTCAAGTCGCCGGTTACCAGGCCGGGAACATCCAGCGCGGCCAGCGCATCCCGCAGGGTCGCGCCGTCGGTGGACTGAGCCTTATCCAGGGCGTAGTAGATGGCCATGTAGGCATCGTAGCCGCAGGCAGTCACGGCGGAGATCTCTTCGCTGTTGGAGTTATCGGTCAGGCGGGCGGAATCTTCTTTCAGCCAAGCCTTAAAGCCATCGGCAAAGGCATTGGCAGCGGGGTTGGTGTCATCGCCCTCAATGAAGAAGGTGGAGAAGTAAACACCGTCAATGGAAGCGCCGGCTTCCACTACACGCTGGATGATGGAAACATCGTCCCAGGTATCGGAGGCCAGGATGCAGCCATTGATACCAGCCTCACGGGCCTGCTTGATAATAAAGGGAGCAGTCTCGATGGAGGTGGGGGCAAAGATGGCCTCAATGCCCTGAGAAGCCAGGCTGGCCATGGTGCCAGAGAAGTCGGTCTCACCGGTCTGGAAGTTGACTTCCACGACCTCGCCGCCCAGTGCCTCAAAGGCCTTTACAAAGTAGGTGCCCAGACCGGCGGAGTAGTCGTCACCGGCCTCGGTGATAACGGCAGCCTTAGTCACGCCCTGCTTCTTGGCAAATTGCGCATCAGCTACGCTCTGGAAGGGATCGATGAAGCAGACTCGGAAGTAATAGTCATTGCCCTGGGTAACCTGGGGATTGGTGCAGGAGGTTCCGATCGCCGGGATCTTGGCCTGCTCAAAATAAGGGCCGCCGGCAATGGCGCAGCTGGAACCATAGGTACCCAGTACAGCGGCCACGCCCTTGGAAACCAGCTGCTGGGCAGCGGTGGGCGCCTTGGAAGAATCGGACTGGTTATCGGCATAGGTCAGCTCGATCTTGTACTCCTCACCGCCAATGGTAACGGTGGGATACAGAGAATTGGCGTACTGGATGCCGAGGATCTCTTTTTTGCCGCCGGCGCCGTTCTGGCCGGAGGTGGGTTCAAACACGCCGATGGTGATAACTTTTTCATCGGTGGGGGGGGGATTCTTTTCGCCGCCGCAGGCTACCATGGAAACGACCATGACCAGGCACAGCAGAATCGCGATCAGTTTTTTCATCTTTCTATTCCTCCTTATGGAATGATGGGATTTTACCTCCGAAGGCGTACACTTGTACGCCGGGGGAAGATATTAGTAGTATTATAGCAACCGTTCTCTCATTTGGCTACTATTTTTTTATTGCATTTTCGTCGCTTTGTCGCTTAAAAACATTCCAACTTGTATATTTTGACGAAAAGAATTTGCAGGCCGCCATTCATTTTGCTAAAGTGTTTTCCGCTCTCGGATTCTTATTTTGTCCGCTGTGCGCCATTGGGGGACAGCTCTCTCTCCTTTTCATGTAATTTTGTGCAACTTATCGGCACGCCTTCCTGCATTTTGGCCGCAGTTTATTCGCATTTTGTTCTTATTATCCCTGCATTGACTATCCCATTTTCTTGTGATACCATATAGATATCACCAATTAAGGAGGACTTTTTCATGAGCAAAATTCAGAAAATCTACGATTACCTCAAAGAATGCAACGGTTTCTTCTTTGCCAGCTGTGATGGCGATAAGCCCCGCGTGCGCCCCTTCGGCTTTATGATGATCTTCGAGGATAAGCTGTACTTCGGCATGGGCACCCATAAGGAAAGTTACAAGCAGGTCAAGGCCAATCCCAATGTGGAGATCTGCGCCATGAACCCCGATGGCAGCTTCATCCGCGTCAAGGGCGTTGCCAACTTTGATATGCGCCCCGAAGTACAGGCCCATATGTTTGAGGTCTCTCCCAGCCTGCGCAAGATCTACAATGAGGAATCCGGCCTGACTCAGGCTGCTTTCTACCTCACCGATATTGTCGCCGAGACCAGCAAGGACAATGTTTTCACCCCCATCACCGATTGATCTATGCTCCGCTTTTCCCCCGGGCCATCTTGTCCGGGGGGATTTTTCTTTATCCCGGCCGAGTGCAGACCGCCGGCTCGGGGCGCAGCCCCTTCCGGCTCCGCCGGAAGCAAGCAGGCTCCGCCTGCTTTCCGCCGCCTGCGGCGGCGGGGGCTGCGCCCCGGCCTTCCCCCTGCACCCACCCTCCCCACGCAAAAACCCGCCCCGGTGTGGAAGCACCGGGGCGGGTTCTATCATTATGAATTATCGTTCGACCAGCGCCTGCAATTTCTTCAGCGCGCCGCTGTCGCCAGTATTGTAAATCTGTTGCAGTACAAGGACATCTTTGATGTTCTTTTCCGCCACCAGGTCGTAAATCGAACCCTTGTAGTACCGGAAATCGATCCAGTACAGGTACTGGTAGTGATCTACCAGGTAGGGGATCAGCGCATTGCCGTAGCTGTCCTTTATCACCAGGCAGGCGGAACCATCGGTAATCTCCGGGTTTTCCACCACGCTGTACGGCTGGTCACCGCCTGCAAAGGCCCCGTACTTCATGCTGCTGCCATAGCCGGAAACATCATTCACCACGAACCAGTCGTAGGTGGTGCCATCGGCCATGGTCATCTTCATTTTGTTGGTGCCCATCGGCTTGTAGGCGATCACCGTATCAGGATTGGCCCCCAGCGAAGTGATACCGCTGACTGAATAATAGGTCCCCAAAAAGTTCGGGAACTCCACCTGTTCAAACTGATCCAGCATGTGCGGGGTCAACCCAGCCGCCTTGGCATACTGGGTGTAGGCGTAGTAGGCGCCCAGCGCTGTCCAGTGGTGGTCGGTGTGGAAGTAGATATACTCATCCACATGCTCCCGCAGCGCGTCAAAGACCTCCACCCCATTGATATCCGCCGCCATGCGGCTGTAAATATATCGGATGGCCTCCCGCTGATCGCTGATGTGCAGCTCTTTCTGCAAGGAGTCACTCAGCAGCACGCCGCCATTGATCGGCGCAACCAGGCTGTATAGCTGAGCCTTGCCCGCCAGCCGTTTATCCATCTCATTCAGGATAGCCGCGTACCAGTCGGAATTCTCCTGCTGGAAATAATAAAGTCCATAGCCCACATTCCCACTGACGAAAATCCCGCTGATCATCTCGCCGTCAGCGCTTACATTACCATCGCGGGGCAGCTCGGTATTGTTATCCTGCTGGGGATCATCGGTCTTATTTTCAGGATCATCTTTCGGCAGGGTGGGCAGCTCTCCCTGCCCCCCTTCGATATCCGGAATCTCCTCACCCTGATTTTCGCCGCCCACTATCACATCACTGCGGATGCCGTAAAGGCTCTGTACCACCTTATTCCCACCAATGAGCAGCTCCCGCAGTGGGTAGGTATCGGCATACCAGGTATCTATCCCGCTAAACCACTTTCCACTCCAGAAGCTTTCCCAGGTAAAGGCCGGGAACTCGGTCAGCTTTCGTTTCTCTATCTCACTTTCGGTGGGCCGGGGCAAAAAGATGCCAATGACGCACAGCACCGCCAGCACGCCAAAGAACGCCGTCAGTTTTATCCACTGGGTCCTGCTCTCCCGATCCGTTTGCTTCATCCCGTTCCCTCCTTTTTCGCGCCCCACTCATACTTTGTATGGGGGCATAGTTTCTGCCCTGCTTATCGGCTCGTTAAAAAGCCGGTTTCCAGTCTTGGCCGGTCCCTGCAAACCGCGGGTAAATCATCCCTGCATCTCCGCCAATCCGCAAAAACCGCGGGGATCGGGGCGCAGCCCGCCCGCCCTGAGGACGGGCTCCGCGCGCTTCGCGCGCGGCTTTCGGCTTCGCCGAAAGGGGCTGCGCCCCGCCTTCCCCCGCATGCTTTTCTTTCCTCAGAACTGGAAATACAGGAACGGATTGTAGCTGTCCCCGGCCAGCGCCATTGCCGCCAACAGCAGCAGCAGAACCGGATGGATCACTTCCCATACGGCAGCCGCGCCCCGCAGCAGCCGGTTCCCGGCAAGGACGCTGTCCCCCTGGGCCGCCGCCTTCCAGCGCTGCCACAGCTTTGCCGTCAGCGGCGTGCAGGCCACACAGGCCACCAGCAGCAGGAAAATGTTATTCTTCAGGCTGAGGCCCACCGCCATACCGGCCGCTGCCGTCCCGCCGCCAAAGAGTCCCCGCAGCGCCATGCCCAGCGCCGCCGCATCGCGGAAGCGGAAGATGACCCAGCAGAAGTATACAATAATGAGCAGGAAGAGGTGCCGCAGCACCGCCGGTATCCGTTGCTGCTTCTCCCCCAGCAGGAATTTTTCAATGACAAGAAACAGGAAAAAGTACAGTCCCCACAGCACATAGTTCCAGCTGGCGCCATGCCACAGGCCGGTCAAGCCCCACACAATGAACAGGTTGAGGAGCTGCCGCCCCTTGCCCCGGCGGTTGCCGCCCAGCGGGATATACACATAATCCCGGAAGAAGGTGGAAAGCGAAATGTGCCACCGCCGCCAAAAATCGGTGACGGAGGAGGCGATATAGGGATAGTTGAAATTCTCCTTATAATGGAATCCGCACATCAGCCCCATGCCGATGGCCATATCGGAATAAGCCGAAAAATCCAGGTAGATCTGCAGCATATAGCACAGCCCACCCAGCCACAGTCCCGCCGTCGGAATCTTCGCCAGCCCCTCGGTGGCCATGGGCAGCCAGCGGTCAGCCAGCACCGCCACCGAATTGGCCAGTACCGCCTTTTTGGCCAGCCCCACCGTAAAACGGCTGATGCCCCGGCTCACTTCCTCCGCGTGCACCTGGCGCTTCGCCAGGTCCTGCGCCACATCCCGGTACCGCACAATGGGCCCGGCAATGCACTGGTGGAACAGGCTGGCATACAGCAGCAGAATCCAGTATTTCTTCTGGGCCCGTACCTCGCCGCGGTATACATCCACCACATAGCTGATTAGCTGGAAAGTGTAGAACGAAATACCGATCGGCAGCACGATCTGCGGGATCACTTCCGGCCAGCCGAAAAGGCTTTGCAGGTTCCCCATCAGGAAGCCCGTATACTTAAAGATGCCCAGCACCAGCAGCACCAGCGCCACGCACAGGCTCAGGTGCAGCTTTTTACGCTGCGGCTCCCGCTCGATGCAGATAGCAAAAAACCAGCACAGGGCGGTATCCAGCAGGAGCAGCACCACATACCGCGGTCCCGCCCAGCTGAAGAACACCAGCGAGAAGAGAAGCATGGCAATATTCTTCTGTCGCGCGCCGCGCAGCGCCGCCTGGCTCACCAGGTTCAGCGCCAAAAAAAGAAACACAAACAGCAGGCTGGAAAATACCATCTTGTCCTCCCAAAAGAGCAAAAAAACGCCAAAAAAGTCCCCATTCCCGGCGCGAAAAACTCTGTCGGAAACAGGAACCCGCTGTATTTAGTGTAGTCTTATTCTTCCCTATTTGCAAGGGGACAAATATTAAATTTTTATAAATTCAGCACAAAGGTTTGCTTAAAGCAAAAGCCCCTACGGCCCGCAGGGCAAACCGCCTTTTCAAGCGGTTTCGGCGGGGCTCCGCCCCGCCTGCGGCCGCCTGCCGGCGGCAGGCCCTGCGGACCCCCGGAGCCTGCACAAGCCACGGGTTCGGGGCGCAGCCCGGCGGCTTCGCCGCCTAAGTGGCGGACCCCATGGGCCCGCCACTACCGCCGCCTGCGGCGGCGGGGGCTGCGCCCCCTCTCGCCCCCAACATCACCCCGCAAAAGCACCCCCACCCGGTCTCCCGGATGGGGGCTCTCCACTTTTGCTCATTTCCCGTAGGAATCATAAACCTCTTTCAAAAGGTGCGGGTAATCGGTCATAATGCCGTCCGCCCCTATTCCGATGAGATACCGCATCTCCTCCGGGTCGTTGATGGTCCAGTAGTGTACCGCCAGGTTGTGGCTGTGCATCCGCTTTACAAAGGCCTCGGTCGCCAGGTTTAGGATGGAAGCCTTCACCGGCAGCTGAAATACGCACATCTGGTCGCCGAAGAACACATCCGCGTTCACTGCCTGCAAAAGGTAGAACTTTGCCACGCCGCCTACCCCCGGCGAGCACATAAAGCTCTCCGGCACCTCCCCGGCCTTTTGCAGCCGCTGGTACTCCTCGTATATCTCATCGTGGAAGCTGGCCAGCACCACCCGGTCCCAAGCATCGTACTGCTCCAGCAGGCGCAGCACCTCCTTCATGGCCTTCATGCCGGTCTCTCCGCTCTGCTTTATCTCCACATTGATGCGGTTCTGCGGGAAGGCCGCCAGCAGCTCCTCCAGCGTCGTCACCAAGAAGACCTCCTCGTCCCTCGGCGTCACCCCATCAGGGTACTCCACATCAGCCGGAGTCTTTTGCCGCCCGTCCCTATCGGTAAAGCGTACCCGCTCCCCGCTCAGCTGCATCTCCTCGGTGGGGTTGGTGTAGCCAAAGTCCACCTTCTGCGCCATCAGGTCGCTGTAATTCCAGTCGATGATCTGCCCGGTCACATTGGTCTTGCGGTCCAGCGTCGTATCGTGAGAAAGGATGACCACCCCGTCCCTGGTAATGGAAACATCGGTCTCCATCATTGCATTTTTATCCACGCTGTATGCATTATAGAAAGCCTCCAGTGTATTATCCGGGAACTCCTTATTCCCGCCGCCGTGGGCGATCAGCAGCGGCAGCGCGCCCTCCTTCATCATCGGGTTCGCCAGGGCATAGTTCTCCCGCCGGGGCAGTACCCCCAGCACCGCGTAAAGGAGGATCAACCCCGCCAGAATCCCCAGCACGATTCTCCAGCCTTTCTTCAGTCTCTTCTTTTTGGTCATTGTCTGCTCTGCCATGGGCCGCTCCTCCCCGTTTCTCCTGTTCTTGCGCATCTTGCTTTTTCATTATAGCAAATTCTCCCCCGCAGCGCAAAGCAAAAAACCACCCCCACCCGGTCTCCCGGATGGGGGCAGTCGTTTTTCTGTTAAGGCTTATTTCCCGGCCTTGATGGCAGCCTGCGCGGCAGCCAGACGGGCGATCGGTACACGGAAGGGAGAGCAGGAAACATAGTCCAGGCCTACACGGTCGCAGAACTCCACGCTGGTGGGGTCGCCGCCGTGCTCGCCGCAGATGCCCAGGCCCAGGTTGGGACGGGTCTGGCGGCCCAGCTTCACGCTCATCTCGATGAGCTTGCCAACACCCTTCTGGTCCAGATGGGCAAAGGGATCGCTCTCGTAGATCTTGTTCTCATAGTAATAATTGAGGAACTTACCCGCGTCGTCGCGGCTGAAGCCGAAGGTCATCTGGGTCAGGTCGTTGGTGCCGAAGGAGAAGAAGTCCGCCTCGGTCGCGATCTCGTCGGCGGTCAGGGCCGCGCGGGGAATCTCGATCATGGTGCCTACTTCGTACTTCATGTCCACGCCTGCCTCGGCAATCAGCTTATCGGCAGTCTCTACTACGATATCCTTAACGAACTTCAGCTCTTTCACCTCGCCTACCAGCGGGATCATGATGTGAGGAGTGATCATGGTGCCCAGCTTCTTGGAGGCGGAGATGGCAGCCTTGATCACAGCGGTGGTCTGCATCTCGGCGATCTCAGGGAAGGAAACCGCCAGACGGCAGCCGCGGTGGCCCATCATCGGGTTGAACTCGTGCAGGGAAGCGATAACGGCCTTCAGCTCGTCCACACTCATGTTCAGCTCGCCGGCGATCTCCACAATGTCCTCTTCCTTGGTGGGCAGGAACTCATGCAGAGGGGGATCCAGGTAACGGATGGTCATGGGACGCTCACCCATTACCATGTACATGGCCTCAAAGTCGCCCTCCTGATAGGGCTCGATCTTGGCCAGAGCGGCGCGGCGCGCCTCTACGGTGCGGGCAACGATCATCTCACGGACCGCCTTGATGCGGTCGCCCTCAAAGAACATGTGCTCGGTACGGCACAGGCCAATGCCCTCAGCGCCGAAGTCAACGGCATGCTTGGCATCGCGGGGGTTATCGGCGTTGGTAAAGACCTTCAGACGGCGAACGCTGTCAGCCCAGCCCATAAAGCGGCCGAAATCGCCGGAAATGGTCGCATCGGTGGTGGGGATGGCCTCGCCGTAAATGCAGCCAGTGGAACCATCAATGGAAAGCCAGTCGCCCTCGTGGTAGGTCTTGCCGCCCAGGGTGAACTGCTTGTTGTCATAGTCTACATTGATCTCGCCGCAGCCGGAAACACAGCAGGTGCCCATGCCGCGGGCTACTACGGCGGCGTGGCTGGTCATACCGCCGCGCACGGTCAGGATGCCCTGAGAAACCACCATGCCCTCGATATCCTCGGGGGAGGTCTCCAGACGGACCAAGATGACCTTCTTCATCTTGCCGCTCTCTACGGCGTTCTTGGCATCCTCAGCGGTGAATACCACCTGGCCGCAGGCAGCGCCGGGGGAAGCCGCCAGGCCCTTGCCGATGACCTCGGCCTTCTTCAGCGCCTCAGCGTCAAACTGGGGATGCAGCAGGCTGTCCAGCTGCTTGGGCTCTACGCGCAGCACTGCCTCTTTCTCGGTGATCATGCCCTCGTCCACCAGGTCAACGGCGATCTTCAGGGCGGCGGCAGCGGTGCGCTTGCCGTTACGGGTCTGCAGCATATACAGCTTGCCGTTCTCGATGGTGAACTCCATATCCTGCATATCGCGGTAATGCTTCTCCAAACGGGAGGCAATGTCCACAAACTGCTTATAAACCTCAGGCATCTCCTCCGCCAGCTTGCTGATGGGGGAAGGAGTACGGATACCGGCTACTACATCCTCGCCCTGGGCGTTGATGAGGTACTCGCCGAACAGCGCCTTCTCACCGGTGGCGGGGTTACGGGTAAAGGCTACGCCGGTGCCGCTGGTGTTGCCGCTGTTGCCGAATGCCATGGACTGAACATTGACGGCGGTGCCCCAGTCGTAGGGGATCTCGTTCATGCGGCGATAAACATTGGCGCGGGGGTTATCCCAGCTGCGGAATACGGCCTTGACAGCCTCGATAAGCTGAACCTTGGGGTCCTGGGGGAAATCCTCGCCCTTTTCCTTCTTGTAGAACTCCTTAAAGCGGACCACCAGCTCCTTCATGTCCTCGGTGTCCAGGTCCACATCGTTCTTTACGCCCTTCTTTTCCTTCAGCTCGTCAATGATCTCCTCGAAGCGCTTCTTGGAAACCTCCATAACAACATCGGAGAACATCTGGATGAAACGGCGATAGCTGTCGTAAGCAAAGCGGGGGTTGTTGGTCTGCTTGGCCAGGCCCTGTACGGATTCGTCGTTCAGGCCCAGATTCAGGATGGTATCCATCATGCCGGGCATGGAAGCGCGGGCGCCGGAACGCACGGAGACCAGCAGGGGGCTCTCCACATCGCCAAACTTCTTGCCAACCTTCTTTTCCAGCTTCTCCAGGTATACAAAGATATCCGCCATGATATCCTCATTGATCTGGCGGCCATCGGTGTAGTACTGGGTGCAGGCCTCGGTGGTAATGGTAAATCCGGGGGGCACGGGCATGCCGGCATTGGTCATCTCGGCCAGGTTGGCACCCTTGCCGCCCAGCAGCTCACGCATGTCCTTGTTGCCCTCTTCAAACATATAGAGGTACTTTTTCTTGCCGCTTTCCGCAGCGTGTTTCTTCCCAAACATTTTAGCGTTGTCCTCCTTGGATAAATTAAATTCTCCGGTCAGGCTACGGGGGAAATGCCTGTCCGGCACATTGGCGCATTGGCACCATTGTTATTATTATAACACGCTTTCATGCGAATGCCACAGTTTTTTTGATAGATTTTCGGTCTGTTTTCATAGGATTTCTCCTATAAGTTGCTGCAAAAATGCCTTATTCCCCCCCTTCCCAGGCCAAAGCTCTCCTTTCCTCTGTGGATAACGCCTAATTTTCCCGCCCGGCGGCGGCATTTTTTCTCCCTCTTTAGCCGCTTCTCCCCTTGCAAAAGCCCGCCAAACAGCCCATAATATTAAATAGATAATGTCCCCGTGCGGCCTGCGGCCCGCCGCCGCCCTTGGCGGGTCATAGCCCTTGCCGCCATGCGGTGCCCCCTCCCCCTCCTAATTTATCAGAAAAGGAGAATCCCCATGCCCAAAACCGACCCCGCCCGCGAGGCGCTGCTCACCGCGCTGGAAGCCTCCGGCGTTTCCATCCCTCTGTGGGATGGCATCCTCATCGAGGAAACCGTCCGCATCGCCCCCGGCGCCACCATCCTGCCGGGCTGCATCCTGCGGGGCAATACCACCATCGCCGCCGGCTCGGTCATCGGCCCCGGCAGTGTCCTCACCGATGCCGTCATCGGCAAAAACTGCATCGTCAAAAACACCTACATCACCGAATCCACCCTGGAGGAGAATGTCTCCATCGGGCCGTTTTCTCAGGTCCGCCCCGGCTGCCACATCGCCGCGGGGTGCAAAATCGGCGACTTCGTGGAGGTCAAAAACTCCCATATTGGCCAAAAGACCGCCATTGCCCACCTCACCTATGTCGGCGATACCGACTGCGGCAGCGGGGTGAATTTCGGCTGCGGCGTGGCCATCGCCAATTTTAACGGCAAGGAAAAGTTCCGCACCACCATCGGCGATGGCGCTTTCCTCGGCTGCAATACCAATCTCGTCGCCCCCGTCACCATCGGGGCCGGCGCCTACACCGCCGCCGGGGCCACCGTCACCCGGGATGTCCCCGAGGACGCCATGCTCATCGCCCGCGCCGAGCAGACCGTCAAGCCCGGCCTGGCCCGCCGCTTCCGCCGGGAGAAAAAATAAGGTTCCGCCTCCGGCGGGGACGCCTCCTCGGCAAATCGCAGTCCCGCGCCCCAACCCCCGCGACCCGTTAGGTAATAGCGGGATATCGCCTAACGGCGGCGCAAGCCTTTTAGAAAACTTGGTTAGTACGGCTCGCCGCCGGGGCCCTACTTTTCTATGAAGAAAAGTAGGCAAAAGTCATTCAGGGCTCCGCCCTAAAAACCCGTAACGCGTCGGTACGCCCCGACCGGAAGGTCTACGACCTCCCGGATCTGGGGCTAGACGACGCTTATAAGGTGTTTATTTTAATTCGGTCCCTGCTGGCTGCTGGGTCCAAAATAAAATGCGCCGCAGGCACCTTGAGAGCGTATCTGCGGCGCCGTACGGACGATGTCTACATCGTTCGTATCCAGCCGCAGCTTGAGCGTTAGGGGGTCTTGGGGCACAGCCCCAAGCGTATTTTGGTTCCTTTTGTACGAACAAAAGGAACGCCTCGGCGGCGAGCCGTACCGGCTTTGCACCCTGCATAATCTTCGCGACGCCGACAGGCGACAACAAACTTTCCCTCGCCGGGTAGGCGTACAGGCTGTCACCCTCCGGTGACTCCGCCCCGCCGAAGGCGACCACCATCTTGATCCAAAAATTCTTTTACACACTTTCATCCGAAAAAAGCAGCCCCCGCGGCAAGCGGTACAAACTATGCCGTTGCAAAAGGCTCCGCCCCGCCGCCAGGCGCCCACAAACCCGCCCTAAATAAATCTTTTGCTCGCTTTTCTCCCCGGAAAAGCTCCTCTTCCCCACGGGAACACACACCACCCGGTGTTGACCATATAAAATTCAATATCATCAGTAGGGAGTAGAAAAACCATGAAAAGTATCCACGGAAAAGACATCAAGATCTTCGCCTGCAATTCCAACAAAAAGCTGGCGGAGGACATCGCCGCCGCCATGGGCCTGCCGCTGGGCCGCTGCACCGTCGGCGCGTTTGCCGATGGCGAAGTCTCCATCTCCATCGAGGAATCGGTCCGCGGCTCCGATGTGTTCGTTGTCCAGTCCACCTGCGGCCCCGTCAATAATAATTTGATGGAGCTGCTCATCATGATCGATGCCCTCAAGCGCGCTTCCGCCGGCCGCATCACCGCCGTCGTTCCCTACTACGGCTACGCCCGCCAGGATAGAAAGGCCAAGGCCCGCGATCCGATCTCCGCCAAGCTGGTGGCCGATCTCATCTCCGTCGCCGGTGCCGACCGTGTCCTCAGCATGGACCTCCATGTGGCACAGATTCAGGGCTTCTTCAATATCCCGGTGGATCACCTGATGGGTACCCCCATTCTGGCCCCCTATTTTGTCGAAAAGTTCAAGAACCTCCCCCGCGAGGAGATCGCCGTCGTTTCCCCCGATCTGGGCTCCGTCACCCGTGCGCGTAAGTTTGCCGAGCGGCTGGATTGCCCCCTGGCCATCATTGATAAGCGCCGTCCCCGCGCCAATGTCAGCGAGGTCATGAATATCATCGGTGATGTTCACGGCAAGACCGTAGTGCTGGTGGATGATATGGTGGATACCGCCGGTACCCTCTGCCACGGCGCCGAAGCCCTCATCAAGCTGGGCGGCGCCAAGGAGGTTTATGCCTGCGCTACCCACGGCGTTCTTTCCGGCCCGGCCCTCCAGCGCCTCACCGATAGCGTCATTACCGAAACAGTGTTCCTGGATACCATCCCCGCCAAGGAAGGCTCCGAAGCCGCCCGCATCAAGATGCTCTCTGTCGCCCCCGTCTTTGCCGAGGCCATCAGCCGCATCTATGAGGACAAGCCCGTCTCCCCGCTTTTCACTTGATTTCCCCCGAATTTTTATGGTATGCTTTGGCAGGAGAGAACCGTTCTCTCCTGCCGTTTCTCTCCCAAGGAGGCTATATGGGATTTTTTAAGAAAAAACAGCCGGCCGCAGCATCAATCCCGGTCCATGGTCCGGTGGAATTTATCATCTGCGGGCTGGGCAACCCCGGCAGCAAGTACGGCAATACCCGGCATAATATCGGCTTCTGCGCGCTGGATGTCCTGGCCAAGGACTGCGGCGCCGCCGTGGAACGCTCCCGCTTCCATGCCATGACCGGTGAGGCCATGCTGGATGGCCGGCATATCCTGCTGATGAAGCCCGCCACCTACATGAATCTTTCCGGGCAAGCCGTACAGGAGGCCATGCGGTTCTATAAGCTCCCCCCGGAGCGGCTTATTGTCCTTTCGGACGATATCAGCCTGCCGGTGGGCAAAATGCGCATCCGCACCAAAGGCTCCGCCGGCGGCCACAATGGCCTCAAGGATATCATCCTCAAGCTGGGCAGCGATAATTTCCCCCGCATTAAATTTGGCGTGGGGGCCAAACCGAACCCGGAATATGACCTGGCCGATTGGGTGCTGGGACAATTTACCGAAGCGGAGGGCAAAGCCCTGTATCCCCTGCTGCAAAATACCGCCGAAGCCTGTATCCTCATCATGCAGGGCAAGCCGGAGGAAGCCATGAGCCGCTTTAATTAAGGACCCACCGCCAGCTAAAAAATCACACTCTGTTCCCACCGCCGCAGCACCGGATAACCGGTCTTCGGCGGCAATGCTTGTTTGTGTTTTATTTAGTTTTCAAGGTGCTGATGGGAGGCAGGTTCCCGCTGGGGCAGACCCCCAAATTGCCCGATGAGGTCTGCTGAGATGAGTGAGCTTTTCGAAAAGCAAAACCGGCGCCCCTGTTTGACCGGTAGGGCCAAAAGGCTCTCGATTTATTGTTCGGGGAGAGTGGCTGACAGGAAAGGATTTTTTGCCGGTATGAAAAAGTCCTTTCACTAATCCCTGCAAATCGCCCCTTTTTTGCATGTGAAAGGTTAATATTTCACTTTTTTTAATGGAAAATTTACAATATGGGGAAATGCTGGGCGAAGATCGCATAAATAGTGGATTTTGTTGGGGAATTGCTACTGGGATTTATTGTGCGATTTTTGAGGGATGAGGGGGTCGCGGTGTGCGGGTGCGGGACTATGTTTTGCCGAGTGGTAGTACCGCAGAGAGTCACGCTGCCGAGCCTAAAATTTGAACAAGCAGTTATTTGCCCAGACGGCCCCTCCCCCGCCACGGGGGAGGGGTAGGGGGTGCGGAGCCGAGCGCCGCCAGTGGCGGATGCAGCGAGGCGGAGCACCCGCAGCGGTCGAAAAAATCGAGCAAGCGAGCAGCGCGAAGATGTTTTCGGGCACCGCAAGGCGGTGGGGGCAAATGCTGCCGCAGACTACCTTTGGAGCGCATCTGTGCGCAGTACGGATTTAGGTTTTTCGGCTGAGAAAAATCTAAATTCGTAGCCAGCACAGCTAAGCGTCAAAGGGGTTTGTCAAGGGGGGATCTGTCCCCCTTGACCGTGTTTTGGTTCCTTTTACACGAGTAAAAGGAACGCCTCCGCGGCGAGCGGTGCTAACTATGCCTTTGCAAAAGGCTCCGCGACGCCGACAGGCGACTGCAAATTTGACATTAAAATGATTTGATATAAAGTAAAAGTTTCCGCAGGAGGTACCACATGCTTCAGAAGCTCCAAAATTTAGCCGCTTTCTCTTCCGCCTGCCAGGCGCTGCGCGCGGGCAAAAGCCCCCTGCTGCTGGATGGCCTTGCCGCCGTCCATAAGGCCCACTTCGCCGCCGCCCTGTGCCGGGTGCTGGGCCGGGGCGCCGTCCTCCTCACCGATGAGGAGGCTGCCGCCACCCGCCTGATGGAGGATATCAACCGCTTTTACGGCGAGGAACGGGCGCTGCTGTACCCCGAACGGGAATTCACCTACCACAGCGTGGAAAGTGTAAGCCGGGAATATGAGCAGCTGCGGCTGGGCGTTCTGCGGCGGCTGCAAAGGGACCCTTCCCTCATCGTGGTGGGGACGGTGGCCGCTGCCCTGCAGCCCACCCTGCTGCCGGAGCAGCTTTCGGCCGCCACGCTGAGCCTGCGGGTGGGGCAGGAATACCCACCCCAAAAGCTGCTGGAATTTTTGGTGCAGGCGGGCTACCAGCGGGCCGAGCAGGTAGAGGGCATCGGGCAGTTCGCGGCCCGGGGCGGCATTGTGGATTTTTACCCGCCGCAGTACAGCTGGCCCATCCGGCTGGAATACTGGGGGGACGAGGTGGATTCCATCGCGGCCTTTTCGCTGGAAAGCCAGCGCCGGGAGGACAGTATGAAGCTGGTGGAGATCACCCCCGTGCGGGAGCTGCTGTACCACCCCGCCGAGCTGGCCGCCCAGCTGAAAGAAAAGCTTTCCCGGTTGAGCCCGAAGCAGCGGGCGCTGTGCGAGGAGACCCTACGGCAGGATATGGAGCTGCTGGAGGGGGGCGTTGCCCTGCCCGCCGCCGACCGCTATGCCGGGCTGCTGTGCCCGGCGGGCAGCAATCTGCTCTCCTACCGGGGGGAGCGGCTGCTGCTGCTTTCCGAAGGGGTGAACCTGAAGGAGAGCCTGAACCACACCTGCTGGCAGCAAAAGCAGGATGTGACCGCCCTGCTGGAGGAGGGAACTCTGGCCCCGGGCTGCGCTTTTCTGTTCCCGGAGGCGGGGGTGCTGGCGGAGGAGCTGCCCGTCCTCCCCACCGTCATTCTGGATAGCTTTCCCCGCAGCTACCCCGGCCTGCCGCTGGCGGGGCTGTACCATGTTGCGGCCAATGCGCTTTCGGTTTGGGGCGGGGCGCTGGACCCCCTGTGTGAGGACCTGGAAAGCTACCGGCAGCGGGACTGGACCATATGGCTGCTGGCCGGTACCGAACGCGGCGCCCTGGCGCTGACCGAGGACCTGACCCGCCGGGGATTTGCGGCGAGATTTGTAAAATCTCCGGAAAATATTACAACCGGTAAAATATTTGTGCTGCCGGGCGGGCTTTCCTCCGGCTTTGAATACCCCGAGCTGCGCTGGGCTGTCATTACCACAGCCAAGGGCGGCAGCACCACCGCCGCTAAAAGCCGCCGCAAGGCCCGCCGCCAGCAGGGCGAGGTGCTGCGGGAACTGACCGATCTGACCCCCGGCATGGCTGTGGTCCATGTGGCGCACGGCATCGGCATTTTTGAGGGGATCGTAAAGCAGGAAATCGGCGGCGTCACCAAGGATTACATCAAGATCCGGTATGCCGGCACCGATATGCTGTATGTCCCCGTCACTCAGCTGGACCTGGTGACCAAATATGTGGGCGGCAAGGATGAGCAGACCGTTAAGCTGAACCGGCTGGGCGGCAACGAATGGAACCGCACCCGGCAGCGGGTCAAAAAATCGGTGGAGGATATGGCGGCGGAGCTCATCCAGCTGTATGCCAAGCGCAGCACTGTAAAGGGCTTTGCCTTTAGCCCGGACAGCGACTGGCAGACCGAGTTTGAGCAGCGCTTTGAATACGAGGAAACCGACGATCAGCTGCGCTGCATCGAGGAGATCAAGCACGATATGGAGCAGCCCGCCCCCATGGACCGGCTGCTGTGCGGCGATGTGGGCTTTGGCAAAACGGAGGTCGCCCTGCGGGCGGTCTTTAAGTGCGTGCTGGATGACAAGCAGTGCGCTGTGCTGGTGCCCACTACCATCCTGGCGTGGCAGCACTACCAGACCTTCCTGCGGCGGCTGGAGGGCTACCCCGTCACAGTGGAGCTGCTTTCCCGCTTCCGCACACCGAAGCAGCAGAAGGAAATTCTGCAAAGACTGGCAGACGGCAAGATCGATGTGGTGGTGGGCACCCACCGCCTGGTACAGGAGGATGTGCGCTTTAGGGATCTCGGCCTCTGCGTCATCGATGAGGAGCAGCGCTTTGGCGTGAAGCAGAAGGAGAAATTCAAGCAGCTGAAGGGCAGCGTGGATATCCTGACCCTTTCCGCCACCCCCATCCCCCGGACGCTGAACATGGCAATGAGCGGCATCCGGGATATGTCGGTCATCAACGAGGCGCCGCAGGACCGCCACCCGGTGCAGACCTATGTGCTGGAATATGACGACCATATCATCACCGAGGCGATACGAAAGGAGCTGCGGCGGGGCGGGCAGGTATTTTACCTGCACAACCGCATTGATAACATAGAGCTGACGGCTGCCCACCTGCGGGAGGAGCTGCCGGAGGCGCGCATCGTTACAGCCCACGGCAAAATGAGCGAGGAGGAGCTTTCTGAAATCTGGCAGCGGCTGCTGGAGCGGGAGATCGATATTCTCGTCTGTACCACCATCATCGAGGCGGGGGTGGATGTCCCCAACTGCAACACCCTCATCATCGAGGACGCCGACCGGATGGGGCTTTCGCAGCTGTACCAGCTGCGGGGCCGGGTGGGGCGCAGCGGCCGCCGGGCCTATGCCTACTTCACCTTCCGCCGCGGCAAGGCCCTTTCCGAGATCAGTGAAAAGCGGCTGGAGGCCATCCGGGAATTTACCAGCTTCGGCAGCGGCTTCCGCATCGCCATGCGGGATCTGGAGATCCGCGGTGCCGGGAACATTTTGGGCAGCGCCCAGCATGGGCAGATGGAGGCGGTGGGCTACGACCTCTACCTGCGGCTTTTAGGGGACGCCATAAGGGAGCAAAAGGGTGAAAAGCCGGTGGAAAACCTCGAATGTCTGGTGGATATCCAAATCGAGGCGCACATCCCGGAGAAGTATATTCCCTCGCTGGCGCAGCGCATCGATATTTACAAGAAGATCGCGGCCATCCGCACCGAGGAGGACTGGAGCGACACCATGGACGAGCTGTGCGACCGCTTTGGCGAGCCGCCGCGCTCGGTGGCGGGGCTGCTGGATGTGGCGCTGATCCGCAGCCGGGCGGCGGCGCTGGGGGTTCGGGAGATCGACCAGCGGGTGGGCAGCCTGCTGTTCTATTCCAACCGCATCGACCGGGAGCAGCTGGTTGCGCTGACCCGTGCCCTGCCCGGCCGGGTGCTGATGAACGCCGGGGCGAAGCCCTACCTGACGGTGAAGCTGCAAAAGGGGCAGGAGCCGATGGCGGGCATCCGGGAGGTGCTGACGGTGCTGGAGGCCGGCCGCCCCGCGGCGGCCGAGGGCTGCCCGCAGTAAAACGGAGGGTCGGCCCGAGAGGAGCCAAGGGGCGGCCGGCCGTGCGGCCCGGCCCCCCGGAGGACCTTCCGGGGGAAATGGGGCCAACCGGGGCGGTGCTGCCGCCCAAAACCGATTGCAGAACCCGAAAATGTGGGATATAATAGGGGCAGAAATTTGTGAAGGGTGCAGGGAGTGCCGGACGCGTCCTGGGAAAACCTGCCGAGGAGGGAGACCATGCAGAAACTGACGGCAGCGACCGTATTTGCGGAGCTGCAGGGAAAAGAGATCGCGCTGATAGGGCTGGGGGTGAGCCACCGCCCGGTGGCAAGGTTGCTGGCCCGAAAGGGCATGAATGTGACCGTCTACGATAAGAAGAGCCCGGAGGAGCTGGGCGAAGCAGCAAAAGAGCTGACCGCCATGGGGGTAGCATTCGTCACCGGGGCGGACTACCTGCAAAAGCTGCGGGGAGATGTGATCTTCCGCACACCGGGCATGTATTTTAACCACCCGCGGCTGCGGGAGCTGATGAAAGCGGGCGCTGCCGTCACCAGCGAGCTGGAGCTCTTTATGCAGTGCTGCCCCTGCCCCATCATAGGGGTGACGGGCAGCGATGGTAAAACGACGACCACCAGTCTGATCGCTGAGATGCTGCGGCAGAGCGGCAAAACGGTGCATTTAGGCGGCAACATCGGGCGGGCGCTGTTCCCAGAGCTGGAAACGGTAAAGCCGGACGACATGGCGGTGGTAGAGCTTTCCTCGTTCCAGTTGCTTTCGATGCGGCAGAGCCCGGAAATAGCGGTGGTGACCAATGTGACCCCGAACCATCTGGATGTGCACGGGACGATGGAGGAGTACATCGCCGCCAAGAAAAACATTTTCCTGCACCAGGGGGCCTTTACCGCTACGGTGCTGAACGCGGACTGCCCCACGACTGCCGGCTTTGCGGCGGAGGTGCGGGGCGACTGCCGGTGGTTCAGCCGGCGGCACCCGGTGGAGCGCGGCGCCTGGCTGGATGAAGCGGGCACCCTGCACTACACCGACGGCAAGGGGGATACCCCCCTCTTCGCGATGAGCGAGATAAAGATACCGGGGCTGCACAATGTGGAAAATATGCTGACGGCCATCGCGGCGGTGTGGGGACTGGTTCCCCCGGAGGTGATCCGCCATGTGGCGAACACCTTCCCCGGGGTGGAGCACCGCATTGAGTTTGTGCGGGAGCTGGACGGGGTGCGCTGGTACAATGATTCCATCGCCACCAGCCCCACCCGCACCATAGCCGGACTGGAGAGCTTTGACCAAAAGCTCATCATTATCGCCGGGGGATACGATAAGCACCTGGACTACACCCCACTGGCCGGGCCGGTGCTGGAGCATGTCAAGGCGCTGATCCTGACCGGGGCGACGGCGGATAAGATAGAAAAGGCTGTGACCTCTCATCCCGGCTATGCCGAAAGCGGCCTGGTGCTGCGGCGGGCGGCCACGCTGGAGGAAGCCGTGACAATGGCCCATGAGCTTGCCAAGGCGGGGGATATCGTTTCGCTTTCGCCGGCTTCCGCCAGCTTTGACTGCTACCCGAACTTTGAGGTGCGGGGGCAGTGCTACAAGGCGCTGGTGAATGGGCTGAAGTGAGGCCAAAAGGCGGAAAGAAATTTTGCAAAGAGCGCCGAGAGGCCCGCAGGGCAAACCGTCCGCAGGACGGTTTCGACGGCGGCTGGGCCGCTGTCGGCTCCGGCGCAGCCGGAGCGCCCGGCGGGCCGGTGCCCGGATTTTGCGGGGGCCCGAAAAAGCGCTTCCCGGGACCTGCCGGGGTTATCCCAGGGCGGGGCACAGATTTTAGGCGCTTACGCGGGCAGAAACTCGGTTTGCCGTTTTTGCGGTTTGCTGGGACTGTTCCAGAAAGAGGCCCGGATTTTTAACGCATGGGTAAGCAGAAATTTCGTTTATCCCTTTTGCGGTTTGCTGTAACTGCCCCAGGAGGGGACTCTGATTTTTAACAGATGAATAAGCAGGAGCTTTGCTCATGCCCCGTACAGGGTATGAGTGGGGCGTAAAAAAGGAGGAACACCATGAGTATCACGACCGAAAGAATAGCGGCAGCTGCGAGAAAGCTGTGCGAAGCCCCCGGCCCCAGCGGCCGGGAATGCGCCGCCTATGCCGCCGCCAAGGAGCTGCTCTCCCCGATGGGAGAGGTAAAGCGCACCCCGCTGGGCAGCCTGCTGTGCTGCGTCAATGAGGGCAAGGAGGGCGCGCCCCACCTGCTGCTGGAGGCGCATCTCGACCAGATCGGGTTTATTGTGACGCGGGTGGAGGAAGGCTTTTTGCGCTTTAGCAAAATTGGCGGGATAGACGCCCGCTGGCTGCCTGCCACCCCTGTGGTCATCCACGCGGCGGCGGGCGATTACCCCGGCATTATCACCTCGGTGCCGCCCCACCTGGCGGGGGATGGCAGCGACCATTCCATCAAGATCGAGAATCTGCTGATCGATACCGGGTTTACCGCCGAAACGGCGGCGAAGCTTTTTGCGCCCGGCGATATTGTGACCTTTGCGGCGAAGCCCGTGGAGCTGCAAAACAAGCGGCTGGCGGGGCCCGCCTTGGATGACCGCATTGGCTGCGCGGCGGTGATAGCGGCGGCCGAGGAAATAGCGGCCGAAAAGCCGGACTGCAGGGTAACAGTGCTGCTTTCCAGTATGGAGGAGGTGGGCGGCCAGGGCGCCGAGACCGGCGGCTTTACCAGCCAGCCGGACTATGCTATTGCGGTAGATGTGAGCTTTGGGGATGGCTTTGGCTGCGCGCCGGAGAAAACCAGTCCCCTGGGCGGCGGCACCATGCTGGGCTACGCCCCCACCCTAAACCGGGACTTTACCCTGAAGCTGAAAAAGCTGGCCGAGGAAAATAACATCCCGCTGCAGCACGAGCCGATGGGCGGCCGCACCGGCACCGACGCTGACGAGCTGGCCACCGCCGGACGGGGCATTAAAATGGCGCTGCTTTCCATCCCGCTGCGGAGCATGCATACCGTGGCCGAGACCATTGACCCTGAGGACGCGGCGAATACCGCCCGGCTGATGGCGCTGGCGGCAAAGGAGGGCTTTTAACATGAAATACGAACAGCTGTGGAAAGATATAGAGACCCTGTGCGCCCTGCGCGGCCCCAGCGGCCGGGAAGCTGCCGTCCGGGAGTATCTCATCGAGCAAATAAAAGGCCACGCAGAGTATGAGGTGGACCCGCTGGGTAACCTGCTGGTGCGCAAAAAGGGGAAAAAGCCTGCCAAAAAGGTATTGCAGCTTTCCGCCCATATGGACGAAGTGGGTTTTATTATCACCAACATTGATGAAAAGGGCTTCCTTTCCTTTGCGCCGGTAGGCGGCGTACAGCCGGAGGTGACCGGCGGCCGCATGGTGCTGGTGGGCGATAACGCCATCCCCGGGATGGTGGGCTGCAAGCCGGTGCACCTGTGCGATGATAAAGAGCGCAGTGACCCCGGCAAGATCAGCAATATGAAGATCGACATCGGCGCCAAGGACAAGGCCGAGGCCGAAAAGCTGGTTTCCCTGGGGGATATGGTGACCTTTACCGGGCCGGTGGTACACTACGGCGAAGGCCGTGTGGCCGGCCGCGCGCTGGATGACCGGGCCGGCTGCGCCATGCTGCTGGCGATGATTCGTGAGGAGCTGCCCTGCGACTGCTGCTTCTCCTTTACGGTGCAGGAGGAGGTGGGCTGCTTTGGCGGCAAGACCGCTGCCTACACCCTGCGGCCCGACATCGCGATAGCGGTGGAGACCACCACGGCGGGCGACCTGGCCGGGGTGCCGGAGGAGAAAAAGGTGTGCCGCCTGGGCAATGGGCCGGTGGTATCCTTTATGGACCGGGGCACCATATACACCTACGACCTGTATAAAAGGGTGCGGGCGCTGGCGGATGCGCATAACATCCCCAACCAGACCAAGGAAGCGGTGTGCGGCGGCAATGAGAGCCGCAGCCTGATGACCGCCGCGGGCGGCAGCGAGGTGCTGGCGATCTCCATTCCCAGCCGGTACCTGCATTCCCCCGCCTGCGTGGCCGATGAAAAGGACATTGAAAACACGCTGGAGCTGCTGCGGCTGCTGCCGGAGGCGCTGGCGCTGTGATGATAAGGGGTCTGAGCTACGATGACCGCCGGCTGCGGGACCTGCCTGGCGAGCCGCTGCTGGCCACGATGGTGGAATCGGCGGCGCGGTGCTGCGGCATGGGACTCATTTATGAGTTCTGGGGCGTTTACGAGGGACTGCGGGACCGGACCCCGAAGGGGGTCATTCTGCAAAAGGGGCACGCCCTGTGGGCCAGCGCCTTTTACCCCGAAGCGGCGGCGGAGATCGTGGATTTTCTGCAATGGCGGCAGGAGGGCTGGGTGATGCTGTGCCCGACCCTGGCCGCCCTGTGGCGGGAAAAGACCGGGGAAGCGGGGCTTCCCCTGGCGGTGATGGAGCTGCCGGAGGGGGTGGGGTTTTCTCTGCCGGAGGCGGAGTACCGCACCCATACGGCGACCGCGGCGGCCGGCTGCAACCGGGCGGTGGGGGAGGTTTCTCCTGCCCAATATGAAGCGGCGGTGGTGAACCTGCATCTGGCGGAGCGCCGCCGGGTGGGCCACACCGTAACGCTGGAGCGGGATGGAAAGGCCGTTTCCGCGGCGGCGGTGACCGACTGCGGCACCCGGTACGGGCAGATCAGCTATGTGGCGACGCTGCCCGAATACGAGGGACAGGGCTATGGCCGGGCGGTGGTGTACCACTGCGCCGGGTGGCTGCGGGAAAAGAATCTCATCCCGCTGGTGGCCTGTGAGACCCACCGGGAGAGCTTCTACGCCGGGCTGGGATTCCAAAAAATAAGTGAAGTGACGGTTTTTACCGGGTGATCCCCCGAGGCGGCGGGGGAGGTTGGGAGGATGGCAAAGTGGCAGGTGAAGGCAGGCTGATGCCCGTTGGAGCGAAGCGCAGGCGGGCTGATGCCTGTCGAACCGCCGCAAAGCCAGCGCCAAACCTCCTTCGTCGCCGGGGATTTGACAGCGGGGCCCTTTTCGTGGTAAGATAGGGGTTGTTCCCTGCGGGAGTGGCGGAATGGCAGACGCGCTGGTCTTAGGAGCCAGTACCTATGGTGTGTGGGTTCAAGTCCCATCTCCCGCACCAAATAAAAAAGACGCCATGTGGCGTCTTTTTTATTTGGTGCCAAGGGGAGCAAAGAGCCTGTGCAAAGGGTTAGTCTGTGCCCTGATGAAACGCGAAAGACAACCCTGACGGTTTTCTTTCACACTATCTTTCCCTCCGATGGGGGTAGTTTGTGAAGAAATACACTGGGGCGTCTTTTTTATTTGGTGCCAAGGGGAGCAGAAAGCCTGTGCAAAGGGTTAGTCTGTGCCCTGATGAAACGCGAAAGACAACCCTGACGGTTTTCTTTCACACTATCTTTCCCTCCGATGGGGGTAGTTTGTGAAGAAATACACTGGGGCGTCTTTTTTATTTGGTGCCAGGGGGAATGAAAGCCTGCGCTAAGGGATAGCCTGTGTTCTGATGAAACGCGAAGGGTGAATCCGCTCCGGTTCTCCCCCCTTGAAAAGCTTATAGCTTATATAGGAAACTCCCCCGGATGTTGGTCGGGGGAGTTTTTTTCGGGTTGGTTCAGCGCTCTTCGCGGAAGTAGGAAAGGCCGAGGCTGGCGGGGGGCTGGTTTTCCCGCTTTTTGCGGATACTGACCGCCACCAGCACAATGATAGTGACGAGGTAAGGGAGCATCTGAATGAGGGGCAGCAGGCGCATGGGAACATTGAGATAATTGAACAGGATATACAGCGCGCCAAACAGATAGCTGCCGAGGATGGCCATGGTGGGCTTCCAGGTGGCAAAGATGACGATGGCGATGGCGAGCCAGCCGCGGTCGCCGAAGCCGTTATTGGACCAGATACCATTGCTGTAATCCATGATGTAGAACAGGCCGCCAAGTCCGGCGATCATGCCGCCGATGCAGGTGGCAAGGTATTTATAACGGGTAACATTGATACCCGCGGCATCGGCAGTGGCGGGGTTTTCGCCCACGGCGCGCAGGTACAAGCCGGCGCGGCTGCGGCTAAGGAACAGGCTGACCGCTACCGCCAAAATGACAGCGAGATAGACCAAAAAGCCATAGGAAAAGAACAGCTGGCCGATGGGGCCCATGCCGGAGGCAAAGGGCAGAGTAGTTTTATAGGCCTTGGCGATCTTGACGAGGGCGAGGTAAGGCACATCGCTTTTGACGATCTTGATGAGGGATCCGCCGAAGAAATTGCCGACGCCGACGCCGAAGGTGGTAATGGCCAGACCGGTGACATTCTGATTGGCCTTGAGGGTGACGGTGAGGAAGCAATAGAGCAGCGAGGTGAGCAGTGAGCCCGCCAGGCAGCACAGCAGCGGAATGAGGATAGCCGGGACCGACTGCACCCGGGCGGCACTATTCTGATAGAAGAAGCCGCCGACCACGCCGGAGATGGCGCCGATATACATGATGCCGGGGATGCCGAGGTTCAGGTTGCCGGATTTTTCGGTGAGGATCTCGCCGGTGGCGCCGAACAGCAACGGGGTGCCCTGCAGTATGGCACGCTGGATAAAGCTGATGATGATTTCCATGGATCAGTTCCCCTCCCCGCTGACGGCGGCCGACGCCGTTTTTTCTTTTTTGTGATGATTGAAATGGACCTGGTAATTGATGAAGAACTCACAGCCGATGATGAAGAACAAGATGATGCCGGTAAGGATCTCGGAAAAATCGCTGTTGAGGCCAAACTTGGAGGTGACTTCATCGGCGCCGCGGGCCAGGAACACCAGCAGCAGCGTGGTAAGGATCATGGTGAAGGGATCGAACTTGGCGAGCCAGGAAACCATGATGGCGGTGAAGCCGCGGCCATCCACGAGGTTGGAATCGATGGAGTGGGAGGAGCCGCCGACCAGCAGCAGACCGGCCAGGCCGCAGATAGCGCCGGAAAGAGCCATGGTGCGGATGATGACCTTTTTGACATCGATGCCGATGTAATGGGCGGTATTTTCGCTTTCGCCCACAACGGCGATCTCATAGCCGTGCTTGCTGTACCGCAGATAGATGTGCATGGCGATGCAGACGATGGCGACGATAAGGATATTGAGCAGATACTTGACGCCGAAAATTTCCGGGAACCAGCCGTGGGTGAGCAGATCGGGGCCGACAACATTGGAGCCGGTCTTATCCGCCACCTTGAGGAAGTATTCCACCAGCTGGATGGCGACATAGTTCATCATAAGGGTGAAGAGGGTCTCATTGGTGTTCCAGTGGGCCTTAAAGAAGGCAGGGATAATGCCCCAGATAACGCCGGAGAGGATGGCGGAAACTGCCATGATGAGGATGAGCAGACCATCGGGCACCTTGCCGCCCAGCACCAGCATGCATACCGCGGTGGAAAGGCAGCCGATGAGCACCTGGCCTTCGGCGCCGGTATTCCAGAAGCGCATGCGGAAGGCCGGGGTGACCGCCAGCGAGATGCACAGCAGAATGGCGATATCATGCAGGGTGACCAGCATACGGCCGGTGCCGAACGCGCCGTGGAGGATGGTGGCGTAGATGGAGAGGGGGTCATCCCCGGTGAGGACACGGGTGACCACGCTGCACACGATGAGCGCCAGCAGAATGGCGATGACCCGGATGAGAATGGCCCGGCCCAGCGGGATCTGATCCCGACGGGTGACATAGAGGAAGGGTTCCCGGGCGGGACGGGCAGTGGCCTGCGGTTTATTCAGCTTTGACATGGCTTTCACCCTCCCTTTCGGCTTTGGTCATCAGGAGGCCGATCTCCTCTTTGGTGGCGGTGCGGCCGTCCACGGTGCCGGTGACGCGGCCGCCGCTGAGGACGATGACACGATCGCACAAGGCCAGCAGCACATCGAGGTCTTCGCCGACATAGATGACAGCAACGCCCTTTTCCTTTTGCTGATTGAGCAGATGATAGATAAGATAGGAAGAATTGATATCCAGGCCGCGGACGGGGTATGCGGCCATAAGCACGGTAGGCGCCGAGGCGATCTCGCGGCCGACCAGCACCTTTTGCACATTACCGCCGGAAAGACGGCGGACAGGGGTGGTGGCATTGGGGGTAACGACACCGAGGTCTTCGATGATGCGTTCGGCCAGCTCCCGCGGGGGCTGACGATCGAGGAAGGCGGAGCGGCCGCGGCGGTAGCTGCGCAGCATCATGTTATCGATGATATCCATATTGCTGACAAGGCCCATGCCCAGGCGATCCTCCGGCACGAAGGAAAGGCGGACGCCCAGCTCGCGAATTTGCAGGGGAGTCTTATCCCGCAGGTTTTCGGTCTCGCCGCTCTTGGGGTCTTCGTAGAGAATTTCGCCGCCGGTGACGGGCTGCAGGCCCGCAATGGCTTCCAGCAGCTCCCGCTGGCCGGAGCCGGCAATGCCCGCGATACCCAAGATCTCGCCTGCGCGGGCGGTAAAGGTGACCCGGTCGAGCAGCTGAACGCCATCCCGGCTGAGGCAGCTGACATCCTTGACCACCAGACGATCCTCCGGATTTTCGGGCATTTTGCGTTCGATATTGAGAACGACCTTTTGGCCGACCATCATCTCGGTGAGCTGGGCCTCGTTGGTTTCGGCGGTATTGACGGTGCCGGCGTTTTTGCCCTTGTGCAGTACGGTGACACGATCCGAAAGGCTGAGCACCTCATTGAGCTTGTGGGTGATGATGACGATGGATTTGCCATCCTCCCGCATGCGGCGCAGCACGGCGAAGAGCTTTTCGGTTTCCTGCGGGGTGAGCACGGCGGTGGGCTCATCGAGAATGAGGATCTCCGCACCGCGATACAGCACCTTGACGATCTCGACGGTCTGCTTTTCGGAAACAGACATGGCGTAGATCTTCTTTTTGGCGTCGATCTCGAAGCCATAGCGGGCGGAGATCTCCTCAACGCGGCGGGTGGCTTCCTTGAGGCGGTAGGGCTTGCCATCCTCCACACCCAGGACAATATTTTCGGTGGCGGTAAAGACATCGACCAGCTTGAAGTGCTGGTGCACCATACCGATGCCGCAGCGGAAGGCATCCCGCGGGGAGGAGATGGTGACCGGCTGGCCGTTGACATAAATTTCGCCCTCATCGGGGTGGTAGATGCCGGCGATCATGTTCATCAGAGTGGTTTTGCCGCTGCCGTTTTCGCCCAGCACGGCCAAAATCTCGCCCCGGCGGACGGTAAGGCTGACATGATCATTGGCAATGACCTTTTCACCAAAGCGCTTGGTGACATTGTGCAGTTCCAGTGCGTTCACAAAAAGCCTCCTCATCGGTGTGGTGTGTTCCCTTCTTCTGGCAAGGGCAAACCGGGGAGGTCTGCCCTTGCCAGGAAAAGGGCGGGGAGAAAAATCAAAGCACAAGGGGGGCCAAGGCCCCCGCTTGTGTTTTTTGATGGCAGGTTTCAGCCGTCAAGCGGCTCTGCAAAACCGGTCTTAGCCGCCGAAATTGGTGTTCAGATTGGTCACGCCGTCGATGATGATATCGAAGTAGGGCGCGGAGCGGAAATCGACCGCGTTGGACTCATCGAAGTAGCCATCGTGGATGACATTGGTCTCGCCGGTGTAGTCACCATCGACATCGGCCAGGTACTCGGTGAGGGTCTTGCCATCGACGGTGAAGTTGGCGGTATCGAAGACATGCAGGGTGCCGGCTTCCAGCGCCTTGATGGCCTCATTGATCTTTTCGATGGTGCCCTCGGCGGCAACATCCTGATTGACACCGGAGAGAACAACGGAATTGGTGGCGATGGTGCCGCACCAATCGGGGGCAATGGCCTCGCCCTTCACAACGGTTTCGATGATATACTGGAAGTAAGGAGCCCAGTTGATGGCAGAAGAAATGATGAAGGTGGTCTCGCCGGCGGAATAGGTGCTGCCGTTGTAGGAAACATTGGGAACGCCGGCCAACTCGCAGGCAGTGGGAGCGCCGAGGGAATCGGCGTGCTGGCTGATGAGGACGCACTTATCCTTCTCGATGAGGGCGGTGGCGGCCTCCTGCTCCTTGGCCTGATCGTACCAGGAGCCGGTGTAGCGGACCTTCATGGTGGCGGAGGGGCAGACAGAGCGGGCGCCCAGGTAGAAGGAGGTCATGCCGGAGATAACCTCGGCATAGGTGAAGGCGCCGACATAGCCGATGACAGCCTGCTCGGCGGTGATCTTGCCGGCGGCGATCATCTCATTGAGCTTGAGGCCCGCAGCGATGCCGGCCAGGTAGCGGCCCTCATAGATGGAAGCGAAGGCATTGTGGAAGTTTTCGATGTTGGCGATCTTGCCGGAGGTGCCGGTGGCGTGGCAGAACTGGACCTCGGGATATTCCTGGGCGGCCTGCTTCATAAAGGACTCGTGGCCGAAGGAATCGGCGAAGATGACCTTGCAGCCCTTGTTCTTGGCCAGGTCAACGGCGGCATCGTAGCAGGAGCTGTCCTCGCCGATATTGGTGACGATGACGACCTGATCATCGGAGAGGCCGAGGTCCTTCTGCACCTGGCGCAGGGCCTGGATGAAGTTATTATCGTAGGTGGAGTTCTCATCGTGCAGGCAGATCATGCCGATCTTGAAATCAGCAGGGATCTCGACGGAGGGGGTCATAGCGTTGCGGGGCAGGACATCGGCAGACATACCCTTTACATCGGGGGTAGGGGTGGGGGTTCCGCCGTTATCCTCGCCGCAGGCGGCGAAGGCCAGAACCATCATTGCAGCAAGAAGAAATGCCAGAATCTTTTTCATGTGTGATCTCCTTTGTCATTCATGACTTCTTTTATTTGTTCCGCCCATAGGCGGTCGAACACAAAACTTAATCGGTAAAGGTGACGCCCTCTTCCACGCTCATCGCAGCGATACGGGCCAGGCTTTCCACCCGGATACCCTGCCGCCGAATGCGGTCGCCGCCATCCTGGAAGGCCTTTTCGATGACGATGCCGGCACCGACGACGGTGCCGCCCGCCTGCTGTACCAAAGAAACAAGGCCCGCCAATGCTTCCCCATGCGCTAAAAAGTCATCAATGAGGAGGACACGCTCACCGCTGTGCAGATACTCCCGGGATACCACGACCTGATTGACATTGCCGTGGGTATAGGAGTGCACCGCGGTGGCATAAACATCAGCGGGCAGATTGGAGGAGCGGGATTTTTTGGCAAAGACCAGCGGAACGCCGAACTGCTGCGCGACAAGGCAGCCGATGGCGATGCCGGAGGCTTCAATGGTGAGGATTTTATCCACCTTTTCCCCGGAAAAGCGGGTGTGGAATTCCTCCGCCAGTTTGGTGAGCAGCACTACATCGATCTGATGATTGAGAAAGCCATCGACGCGCAGAACATTGCCGGGGGCTACCTTGCCCTCACGGCGGATGTGGTCCTCTAAAAGCTGCATGAGCGATTCCTCCTAAAAAACAAAAATTGCGGGAGATTTTGATGGTCTCCCGCAATGCAAAGCACGACAGCGGAACAAAAGGCACCGCCGCCTGTATTCTGCATCGATAGTCCGGCCATTTACGGCGGCCGGGTAGAGACTTCAAAACCATATCATTTGATTTATATCGAGCAAACTGTATTTTGTTTTTTTCCCCGGTAATACCGAGGTGATGGTTTTATTATACCGTCACAGTTCGCGCTTGTCAATGACTTGATTTTATACGATTTGAACGGCGGAATGGGGTTCTGTTTGGTGAATATGTATAAATTCTTGGGGAAAAATGAAACTTGTGGGAAAGACTACTGAGGAAAGACAAAATGGGCGGAAACTGTATGCGTGTTCATAAAATAAGGGAAATTTATTTGCAAACGCGTGAGGATTTGCGCCGCGGAATATACTACAATGACAACGGAGCGAAGGAGAAACGCTCCGGAAAAAACAAGCGACCTTTTGCAGAAAGGGCAAACAAAAAAGAAAGGAAGAAGCTTAAATTATGAAAAGCAAAAAAATCTTGGTAGTACTGATGGCCGCGCTGATGGCACTGGCTATGGTAGCCTGCAACAACAATGAACCGGCCCCGACCCCTGATCCTGAGCCGACCCCCGACCCCGCGCCCACCACCAAGGTGGATTACAGCGGCAGCCTGACTGACTGGATGTACACCCCCGAGACCGAGGATGATGAGCTGACCAAGCTGCTGGTCTCCATCGATGAAGTGAGCTACGGCAGCGCGGGCGCCAGCCTGCAGCAGGCCAACGCGGCGGTAGCCGTGATGAAGCTGGCGATGGATGAGAGCGGCAAGGCCCAGGAGACCGTAAAGGCTTATCTGGAGGGGATGAACGAGACCCAGAAGGATTACTTCTCCTTCCAGTGGCAGCAGGCCATGAAGACCGCGCTGGCCCTGCTGAACGGTGACGAGGACGCGGCGATCCTGGAGGATGCCGGTGATGCGGACTTTGACCTGAAGGCCGTGGACAGCGCCAAGACCGCAGAGTTTAATGACGCCGTGATCCAGCTGCTGAGCGATGCGGGTGTGACCAACGAATGGAAGAACCACACCGATGTGGAGCCTTTCCTCTACGCCACAGCCATAAAATAAACCGCAGTAGAAGCGCTCCCCGTTTGAAATTTTTCTGGCGGGGAGCACTTCCCTTTTTCTGCCCTCCCGCAAGGGAAAGAAGCCGATAATCTTTTGCTGAGGTGTTGTTTTATTCCGCAAATGTGGTAAAATAAGCATAGTTATGTACGAAGCGAGGTGACACAAATGCAGCAACACTATAATCACTCCCGCCGGAGGGTGCTAAGGCGCCGCCGTATAATGGTGATCGCCGCAGCAATCCTGCTGGTGGCCGCAGTGGTATTTGCGGTGGTGCATTGGGTCATCCCCGCGCTGAATAAGGAAATAAACCCGCCCGACCCGACGCCAGGTCCCGTAACAGATCCGACCACCGACACAAGCGGCACCGGAGATGTTACACCAACGCCGAATCCGGACGGTGATAATGTTGTTTTTTATCCGGGACCCGTGGTGCCGGAAAGCCAGCAGGTAAGTGAAAAATGGTTTGATGACGCGGTGATCCTGGGCGACAGCCGCTCGCAGGGGCTGATCTTATACAACAGCCTATCTAACTGCACCTCGCTGGCGGTCAAGTCGCTTTCGCTGACCAATTACACCAAAAAGGAAGCGACGCTGCCCGGACTGGGCACCGATACGGTAGCTAACCTAATTCCGAAGGTGGAGGGCAAGCGGTTCTATCTGGTCTTTGGCATGAATGATATGGGACTTTCGGCGGATACCTTCGGGCAATACTTCAGCCGTCTGGTCGATCTAGTCCAAAAGAGCCACCCGGACGCTGATATTTACGCGCAGGCGGTACTGCCGGTAACTGAGCTGAAGGAGCAAAGCGGTGCGGCCAATGGGTTTTCGCTGGCGCATGTAAAGGAATTCAACGAAGCGCTGATGCAGGTCTGCACCGAAAAGCAGGTATGGTATGTGGATATCCCCCCGGCGCTTGTAGACGGCAAGGGCTACCTGCTGGATGAGGCCAGCTGGGACGGGGTGCATCTGAACGCAAGCTACTGCCGCACATGGTTGGACTATCTGCTGTGCCATGTGGTACTGCCGGAGGACTACAACGGCGAGTACGATGTACCGACCGGCTACCACCCCGGCGATGTGGTGGTGGACGGCGTGACCGTTTATGATTTTAAGCCATCGAACTGAAAATGCTGACGAGAAGGAGATTACCCATGAAAAAGTTTGTAGCTGTACTGCTGGCCGCCATGCTGTGCCTTTCCTTTGCCGCCTGCGGCGGCGACAAAGCCACCGATAAGACGGTGGACGCGGCCGCCATGTTCCAGGCGTTGCTGACCGATGTGACCTACACCGACAACGCTACCGAGCTGGACAGCAGCATGGCCGGCGTGCTGCTGGGCGGCGAGCTGCCTGATGGCACCGATGCCTATCTGGCCGCGAATGATTCCGCCTACCTGCGCTGCGCGGTCTTTGCCTGCAAGGATAAGGATGCTGCCGCTGCGGTAAAGAAGCTCATTCAGACCTACATTGATGACAGCATTGACGCCAAGTACAATGTGGATGAAGTGGCGCTGCTGCAGAATGCCAAGATCCACAGCATGGGCAACTATGTAGCGGTGGCTGTGACCAGTGATGCCGACAATGTAAACAAGGTCATTGACCAGTACTTTGCCTAAACTGTAAGGTAACTAACTTGCCATCCCTTTGGGGAGGGCAAGCTTTTCCCCCGGCTATGACGCAAAATTCCAAGGGTCGCAGAGACTAATCCTCCGCGACCCTTGCCCGCTTGTAAGGAGTTTCTATGGTATTCAGCAGCCTTACCTTTTTGTTCCTGTTTTTCCCCCTTGTGATGGGGGTGTATTACCTGTGCCCGCGGGCGCTGCGCAACCTATGGCTGCTCCTGACCAGCCTGCTGTTCTATGCCTGGGGCGAACCGGTGTATATCCGGCTGATGGCGGCCTCTATCCTGTTCAACTACCTGTGCGGACTGGGGGTGGCTGCCCTGCAGAAGCGGGAGAAAAAGCGCCTGGCCAAGGGGCTGCTCATCCTCTGCATTGCGGGGAATATCGGGGCGCTGGGGCTCTTTAAGTACGCGGATCTACTGATTGGCACCGTAAATAATATCGCCGGCAGCAAAATTGCGCTGCTGGAGCTGGCGCTGCCCATCGGTATCAGCTTTTACACCTTCCAAGCGCTCAGCTATGTCATTGATGTATACCGAGGCACCGTGGCGGCACAGAAGAATCCCATCACCTTTGGCACCTATATCGCGCTGTTCCCGCAGCTCATCGCAGGGCCCATCGTGCAGTACAAAACGGTGGAGGAACAGCTCTCTCACCGCCGGGAAACAACGGCGCAGTTTGCCGCGGGCATCGGACGGTTCACCATAGGCTTGGGGAAAAAGGTGCTCATCGCGAACCAGGTGGGCGCCCTGTGGGATACCGTGGCGGCGCTGCCGGGGACAAGTCTTTCCGCCGGGACAGCCTGGTTGGGAGCCATCGCCTTTACCTTCCAGATTTACTTTGACTTTTCCGGCTATTCCGATATGGCCATCGGGCTGGGAAAAATGCTGGGCTTTGAGTTCCTGGAAAACTTCGATTACCCTTATCTGAGCCGCAGCATTACCGAATATTGGCGGCGGTGGCATATTTCGCTGGGAACCTGGTTCCGGGAGTATGTGTATATCCCGCTGGGCGGCAACCGGTGCGGCCTGCCCCGACAGATTTTGAATCTCATCATCGTGTGGGGGTTGACCGGCCTGTGGCATGGCGCCAGCTGGAACTTCCTGCTGTGGGGGCTTTACTACGGTGTCATTCTCATCATCGAAAAGGTGTGGCTGCAAAAGCCGCTGCAAAAAGCCCCCGGTGTGGTGCAGCGCCTCTATTCCCTGCTGCTGATTATCCTTGGCTGGGTCATCTTTGCCCTGACCGATTTTGGGGCCATCGGGAACTACTTCGCGGCGCTCTTTGGGGCGCACGGCGGCGCCGATGCCCAAACGATGTATCTGCTGACCACCAATATCTCCCTGCTGCTGGTGGCGGCACTGGCCTGTACCCGCTGGCCGGCCCACGCGGCAAATGACCTGCTGGCACGGCTTCCCCAGGCGGCGCAGACACTGCTTCGGTGCCTGTTCTACGCGGCGGTGCTGCTGATGTGCGTCGCTTTCCTGGTAGGCGACAGCTACAATCCGTTCCTGTATTTCCGGTTCTGAGAGGAGGCGCCTAAAATGAAAAAGCAGAATATTATCATTATCATCGTTTTTGGCGCTCTGATTTTCGGGCTGGGGCTGCTGGGGTGGCTCACCCCGGATCAAGCCTTTTCCGAAAATGAGAACCGCTACCTGCAGGAGCTGCCAAAGCTTTCCGAAGATACCATGGTAAATGGAGATTTTGGCGATGAGGTGGAGGATTATTTAAGCGATCAGTTCTGGCAGCGGGATAGCTGGACCGCCGCCCGCAGCAAAATGAAAATGCTGCTGCGCAACAAGGATATCGGCGGGGTGTACCTGTGTGAGGATGGGTATTACATCGAAAAGGTGACCCAAACCGATGTGGACGAAGCAAGGCTGCAAAAGAACCTGCAAACGGTGAAGGATTTCTTTACCCGGTGCGAGGAAAAAGGACTGGCGGCAGAAAACCTGACCTTTATGCCGGTGCCGACCCCCGGCTATACCCTGCGGGATAAGCTGCCGCGTTATGCCACCCTCTTTGATGAGGATGCGGTATTTGACGAGATGAAGCTGGTATTTGATGACCAGCTGGTGGACCTGCGAACGGACTTTGCCAAGGCGGCAGAGAGTGAGCAGCTTTATTACCGCACCGACCACCACTGGAAAACGGCAGGCGCTCTGCTGGGCTACCAGTGCTACCGCGCGGCCATGGGGCTTTCGATTCCCGCAGCGGCGGATTACACCGTAGAGCGGTATGAGGGCTTCCGCGGGACGCTGTACAGCAAGGTGCTGGATAAAAACGCGGCGACCGATACCGTAGAGCTGTACCACCGGAAAGGCGATGCCGCCTTGACCGTGACCTACGATAACGCCGATCATGCCAGCTGTTATGATATGGAAAAACTCCAGCAAAAGGATATGTACGAAGTGTTCTTTGGCGGGAACTGGCCCACGGTGACCATTACCGGCGGACCGGAAAATGGCCGCCGCCTGCTGGTACTGAAGGACAGCTATGCCAATGCCCTGCTGCCCTTTGCCGCAGCGGATTACGAAAAGATCGTGGCGGTGGACCTGCGGTATTATCTTGGCTCCCTGAGTGAGCTGATGGAGCAGGAAGGCATTACCGATGTGCTGGTGCTGTATAGTACCTCCGCCTTTATGAGCGACACCAAGATAGACCGGCTGGCACTGGCAAAATAAAAAATGGGGCTCCTCCGCAGACATGCGGGGGAGCCTTTTGGTTTATTGGGGGCCAGTGCGGGGCTCCCGGCGGGGCAAAAAATGCGATCATACATCAATGCAGGAATTGAGGAGGGCCAGCAGGTCGTTTTCCCACTGTTCGTGTCCTTTTGGGGCGGCGCCGCAGCCCTCGGCACGCAAGAAGGTGCCGTCGGTGAAGGTGATGTAAAGCAGCCAGCGCTTGGTACGGGGGGTGCGCAGGCGGCACTCATTGTACCCGGCCCAGGCGGTGATATGGTATCGGTCGCCCAGCTCGCTCAGCTGCTGCCACAGCACGGCCGGAGCCGCTATGCTCTCCAGGTGTTCCGGCATGGTACGGGAATAGGTGAGCCGTACATGGTCCTGCTCTTCGGCCACGCGGTAATGGAACCCCCAATGGTGGCCGTCCCCGCAGCGGTATTCCCACTGGGCAATAGGCGGCAGGGGGACTATCTCCTTTTTGCGGCCGAACAGCGCCATGCGGCGTCACTTCCCTTCTATGATGGTTTGCAGGCTGCGGCGCTCCAGCAGGTGAATAAGCCAAACTCCCAGCAGGCAGGGAGGAAGTTGTCCCAGGGCGATCTGCCCGGCAAATGCCCAAAATGCCACATTGATCGACCCGGTGGCAGCATAGCACCATTCCGCGCCGATGGCGACAGCATTGAACAGAATGGGCGGCAGCACCGAAAGCCATGGTATCCCGCCGAAGCGGATCTTCCCCAGCAGGCGGCTGGTAATAGCGGCCAGCAGCGTGGCCGCCGTCCCCACAAAGAGATCGACCATTCCCAAAAAGTTGGCGCCGGTGGCAGCGCCCACCCCATTGGTGATGGCGCAGCCCAGGGTAACGCCCCAAACAGCGGCTGGGCTGAGGACAGGCAGCAGCGTCAGTGCCTCCGAGACGCGGCACTGCACCGGCCCGAAGGTAGTGGATGCCAACACCAGTGAAAGAGCGGCATAGGCAGCCGCGATGACCCCGGCGGCAGTGATCTGCCGCAGCGTGCGGTTTTTCATATTCATTTCTCCTTTGGATACCGACAAAAGCGGTATTAGTTTTGTTTAGCGTCAGGATCTTTCGACTGACGATCCCAAAAGGACTCCGCTATTTTAGCATATCCAGCGCCCGGTTACAAGCTTTGCTTGTATTTTTGCGGGAAAACCGGTATAATGGGAGCAGAATTTTTGCAGGGAACGGGTTCCACCCGCCCCGCAGGCGCGCCCAAAGCGCGCCAAACGACGGCCCCCTGTGGGGGCCGTCGGAACGCCCGGCGAAGCCGGGCAGTGGGGCGGGCGGACCGGCGCCCTGCCGCAAGCAAAGAAGGAGGGGAAACCCATGCGTATCTTGGCGGTGGATTACGGCGATGCCCGGACCGGGCTTGCCATCTGCGACCGCGGCGAGCTGCTGGCCAGCCCCATAGGGGTATTCCACAGCGGCGACCGGGAAGCGGTAATAAAGGAAATTACGCGGCAGGTGGCTGAGCAAAAGGCCGAGCTGGTCGTGGTGGGCAATCCCCTGAATATGAACGGCACGGCCGGCCCACGCAGCGAACTGTGCCATGCTCTGGCCGATGACCTGGCGGAAAAGCTCCCCTGCCCGGTAAGGATGTGGGATGAGCGCAGCACCACCGTCACTGCCACACAGTACCTGAATATGACTGATGTGCGCGGTAAAAAACGCAAAAATACCATAGATGCGGTGGCCGCCACCATTATACTGGAAAGCTACCTGGCCTACCGCAAAAACCACCCAGGGGAGGACTGACGCCATGCCGCATAGCGAAAAACTTTTACAGAGGGAAACGCTGGGGAAAAATCGGGTGTTCACCCACGAGCGCTGGCAGGTGCGGCTGGAAAACGGCCGGACTGCCGAGCGTGAGATCATTCGGCACCCCGGTGGGGTCGGCATTGTGGCGGTGGATGAAAACGGCCGGCTGCTGATGGTACGGCAGTACCGCAGCGGCATGGGCTGCGAAGCACTGGAGATCCCGGCCGGAAAGCGCGACCCCGGTGAAACCCCGGAACAATGCGGCCGCCGGGAGCTGGAGGAGGAATGCGGGTTCATCGCGGGTCGGCTGGAGCCGCTGGCGGCCCTGTACCCTACCCCTGCCTACTGCGATGAAAAGATCTGGATCTTTACGGCGAAGGAGCTGACCCCCGGCCATACCCATCCCGATGAGGATGAGTTTATCACAGCGGAATGGGTGCCGCTGGCCGAAGCTGAGCGAATGGTGCTGGCAGGGAAAATAGAGGATGCGAAAACGCAGATAGCGATCCTGAAATACACGGCGCTGCGCCGGAAAGGAGAACTCCATGAATAAAAACGAATTCAAAAAGACCGACCTGATTGCCATTGCCGGTATTTTGATGTTTGCCATCGTCTACGCGGTGGATAAGCTGGTGTACGAGATGCCCAAGACTACCTTCATTGTGCTGGTTGCCATTGCGATGGTGCTGCTGATCGTCGGTGCGATCGTCTCCCGCAAAAACCACGGCTGATATTCACCGCAGAACGGCTCCCGACCAAGCAACGGCGGGGGCTGTTTTTCTGCCCGGACGATTTATTTTTGCGGAGTTCGGAAAAGGCGGTAAATTCGGGCGCAGCCCGACCGACCCTCCGCAAGGTACAGGGAGGAACAAAAATGGCGATAAAATGTGTATGGGAGCATAACGGCACGGACAGTCTGCTGTATGCCGTCGACCTACCGGGTGCCTATGCCCGCGGCGTTGGTCGGGAGGAGGCACTGCAAAAAATGCGGCAGGAGCTGCCCCAATTCCTGCGGTGGATGGGCAGGGAGCTGCCGCCGGAGGAGCTGGCACCGGTGATCATTCAGGAAAAGACAAGTACCCTGCGCATTGCCGATGCCGACAGCGATGTTCTGTTTGAAAGCGAGCGGCTGCCGCTAACCCCCGAAGAATACGCGGCGCAGAAGGCGCTAGCACTGCGCTCCGCTGCCGACTTTCTGGCGCTGTACCGCTCGATCCCCGATCCGGACCAGAGTGCTTTGCCGCCGCGGGAGACTTTTTACGGGGCAGTGCCGCGGACGGCGCGGGAAATGTACGAGCACACCAAAAATGTAAATGCCTATTACTTTCGGGAGATCGGCATTGCGGCAGATAATGAGGGGGATATCCTCTCCTGCCGCGAGCGGGGCTTCCTGCTGCTGGAGCGGCAGCTGGACTACCTCAAAAATGAGGTGTTCCTTGGCAGTTACAAGGAGGAATGGTCACTGCGCAAGGTGCTGCGGCGGTTTATCTGGCACGACCGTATCCATGCCAAGGCGATGGCACGCATGGCGGCAAAGACCTTCGGCGCAGGGCACTTTACCGATCCCTTCAAGTTTGGTATTGGATAGAATTATCGAAACGGACGGAATTCAGCGAAGGCGGTAAATTCGGGCGCAGCCCGAACGCTGCCGAAATGCTGCCGAGGAGGGAAAATGCCGTCGGACGAAAATTTGCCCAAAGCGATTTTAGTGGGGGAATAGCGATTGACTTTACCGGCAGGAGATGCTATAATCTGCTTGTATTCAAGATCACCACTTTGGCCCCGCTTGCTGCATGGCATTGTTGTTTTGATCCTGCCGCAGAATGGGCTTTGTTTTTTTGGGTACGAAAAATATTATTTAATGCAGGAGGTACCCAGATGAATAACGGTACTGTCAAATGGTTCAACGCTGAAAAGGGCTATGGCTTCATCTCCAACGATGAGGGCGGCGAGGATGTCTTTGTTCATTTCTCTGCTATCCAGGTAGATGGCTTCAAGACTCTGGCTGAGGGTCAGAAGGTCACCTTCGATACCGAGCCCGATCCCAAGGATACCGGCAAGCTGCGCGCTGTCAATGTTATCCCCCAGTAATTAAACCCTTCCAAAGCTCCCTGCCCATCGGCGGGGAGCTCTTCTTTTGGGGCGGCGCGCCTTGCCGAACGGCGGCCAATACGGTATAATGAGATAAAATGCAACATCCTGCCGAAAGGGGATCCTACCATGAAAACAACATTTTACCTGGTACGCCACGGCCAGCCGGATTGGGACTGGGCGGAGGCCATGCGCTTTTACGGCCCATGCAGCGCCTATATGCCGCTCACTCCATTGGGGGTGGAACAGATAGAGCACACCGCCTGTGATTCGCAGCTGAGGGACGCCTCGTTTATTCTGGCTTCCCCCTACACCCGCACCATGCAGTCCGCACAGATTCTTTCCCGGCGGCTGGACCTGCCGGTAACTGTGGAGTGGGAGCTGCACGAATGGCTGTATGACCGCGATATGCGTGGCGACCTGCCCACTCCCGGCGAGCGCTTTGGCCGGGAGGATATGACCCGCTGCTTCTACCGCTACATGGAGCATGATGAGCTGACCGGCGAGGATAATTGCGAGACCTACGCCGTCATCGCTGAGCGGGTGCTGGGCTGCCTGCGCCGGTATGATGGCCAAGCGGAAAAGATTATCGTTGTGTGCCACGAAGGCGTTATCCGTAGTGTAACCGGCATGAAAGCAGTCAACCTGGGGCAAGTAGTGCCTATTACCCTCGAATAACTCACATTGGCAGGGTTTGCGCTGAAAGACGGCCCGCAGGGCCGGCGATGCTTTGCACCGCCGTAGGGCGGCCGAAGGCCGCCCAGCCCCGGCTTCGCCGGGGCGCCCTGCGGGCCGTTTCCTGCACCCTGCGCCAACCATAGGAGGAGATGCGCCATGAAAGAACGGATCCGACTGCTGTGCCGGACACTGCGGCAGGGCAGCTCCGCTGTGACTGCCATAGTAACCGGCTGCCGCGGGGCCACCCCGCGCTCCCCTGGGGCGCTGCTGGTGCTAACGGCAGAGACTGCCCTGGGCACCGTCGGCGGCGGCCAGGCCGAGCATGATATCATAGGACCGGCCATGGAAATGCTGCGGGGCGGGGTGCCTGTACAGCAGGGCTGGCATCAGTGTCTTTCCGCCCAGGAGCTGCGCCATATGGGGCAGGAATTCGGCGGTGAGGAGGAGATCCTGCTGCTGCGCTGGGAGCCCCGTGGCCTTCCGCTGGCTGAAGCCTTGCTCTCCGCCATGGGGCAAAATGCCGATTGCTCCCTGCGTCTTGAATATGATAAAGTCCACTGGCGGGGAACACTTCTCCCCATAGCCGAAGTCCACACAGCCCCCGGATGCTTTACTCTGAAGCTGCAGGAGGGCGGCCGATGTTATGTGTTCGGGGGCGGGCATGTCAGCCAGGCGCTGGTCCCGCTTCTTAGCGGGGTGGATTTTTGCTGCGTGGTGCTGGATGAGCGTCCCGATTACGCCACTCCTGCCCTGTTCCCCACGGCAGAGGCCCGCTGCGGCCCCCTGCCCGCGCTAGCGGCCGCCATTCCCTTTACCACAGGGGATAGCGTCATCATTATGACACGGGGGCACCAGGGCGATTATGAGGTGCTGTGCGAAGCGCTTCGCAGCCCAGTGTGGTACATTGGCATGGTAGGCAGCCACCGCAAAATGGAGGCCACCTTCCGGCGGCTGCGGGAGGACGGCTTTACCGATGCCGACCTTAGCCGCATCGTCACCCCCATCGGCCTGGCCATTGATGCCGAAACCCCCGCAGAAATTGCCGTCAGCATCACAGCCCAGCTCATCCAGCGGCGGGCGGCCCGCCGTAAAGGAGCCGAATAATCGGTCCGGATATTTCCCTATCCTAAATTTGTGCAGAAGGCCGGGTAGGGCGCCCCCCCCGGCAGCCCCCCCACGGCGGGGGGGGGGGGCCGGGGGCCCCCCCCCCCCCCGGCCCCCGGCGGCCCCCGCGCCGGCCCCCCCCCCCACCCC
>ENA-UOJJ01000390-UOJJ01000390.1-human-gut-metagenome-genome-assembly--contig:-CS66-NODE-390-length-75458-cov-9.104890_pt1 | contig 75458 bp, 61 predicted proteins | sample MGYA00242343_ERZ723890 | MGnify/ENA metagenome assembly ERZ723890
TTATGAAAAATCATAAGCAACAGCATCTTCTGTTAATAATGTATTAGTCCAGCCTACACAATAAGCAGCATATGTATTCACATTAAGGCTATTTAAGGATATTCCGGCTACTCTCATAATATCGTAATAATACTTTACCTGTGAGTAAGCTGCTACGTTATCACCATAAATATCCGGTGCTCCGTAACAATGCATAAGCTCGTGAGTAATACTTCTTGCAGTATCATCAGCAGCAGAATTGCCCGGTCTTACAAGAGATACGATATCAATATCGCTTAAACACATCATGGAAGAACGTCCGTTGTATTCAATAAATACAACATAAGATACTCCATCAGCACTATATTGTGATTTAAGTGTATCAGGCATCATATTATATGTCTGAAGCTGTTCTCTGAGCATTGTCTGCAGTGATTTTGATGTACCGTTTACAGTAATATTCCATATGGTATTGCTTGAAGGGACTGTTATGGAAATATTATTATTAGGTATCAGAAGTGAAAGATTAGAATTGGTATTTGCATTTTCAAAGTTAACATAATTACCATATCTTATACCTTGAGTTCTAATATAATCTGTGGCAGTTTTTACTTGTTGATTTTTATCAGTCATTTCACTGTCAGACCATGTCTGGTTTGTACCGTTAATTGTTGCGTTTAAAAATACACTTACAACCAACTGCTTTCCAGTACAATTTTTAGCAGATCCTCTGTTTACAAGAGAAGGATATACACCTGAAGTACAATTATTATTATAATAAGGAGTATTTAGGAAACAATTATTACCTAACGCTATTCCATCAAGAACATTGATAACCTTTCCATTATATGTAGCCTTAGGATAATTTACAGTTGTAAGATTTGGACAATTGGCAAATGTGTTTTCTTGTAAATTTATATTTTTGTACTTATTAATTGTAACGGATTTTAAGGCCGGTAAATCTTGTAAAGCGGTTTTACATACTGTTAAATCATTAGAAGCAGAACCCGCAAATGTAACGTTTTCAAGTGAAGTGCAGCCATTAAATGCATTATTATATACAAATTTAACATTTTCAGGAATTATTATGGATTTTAACGACTTACAATTTTGAAATGCAGATCCAGATATGCTACTTATATTCTTAGGCAATGTTATATTTGATAAATTATAACAGTCTTTAAAACAACAATCTGATATACTTGAAAGTTGAGATGAAAGATAGTTAAATGAAACAGTTTTTAAATTTGTGCAGCCTATAAATGCATTACCATAAAAATAAACTACACTGTCCGGAATAGCAATAGAAACCAATGATGAGCAATACTCAAATGCCCCAACATGTATAGAACGTAATTCTGAGTTTGATGCAAATGAAACTTCCGTCAATTTTGAACAATTACCAAATACATAAGAATCTATATATGTAACAGAACTTGGTATTGATACATATGTAAGATTTGAACATCCTCTGAAGGCACAATATCCGATTGATTCCATATTTTCTGAAATATAAACCCTTTTTAATGTAGTATTGTTTTGAAATGCATAATGCTGTATATACGTAACCGGATATGCAACGCCATTTTCAGTAATTGTAGAAGGAATTGTTAAAGTTTGAGAGGTACCGGTATAACCAGCTACTGATATCGACGTATGATTATAATTGAATGAATATTCCAACCCATAAGAAGTCGTTTCTGCGCTGACAGACATAGATATATTCCGAAATACTGGAATACTATCATTTGATGTAATTGAAAATGCAGCAATAAAAACAATGGAAAGTAAAGCAGAAATAATTTTATTTGTTTTTTTCATAATGATTCTCCTTAAATTAATTTTTTTAAGCATGCTTATAAACACATTATATACCAAAAATTTACAGAAATCAACATATAAATATAAAATTAATCAAATATTTACATTATGTCTATATTTTGTTTAAATATAAAGTGTAAAATATAAATGTAGTTTATGACTGTTTACCATCTTCTCATTATAAGTCCCCACTTGATTTATTAAGTTCAAGTGGGGATTTTAATTTTTAAGACTTTATGTTGCATATCCGACAGAAAGTATTTATACTGTAGTTTTTACACAACTGTATTTATATCAGTAAAAATAAAAAGCACTCCATAAACAACGCAAATGCGCAGTTTACGGAGTATTTTTTTATTATTTTATATCATTTTGCAATTTAGCGGCAGTAAGAGTATTCTGCATAAGCATAGCGATAGTCATAGGTCCGACTCCACCCGGAACAGGAGTAATATAGGAAGCTTTATTTTGTACTTCATTAAAATCAACATCACCGCATAATTTACCATTTTCCAATCGGTTCATACCGACATCAATAACTACAGCTCCTTCTTTTACCATATCAGCAGTAACAAAATTAGCTTTTCCGACTGCTGCAACAAGTATATCTGCATTTTTACAAATCTCAGTAAGATTCTGAGTTTTTGAATGACAAATTGTAACCGTACCGCTTCTATGTAAAAGAAGCATAGACATAGGCTTTCCGACAATATTGCTTCTGCCTATAACAACACAATTTTTACCTGATATTTCAACTCCTGTACTGTCAATTAGTTCCATTACTCCTGCCGGAGTACAAGGAAGAAAAGCAAATTCGCCAATCATTATCTTCCCTACATTAAACGGATGGAAAGCATCAACATCCTTTTCAGGTCTTATAGCATTAATAATTGCATTTTCATTGATTTGCTTTGGCAATGGTAACTGACATAAAATACCATTTACTTTCGGATCATCATTTAATTTTTCTACTAGTTCCAGAAGTTCCTGCTGAGTAGTATCTTCAGGTAATGCATATTCATAAGAATTAAATCCTACTTCCGAACACGCTTTCTTCTTGGAGTTTACATAAACTCTCGACGCCGGATCATTTCCGACAATTACAACCGCCAATCCGGGAGTAATTCCACTCTTTTCAATTAATTCAGCCGTCTGATTTTTTACTTTTGATTTAACAGACGCTGAAACTTCTTTTCCATTAATTAAATTTGCCATTATTCATCCTCCGATTCTATCGTTTCATTTATTTTATTTTCTTCTATAAAATCAATTCCCTGCTCCTCGTCAGTGATGGATTCCGCACCGTCTGCTATCTCATGCTCAGTTTTATCAGGTACTGATTTATTTCCAGAACGTGCCGCAGCCTCTCTAAGCAGATTTTTAGATTCTTCAGTATTGCAATACAGCTGATAATCATCGCCCATACGTCTTACCTTTGAACCAAATATAAACAGCAATATTACAGAAGCTACTACACATACAGCAGCTAAAATCTGAGAAACCCTGATATTTCCAAGCATAAGACTGTCTGTTCGAAGTCCCTCAATAAAGAACCTTCCCAAACCGTACCATCCAATATACATAAGAAAAATCTGACCGTCGTACTTTCTGAATTTTGCCGCAAAAATTGCCAGAAGAATAAATCCCAGAATGCACCAGACTGACTCATACAAAAAGCATGGATGAACAGGCTTTGACGGATCCATCACAACACCTGAACCAGTTGTAAGATCATCATAATTATTAATAATAAAACGTTGAATCGTACCTCCGTTCATACCAAAAATACTGTCTGTATTGCAGCCGAACGCCTCCTGATTTGTAAAGTTTCCCCATCGTCCGACGCCCTGACCAATAAGAAATCCAACACCTGCAATATCCAAAAGAGGAAGAAGCTTCACCTTTCGCAGCTTTGCTACAAGTCCACCCACCAAAACAGCTCCTATAATTCCCCCATAAATGGCAAGTCCTCCGTTTCTTGTATTAAACATAGCTTTCCAGTCACCAGAATAATTATCCCAGCTCATAACTACATAATATATTCTTGCTCCTACCAGACCGCCTAAAATTCCCGCTAATATTACATCAATAGCTCGATCAGGATCAATACCGTATTTTTTCATTTGAGAAAATCCGTAGATCATTGCAAGTATTAATCCGAATACTATTAAAAGGCTATACCATTTAATATCGAACCCGAACACAGTAAACGCCGTATCATTAATTCTAAAATCCAGACCCAGTTTTGGAAATACTATCTGATCCGGATCAAGAAGTGAACTTGCAGTCATATCATACCCTCCTGTCATTCAATCACCGATAAAGTAAGATTATTTATATCAAATCTTTCATTTAATGTTTTCTGAACATCGTCATAGGTCATTTCAGAAAGAACTTTAATAGAATCATACGGCTCTACGCCTGACATAAAAGCAGATATCAGATTTCCGGCTACCGCTTCAGCATTATTGCTTTCCATTATCATTCCGCCGTAAGTGGATTTTTTAATACTGTCATACAGCAACTTATCCAGTCCTTCGGCTTTTACTCTTTCGATTTCGTCTGTAAGACGTGACAGTAACAGCTTCGGATCGGAAGATTCCCCACTGAAAATAAGTGTAAAGAATCCATCTCCGTCAAAAACTTCAAATCCAAAGGTAGAATTAATAAGACCCTCGTCAATCAGTCTTTTGTAAAGAGGAGCAGACGGGTCGGAAATAACGCTTCCTGCAATATAACATTCCATATTAGCTTTTAATCTTTGATATCCCGAAAGAGGTCTGCACTTTATTCCTATGTTAAAGATCGGAGAACCAACAGGAAGATGCTCAGTCACCTCAGATTTGACTATCTCATAAGGCTCCTCCTGAAAAACTGTTTCCAGTTCAATATTTTCACAAGGCTTCAAAAGCTCGTCGGCCACAGACAGAACATCGTCAGTTCTGACATTGCCTGCCAGTACCAATACCATATTATGCAGATTATAAAAAGTATTGTAGCATTTATAAAGAAGCTCAGCGTCAATTTTTGCAATACTTTCAATAGTACCGGCAATGTCAATTCTGACAGGATGGCTATGATACATTCCCTGAAGCATATTAAAAAGGACTTTCCAACCGGGATTATCGTTGCACATTTTAATTTCCTGACCTATTATTCCCTGTTCCTTGTCTACAGTTTCCTGAGTAAAATAAGGATTCTGTACAAAATTCAGCAGAATTTTAAGCGATTCAAGATAATTGTCGGAACAGCTGTAAAGATAACATGTTCTGTCAAAGGAAGTATACGCATTTGCATTAGCTCCTGTTTTGGCATACTGTGCAAAAGCGTCGCAATCTTCATTTTCAAACAATTTATGTTCAAGAAAATGCGCAATACCCTCCGGAACGACCGTATATTCCTTATCTGCTTTTGTTTTGAACATTGTATTAATAGAACCGTATTTTGTACCGAATAATGCTTCTGTTGTACTGAACCCATTCATTTCACATATATAAATGTCTAGTCCGGAAGGGTGTTTTATATAATTGCACTTGTCTCCTGTCTGACTGCAAAGTATTTCCTGAATTTCCATTGTTCTTACTCTCCCTTCATTACATAAACAGTATCAAGCTCTAAGGATTCCGCAGCGGCAATAATCTGCTCTCTTGTAACTGCCTTATATTTTTCTATAGATTCAGCCGGACTTATTACTTCATCGTTTATAAAACAACCATAATACCAGTTAATATATGACAATGGAGTATCTCCAACGCCCTTCAAAGAATTTATTATGCTCAGAATAGAATTATTTACATCTTCTTCTGAGAAATTTCCCTTTTTTATTTCCTCCAGCTGATTTAAAATTTCATTTTCAGTTTTTTGAATATTTTCCTCTTCAATACCACAATCTACAAAAACCGTTCCTTTAAGCTGATTATACCCTGCCGCACAGTAATAGCAAAGGCTGAGCTTTTCTCTTACATTAAGGAAAAGCTTAGAAAAAGGAGTACCTCCGAAAATTGTATTCATAAGCTTCATTGCATATGTGTCCTTATTATGAGATTTAAAAGCCATGACCATCTTGCATTGATTAACATCAAGCTTTTCTTCATACCTAAAAACTTCTTCCTTAACAGGACTGAAATTAACAAATTTATTCTTAACAGAATTTCTTTCTATTGAAGAGAAAGCCTTTGAAATTTTTTCTTCAATATCCTGATTTTCCTCCGGACCCACAAAGTAGATTTCAATCTGAGCGTCTGATAACAGTTTTTGATAAGCTTCATAAGCCTGCGCAGAAGTTACGGACTTTGCCTTATCCTTATTGCCGTAAGAAGAATTTTCACTGTTTTCGCCTTTGAATGTAAACTTCTGAGCCTGGCGTACAGCGTATCCCCTTTTATTATTGATTTCAGCTTCAATAGAATCAAGAAGATCTTTTTTTCTGAATTCAAATGGCTCGCTGTCAAATTCACCGTTTTGAGCGTTCGGAGAAAATACACAGTCCAATAAAATTCTCAGTACTTCTCCGCTTATATCCTCGCCTTCAAGAGCATATCTGTTATGAATTGACGTAACGCCTATACAAAGTTTCTGAAAGTCCCCCTGCTTTACTATATCAACATTGATATTTGCTCCGTAAAGTGAATTTAATTTAGCCGTGATCTCACTGATATTTTTATATCTGCTGTTTGACGAACCCATTATACCAATTGCAAGAGCATTGGCTGACGCCGTTTCATCAAGTAAATCCGTAATAAACATAATCTGCACTTTGTTTGTTTTAAATTTCGGATCGATTATAGTTGAATACCCAATTCCGTCAGCCACAATCCTTCTGGAATAATTAGCCATAATACTATTCTCCTTTTTCATTTTTTAATCGTACCATTACGATTATATCATATATTCTTTAATATTTCCAGTAAAATGTCAAATTAAAATATTCTAATTTCAGTTTTTTTGTAAAAAGAATAAATCAGCGCGGTTTTAACAGGTTTTTTTTCTATTTTTTCCAAAGCTTTTTTATAAAGAAAAATCTGATTTTTATATTTTTCAGCAATAATATTAAGATTGTCAATTTTATCTGTTTTATAATCTACCAATACAAAATGATCTTCATTTTCAATTATCATGTCAATAATACCGTTAAGCATTCCTCCCGTACCTTTATATTTCTTACCAAACTCATTTTCCAGTTCAAGATCGTTTATTGAAATAAGAAACTTTTTCTCACGTATTGTTCTGCATGATTTTTTTATCATTTCATATATTTCAGAATGTAAAAAGGCGTCAATATCTTCATACTGTATCGATTCACTTTGTTTTTGTGAAATGTAACCGAAATCAAGCATGCGTTTTTTTTCTTTTTCAAAATCAGCTTCCATATTTTTAAAATCTGTAAACTGTAAAAATCTGTGAAGAGCAGTACCCTTTTCAGCGGCAGTTAATTTGCCGGACTCAGTCATAAACGCAGGTCTGCTAAGTATAAAGTTAACGCTGTCGTCATTTTTGGCAACATCAGATACAGACAGCTTTGAATTCAGTTCAGACAATTTTAAATCATATTCAAATTCAAAAGCTGCACGTATTCTGTCTGAAATTTTATTATCCTCAATACTGTCTTTACCCTCATTTGTATCTATAATCGTTTCATAATCATTGTCCGGCTTTAATTCTTCAAAACTGATTTCAAAATCGTCATCATTGACATAACTTTCATAAATACCAAATACTTCTCTGAGCCTGCCGGATTTTCTATGGGACAGCAATGTCATCAAAAGCCAATCGCCCATAGATTTTGCAGAGGATACAAGCGACTCTGTAATTCCCTGATTCATATAAATATCCGCCGCATACTCCTGAGCCTTACCGACTTCGCTTTCCGCCGTATTAACAGTAATGAAAAGCCGTTCCTTTGCTCTGGTCAGAGCAACATATAAAAGACGCATTTCTTCACTCAACAATTTATTTTGATTATATCCGCAAATATATTCATATGGTATAGTAGTAAACTTTTCATACTTTTCCTTATTCTGAAGCTTAAACCCAATACCGCAGTCATAAGAAAACTGAAAAGACTTAAGCTTATCCTGTATACTGAATTTTGTAGACGTTTCAGCAATAAAAACAAACGGGAATTCAAGACCCTTAGACTTATGCATAGTCTTTATATATACTGCATTCTGAGATGATGCTGATACATTTCCGCTTCTGAAATCACCCTTTGATTCCATTACGCTATCTATATATCTTATAAATCCTGAAAGACCGTTTCCCGAATTCAGTTCATATGAATTGGCATATTCCAAAAGCATTCTTAAATTTGCTTTTTTCTTTTCACTGTCCTTATAAAGCTGAATGACCGATGTAAAATCCGTACTGTCATAAATTTTTTGAATAAGTTCAGGAAGTGTATAAAAAGTTGAAAGTAAACGGAGTTCATTTATAAAATCATACAAAAATTTAGATTTTGTATATATCATGTCCTCCTTTGAAAAAATAGGTTTGTCGTTTTCAATTCCCAGAGCATCATATAAATTTGTGTAAATATTATGTTCCTTATTAATAAGCCGTATTTCAGCAACTTCATCGGCGCTGAACATAAACATAGGCGAAAGCATTACAGACGTTATAGGTATATCTGACAAAGGGTTGTCCACTACCCTCAGAAGATTCAGCAGTACCGATACCTCTCTTGATTTAAGATAACCAGAAACCTCCTCGCAGCTGACAGTTATCCCACGCTTCTCAAGTTCTCTAGCATAAACGGGAATTTTTTTTCTGTTCCTCAGCAAAATACAAAAATCCTTCATTTCACAAGGTCTTGACGATTTTCCGTTATCCCTGCTGACAGAAATTTTCTCATCAAGCATTCTGCGGATTTTTTCAGCAATGCACACAGCTTCTGTATCCTCACAGCTTTCGTCTGACTTATCTATCAACATTATATGAGTATTACGATTATTTTCATAAAATTCTGCACCTTTTATAAGGTATTCATTTTTATTGTAATCAATGTCTCCCACGCTTTCAGTCATTATATTTTTAAATATATAGTTTACAAAATTTATAACCTGTTCCGAACTTCTGAAATTTCTGTTTAGTTTAATATATGAATTTCTCTTATCATTTTCCTTATAAGGAACGGCATTATTGACCGCATTTATAAAATTATCCGGATTAGCGAGACGGAAACGGTAAATAGATTGTTTTACATCTCCAACAAAAAACAGATTATTTCCGTATTCTTCAGCGCTGCCGTTATGCGAAAGCAATCTGAAAATCATATCCTGACGGTTATTGGAATCCTGAAACTCGTCAATCATAATCACCTGATAGTATTCTGACAGCTCTTCGGCAAGCTTTGTTCTAATTATTTTTCCATCCTCACTGCACTCGGCAAGAAGATTAAGTACTATTTGTTCTGCATCGTCAAATCCAATAGCATTTTTAGCTTCCTTAGCCTTATAAAGATTTTCTGAAAATTCAATTATAATCTGAGAAAGTGCAGACATAATTTCTTTATGACGCTTAATATCGTCACATGCATTAACCAGCATCGCCCTATTATCCGCTATCGACTTTACTGTTTCTTTAACAGAATCCCTTATTTTTTTTATGAACTGTCTTTCTTCGGGGTAAGCATAATTTTTTCCGGCTGCTGGAAAATTCTTATATTTTACACTAGTAAAATAATCCGATAACTCCTCATAATCGTTCGCTTTCAAAACCGATAGTGCTTTGTTCACAATATTTTTATCGTCACTAAGAAGTGTCATAAGCTTGTCATCTGAAATTTCAGAAGCTTTTTCATATGCCGTATTCAGTTTGTTGCTGCATACAAACAATGTGTTTTTCAGCTTTTTAATATACTCCTGTAAATAAATATTACTGTCGTATTGCCCATCTAATCCTTTAAGCCAGTTTTTAAAAAACGGTATTGAAGAAACGCAGCCGTACAGCTCAAGAATCATTCTGCAAAGCGGCGCATCACTGTTTCCGCAGAAATTATTATTCAGCATTTCCATCATTTCCGGATACTTTTCATAGTATCCGTCAACCAAATCCTTAAGCACACTGTCTTTCAGAATATTTTCTTCCGTTTCATCTATAATACGAAAATCAGAAGCCAGAGAAAGCATATTGATATTATCTCTTATTAAATCAAAACAAAATGAGTGTATTGTAGATATTGAAGCATTTCCAAGCATTGCATGCTGCCTTGAAAGCCATTTATCAAACGGTCTGTCGTTTATAAGACCTGACAGTGACACAGATAAACGCTGCTTCATTTCCGCAGCAGCATCATTGGTAAACGTTACAACTATCATTTTTTCAACGGGAACAGGATTATCCCTGTCTGCAATTATTCTTATAAGACGCTCTACTAATACGGACGTCTTTCCGCTTCCGGCTGCCGCAGACACTATTACCGAACGCTCCCTTGCGGTGATAGCGTCCAACTGCTCCGCTGTCCATTGTCTCATATATTTTCACTTTCCTTTTTATATCTTTCAAATAAATTTATTTATATTATAACATAATATGTAAAATAATTCAAACAGTAAAAAAGAACCTCAATAATGAAGTTCTTTTTTACTAAACATACCATGCTTCATTGGTAGTATAATCCCACTCAGCAATAAACATATCATAATTAAGAATAATACCATATAGTTCATTATTTATTTCTATATCAAAGCAATAATTATTTGCCTCATAGTCTCCGCCATACAGTCTTAAATACGATTTACTGTCAAACATGCTGTCAACCACTAAATAAAATTCATTTCCCTCAAGCTTTTTATTCGCATAACTAGCTATAAGTATATTGTTATTATCATATTGTTCATAACCACACTTTATAATATCTATTATCTGAAAATTAATAAATCTCATTTCCAGATTGTCTGCAATAGTATCATAAGTCTCATTGTTTTGAGAATTACTGGTTTTAATACAAACACCTGATGTTTTCCAAATCATATTACTGCCATTGACTTCAACAGAATCTATAACAGCGTCATGATAGTAAAATTCATTAATTTCATCAGATTTACATTTCTTTTTTTTATATGAATTTAATTTTTCCGATGCCATATATAAATTCCTCTATTTAAAAATCCTGAATGCTTCTTTCACGTCCGATACGCCGATTAATTTTATGCCATATTCCCGACTATTAAGAGAGTTAAAAGACTGTGCCGGAATCAGACACTGTTCAAACCCCATTCTTTCTGCTTCTTTTATACGCTGTACAATATTCGATACCGCACGGACTTCTCCGCCAAGACCTATCTCACCAAATGCAATAGTACTTTCATTTATTGGTTTATCAAAAAGACTTGAATAAAGACAAAGCGCCACTGCCAGATCCCCTGCTGTTTCATTAATACTGAATCCACCCACTACATTCAGATACACGTCAAGTGAACCGAAAAACATTCCCGCACGCTTTTCCAGTACTGCAATTATAATTGCCATACGGTTAAAATCAAATCCCTTAGACATTCTTCTGGGAGCGGAAAAGCCGCTTTTTGTTGCCAGTACCTGTATTTCCGCAAGAATAGGTCTTAGTCCTTCCATAGTACATGTAACACATGTTCCCGAAACATTTTCCGGACGTCCGGATAAAAGCATCTGCGAAGGGTTTTCTACTTCTTCAAGTCCCTTGTCATACATTTCAAAAACACCGATTTCATTTGTGGAACCATATCTGTTTTTAATGGTTCTCAGCATACGGCATGTAAGATTTCGTTCCCCTTCAAAATATAAAACAGCGTCGACAATATGCTCCATAACCTTAGGACCAGCAATAGCGCCGTCTTTATTTACATGTCCTACAATAATTATAGGAATTTCCAAACTTTTAGCAGTATGCATAAATAAATTAGTGCATTCCCTCACCTGTGTAAGGCTTCCAGGACTGGAAGCGATCTGAGATATGTTCATAGTCTGAATAGAATCAATAATTACAATATCCGGTTGACTGGCAGAAATAGTATCGCATATTGCCTCTGCGTCTGTCACTGTCAATATGTAAAGACTTTCCGTATCCACGCCAAGTCTTTGAGCCCTTACTTTTATCTGTCTTGCGGATTCTTCTCCCGAAACATAAAGTATGGAATAATTTTCGCCCAGATACTGACATATCTGAAGCAAAAGAGTACTTTTTCCTATGCCCGGAGCACCGCCCAGCAGTACTATTGAACCTTTTACCAAACCGCCTCCCAGAACACGGTCAAATTCTCCTATTCCTGTTTTGTATCTGACATCTGCATCAACATCTATTTCTGAAAGCTCCAGTATTTTATCAGTAAGATCAGCAGTCTTTTTTGAAGGGGAAGTTTTTGAAGAAGTTATTTGTTCAACCTCTTCAAAGCTATTCCATGAACCGCAATCCGGACATCTTCCGTTCCATTTTCCCGACTGATAACCGCATTGATTACACTCAAATATAATTTTGGATTTCGCCATTTTAACGTCCTTTCAAAATTTACTTTTTAGACAGATACTCATTTACAGCCGCAAAAACGCTGAAAGCAATTTTATTCTGATATTCCTCATTTTTTAAATTTTCAGCTTCCTCCGGATTTGAAAGAAATCCGCATTCCACCATTACAGTGGGATTGTTGCAGAAATAGCAAAGAAATAGTTCTTTACCGCACTGCTTTATTTCCCTGTCATTGTCCGGCTGAATATATTCAACAAATTTATCCTGTATTGCCTGCGCGATATACTTGCTCTGTGAATTAGTTTCAGAATAAAACATCTGTCCGCCCTTATACTTCGGATCGGTAAACTGGTTCTGATGTATTGAAATACAAATAGCATTTGGATATTTGTTAAACAATGCCAGCCTGTTATCCATGTCCGAGCTTTTCTGATTTGCAATACCTTCAACTCCATCATCATGAATGGAACGGTCTGTATCTCTTGTAACCTCAACGTCATATCCGTATAACTCAAACATATCTCGTAAGCTAAGCAATATATTCAGATTTATTCCTTTTTCCGGTACTCCGTCAGCCGATGAACATCCTCCGTCTATTCCTCCATGCCCAGCGTCAAGAATAATTATCGGCTTATCATTTTTAGCGGCGCCGATCGTAGCGATAGTTTTTTGCTGAGATTTATTTATGTAATATGCAGACGCTCCTCCCGCCAGAACCAGTGCAGAAGCAACACATACCAGTCTTCTGACAATTTTCTTATTTATCTTTTTCATAAGCACACCTCTTACAGTAATTTTTGCCGCTTATGCGACTTGTCTTATTAATGCTTATGAAATATTTCCGGTAAATATACCGATAAAATAATATATAAATCGTTAATTACAGAATTTTTTCCATTCCTATTTTCTGTGGTTTCAAGCCGCATCTTTCATAGAACTTCATAGCACGCTCATTACATGCCCAAACATTAAGCGTTACATTATAACAGCCGATTTTTTCAGCATACTTTATAACAGCGTTATATATTTTTTCACCGATATGGTTTCCTCTGATCTTTTCATCTACGCACAAGTCGTCCAAATACAGTGTTTTGATATCAGTTAGTGCAGAATCCCCAACACTTTCATTTATAATACATAACGCATACCCCAAAACATTATTCTGTTCATCAACCGCTGCCAAAACAGGTCTTTTCTCATCATTAATTATTTCTTTAAGCTGCTCCGGAGAATATTTTTTCCCGTCTTTTTTAAATAAATCCGGTCTGCCCTCATGATGTACATTACAAATTTGTAAAAGTAGATTACTTATACCTTCAATATCACATTCCTGAGCCATTCTTATCTGCATTTATCGAACCTCCAGATTATTATTTTATCGTTTCCCATTCAGCTTCTTTAAATCCTACCAGTACAGTATCATCACCAATCAGTATAGGACGTTTTACCAACATACCGTCAGTTGCAAGCAGTCTTAACTGCTCTTCTTCTGTCATATCCGATAGCTTATCCTTTAAATTCATTGATCTGTATATAAGACCGCTTGTATTAAAAAATCTCTTCAAAGGCAATCCGCTTTTTTTATACCAATCGAGAAGCTCCTCATACGATGGATTGTTCTCCTTAATATCCCTTACTTCATAGCTTATATTATTATCATCAAGCCATTTCATTGCCTTTTTACATGTAGTACATTTAGGATAGCAAACATAAATCATTTTATTTTTCTCCTTTCAGTCATGACGTTCGTTAATATTATCATACATTTCGCAGAATCTTCCGGAAAATGACGGTTCTTCTCCTGCCGCATAAAGATGCGAAATATCTCCAAATGAAAGCATTCTGAAATATGCCGTACTCTTTCTGCGTTCTTCTGTTGCAAGCGTAGTAACAGACGTCGGCAAAGCACAAGTACCATGCCACAATACCATGGGAGATATACCCAGCAGATGTCCCAGCATAACACATTCTACTCCAAAGTGACAAAACAACGCTATAGTATCACAATTCGGATTAACCGCTTTATAGAAGTTTCCGTCTCTCTCATATCCGTTAGCTGCAATAATTTTATCAAGTCCCCTGTAAACACGTTCAGCCTCACTGATTACATTACCCTCTCTCATAACATGAGTAGTATGCCACAAGTCACGACGGTAATAATCTTCTTCAACAGTCCATTCAGCCGGAAGCCAGTCCCATGTTATTTTCTTATTTCCGTCAGTACCCATAATGGGAGCTTCAAATTCTCTGAGCCAATTACATTCTTCCGCTTTACGATTCATTTTTTTCAGCGTATAATCAGCCGTTGCCTTAGCTCTTCCAAGAGGAGAAACATAAAACTTTTTAATGTCCATTTTTGAAATACGGTCAGATAAAAGCTCAGCCTCTGTTTTTCCTTTTTCAGTCAGCGAATCAATAGTGTAATCAGGGTCGCCGTGTCTTATAATAAGTATCTTCATTTATTTTCCCTCGCATTTCTCAGTTGAAAAATCCTGCTATTTTAATATTTTTATCTTCTGCAAAGGTTGAAGCATTATACAGAAAAAGTGTTTGTTCATAATCGTCAGGATCTACAAAATCCCTAATGGAAGTTTTTACATATCTCAGATCAATAACTGCTATTTCCGAATAATGCTGAGTAAGAAACGGTATAAACGAATTTGCGTAAGAATCCTTGATAACAAGAAGCTTTTTACCGTTGTCAGCATTGGTTTTAATATTTGTATACGCTCTGTTTTCGCCCATAAATACACAGTACTTGTCCTTTTTGCCGAGATAATCCATAAAATAAATGCTGTCATAATGGGTTTCGGAAATCCCGTCATTACAGATCACATCAGTAATCTCAGCGCCGTTTTTGCAGCTGAAAATGTCAATAACATCCGCCGCTGTTTTATTATAAAGACATTTTGAATAAAACGTCCCTCTGAAATCACTGCTGGAATGACTGATATAAAATTCTTCTATTGGTACCGGCTTTTGCCCCAGTAATTCAATTGCTTTCCTGTATGCACAGTATGCACCGTAGCTTGTCCAATGATGATCATTTCTATAATAAATATAATTATCTTTTTCACAAATCATTGTATCGAAAATGTCTATAACGTTAACATTTTCGGAGAAATTTTCACAAGTTTCACTGATAAATTTTCTTTGGTCAAGCTGTGGAGCAAATTCCGGAAGCATACCCTGATAGATACCTGCCGATGTAGGAGCAATCATAGCAAAAACATCTGTTTTGTAATGCTCTGCAAAGTTATTTATTGCCTGTACTGATTTTTTTACTTCATCATAATCAGGCTCATGAAGCTTTTCTATAAGCATACTATCGGTTATATAAATCCCATTTATTAAATCCTTACCGGTAAATCTATCAAGACTCATTTTAGCCTGCACCCATTTTATTCTCTCAGGAAAATGATCTGACAAGTACTTTTCCAGATCATGCATATAACTTTTATCTGAAACTGCTGAAACATTCAGCTTCGGCAGTTTTGACAACATTCTGTTTTCTTGGGCTGAATAGCTGCTCTTTTTTGAAAATATAAAAATTACAGGCATAACAACAATTATAGCTGCAAATAAAATCGCTGATAAAATCTTCTGTTTACTGCTCATTTTATATCCTCCTAAAATCTGAAATATAAAAAAGGATTATAGCTGGCGTCTACCAGATAAGCCGTGCAAACCAGCATTACCGCTATCTGAACCAAAGGCATGGCATAATTTATAACTTTTGAAACAATTTCACTTAGCTGTATCTTTTTCAGGATTTTACCCAACAATCCTCCGCATCCTAAAATACAGAATATAAAAATCATCCCATAATTTTTAAGCTGAAACAGTGCAAAGGAATCTAATATATTTCCGTCTCCATAAAACATCGCCTTATAATACTGAAGAGAATCAGTAAGATTATTTGTATCAAATAACACCCATCCCAATACTACAAGAACAAAAGTATAAATAATACTAATTATCGGATTTAATTTTTCAAGATATTTACCTAAAAATAGTTTTTCAGCTATAATAATAATTCCGAAATAAAGTCCCCATAAAATAAAATTCCAGCTTGCACCATGCCATAGTCCTGTCAGTCCCCAGACTATCAGTAAATTTCTCAGCGTTTTATATTTACCCTTTCGGTTACCGCCAAGTGGTATGTACACATAAGAACGAAACCATGAACCTAAAGTAATATGCCATCTTCTCCAGAATTCGGAAATACTTCGGGAAATATACGGGTGACGAAAATTCTCCGGAAAATTAAAACCAAGCATTTTTCCAAGTCCCACCGCCATATCAGAGTACCCTGAAAAGTCATAGTATATCTGGAATGTAAATGCCAATATTCCAAGCCATGCAGTTAATACTGAAATCTCGGAATAATCCATGCCTTTAATTTCAGTCCAAAGCAAACCTATATTGTTCGCCAACAGAACCTTTTTTGCAAGTCCCTTTATAAAAATTCCAGCGCCCTCGCCTAGAAGATATATGTTGACTTTACGACTATTGATCTCATTCTGTACGTCCTCATATCGTACAATCGGTCCGGCAACGATTTGGGGAAACAATGTTACATATGCCGCATAATTAATGAAATTTTTCTGTACTTTAATTTTTCTCATGTACATATCAATCGTATAAGATATACTCTGGAAAGTATAAAAAGATATACCAACAGGCAGCGGAAGCTTTTTTAATTCGATTCCAAATATTCCGGCAAAAAAGCTGCTGTACTTAAAAGTAAATAAAATTCCCAAATTAATTATAAGCGAAGAAATCAGAGCAAGGGTTCGTATTTTTTTCGATGAATCAAACCTGTCAATTATTCTTCCGGCAGTATAATCCACCAAAGTTGTCAGCAGCATCAGAAAAACATAGACCGGCTCACCCCATGCGTAAAAAAACAATCCGGAAATCAAAAGGACAATATTTTTAGTTTTGTTTGGAGAAATATAATAAATAATCAGCATACATGGAAGAAAAAAATAAAGAAATATAATACTTGAAAATACCATTTTTATCCTCCGAAAATTATATTGTCTGCTATTATATTTTGAAGCTGCTCTCGGTCCATCATAGTATTTAAAACCTCCAGCATTGAGTTTGCAGTAAGTAATGAAGGTAATTTTAAATACTCAAGAAGTCGCTTTCGTAACACAGCGCTGTTTTTACCGCCTGAAAGTCCCATCAAATACAAATCCGTTTTAGTTATCTTCTGAGTATCGTCTTTTTCGCACTCAGAAGTCAGAATACCTGCCTTTTCAAAAGCTTTAAGTATTATATTTTTCTCAACGCCCTCAACTCCGAGCTTTCCCTCCGCAGAGGGTTTAACTTTTCTTTTTTCCTTTCCCATAATATCAGGTATATAAACATTATAAATTTTACCGTTTCTTACAGCCCCCTTAATATGATTCCTTATTGCAAAACCTGCTTTATCGGAATCAGTCAGAATAACTATACCTGTTTTCATGGCATAAAATCTTATAAGCTCCAGCTTTTCACGGTCTGTAAAAATTCCGAAACCATTAGTTACTATTATTACGGCGTCAATAAAAGAAGAGACTTTTATTTTATCATACTTCCCTTCTACTATTATTGCCTGCTCAATCTTTATCATTTCAACACATCCTATTTATCTTCTGGCTGCTATAAGCATTTCAGTCAGCGCCTTTTCAAGAATAATCTTATGAGACGCTGATGACTGCTTTAATTTTCTGTCTGTATCACGCAGTATGCAAATACATCTGCGTATATTTTCAAGTGAAATTTTACGGCAGTCTCTGTATGCATTATTAACCGCAAATTCTCTTCCTTTATATTTAAAATCATTTATTATATCATTCTGACGCTTATCTACAGTCATTGCCGTTCTTGCACGGTATAAATCAAGAAACGCCATAGAAATCGCCGACAGTACCGCTACAGGTTCGTTTCGTTTATCAAGCAGATCGTTCAGCAGAAAAAAAGCCTGTCCTGAATTCATTGAGGTCACCGCTTTGGCAAGCTTAAAAGAATCAGTTTCTATTTGTCCTGAAACCAGAGAATCAATATCCTCCATTCTTATTTCAGCATTCTCTCTGTATGCACATAGCTTTTCAAGTTCATTACGAATCTGCATTGAATCAAGAAGACAATATTCTGCAAGCTTTTCAGCATTTTTTTTCGATATAGTACATCCTTGTTTCTGAACAGTATCCATTATTGATTTTACCATTACCGGCATTGTTTTTAAACCGCATTCGCACACTAAACCTTTTTTCGTTATACAGTCTATAAGTTTTTTATTTTTTCCGGAAAAAAATCTCTTTCCGTTTTTTACGTCAAATCCTGTAATATTTATTATTAACACAGTCTGATCCGGTAAGTTTTCTATTGCGTCAATAAGCTGCTGGACTTTGTCGGCACTAAGCTCCTCTGCATTGAGATCATTAATAAGTATTGCATTGAAATCAGAAAACATCGGACTAATTTCCATAATATCAATAAGACTGCTTATATCAATATTTTTTCCTTCTATTTTAGTACAATCATTGTTCCAATTTTTACCAAGAGTTTTTTTCAGGACAGCTTTAGTTATTCCCTCAACAGTAAGAATATCTTTACCGTAAATATAATAAACGTTGCTTAGCTCATTTGCTTTAAGTTTTTTTAAAATATCAGAAGAATTTACTTCAGGCATAAATTATAATCCTCCCACTGAAAATTCACCGTTGCTATTGACTTTTATAACAATATTTGTCTCACATACTGCATTAATTTCATTTGTCTCATTTTCATATTCCGGAATTATAAGCGTGCGGCATTCAGGAGGTTCAAACAAATTATCATATTCGGCAAAGACGTCTGCAAAATCAGTATTTTTATAATTATCGCACACAAAGGAAAATTTACCGTAATTTACGGTAATTTCAGTATCTGAAATATTTATGAAATAATCCTCATACTTAAAATTTATATTTTTATAATCGGTAAACTCCGGAAACACACCGCAGACTTTCATATCATTTCTTACAATTGCTCAATAAGGCATAAAAATTCTGCATACCTTAAACAATGATAAATTTGAATTATACGACGACATAGAATTATATGGAGATTTTCTTATAATTACATTATTAATATTTGATATATTACTGTCACTGAGGTATTTATATACATAGCTGCAATTATTTTTCTTACCGGAAATATCAATAATATCTGCTGAAAACTGATGTGAAACAACAATCACATCAATTGAATTCTTTCCCAGTAGAGCTATTTTTACATCATTCCTGCCTATAAAATTAAATACAGACACACTGGTACAAAAAATAACCATTGAAGTAATGACAGCTATAATTTCAGTTTTATGATCCTTAAAAATGAAATAAGTCAGTATGCAGAATATCAGCAGAACACCTGCAAATACTTTAGCTTTACTGTCAAAATTCATATATGTAAACTCCTGCCGACCTATAAATCTTACTGCTTTCAATTCAATATGACACAATAATCCGGCAATTTTTATAAGTAAAACAGGGTTCAGAAAAATTGTTAAGGAAGCAATTAACGCCAAAAACAATGCCGCCATACAAATCGGCGTAAGAAAAATATTAGCTATCGGTGAAAAGAATGAACCTTCACCGAAGCACATAACCGATACAGGAAAAATAACTGCGGATACACAAAACATGTAAATTACTTTTTTAATTTTTCTCTGACAGAAATTACCGTCTTTCATTCTGCCCGTTATATAAGGTGCAAATACACCTGCTCCGAAAGCACCGGTTAATGACAGTATCAGTGACGGATTTCTGATCGCAAACGGACAACTAACAGTAAGAATAATCAATGAAATAAAAAGCGAATTCAAAGTATCAGAATATCGAAAAAATATGGGAGCAGCATACACAAGCGTCATCATAAAAGCCGCCCTCATAACTGATAATGAAAGTCCGCTGCACACCGCAAACAGCAGCATAACGATCTCAAGCAATACAAATCTGCTTATTCTGCCTAATTTCATCTTATCAAATACAAATGAAAAAATACTGCAAAATAATACCAGATGCAGTCCAGAAACCGCCATAACATGACCTATTCCAGTTCTGTAAAATAATTCATCGTCATCGTCAGATATTAGAGATTTATCGCCAAACAGCATACCTGTCAGCAAAGCGCTTTCATCTTCCGGAAGATATGAAGTAATAAAATCAGTAACATAATTCCTATAATCTCTTAAAATCCTTACCAACGAAAATTTATCATCAGGTATTATCTTTATTTCTGATATTTTATCGGACATAAGATATATGCCTTTTGACTTGTAATAATCCTTTTCATTGAAAAGATAATCATTTTCCGGAGTCGTAAGACTTCCCGTAAAATAAAATTTATCGTTTATACGGCAGTTATATGAATCTGAATATACCGTTATCTTTGCAGTCACATCATCATTAATTTTTCCTTTTACCAAATAGCTTGTTTTGTCGCCCGAATATTCTGTAAAGTCCAGTATTTTACCGCTGAAGCTTATATTATTCCCTGCGTAATCAACTACAGGTTTATATACAAACATATCATAAATCCTATAAAATCCTACAGAAACCGACAATATTGTTAATATTAAAAATATCTCCTTAAACTTTTGCTTAAAAAGATATTTCATTACCGCCAATAATATTACGCACAAAGGAATAATAATAAAATCAAATGCCGGATGCAGAAATGAAGCCAATAACAAACCTGTTCCCCATGCCGCACCGGCATATACAATTTTACGTTTCAATTTTATTTAAAAAACAGCGGAAGCTTTTCAAGAAAAACAATATCTTTTCTGTCGGCTGCATCGCCCTCGGCAAGTACTGCCGATTTACATACAATATTTCCGCCTGCCTTTTCAACAAGAGCAACAAGTGAATTTAATGATTCGCCCGTACTGATAACGTCGTCAGCAATGAGTACTCTTTTGCCTTTTAATTCATTCATATCATTTTCGGACAGATATAGCGTCTGCTTTTTATCAGTCGTAATAGATTTAACTTCTACCGCCACAGGATTTTTCATATAGAGCTTAACAGATTTTCTCGCAACGATATAATTTTTACAGCTCTGTCTTGCCATTTCATATCCCAGAGGAATTCCCTTGCTTTCAGCAGTTACAATAACATCAAATTCCGGAACTTTCTTTAGCAGTTCTTTAGCGCACTCTAAGGTAAGCTCCACATCTGAAAACATTATAAACGCGGCAATATCAAGCTTATCATTAATAGGACAAATAGGCAGTTCTCTTGTAAGACCCGCTACATTTAGTGTATAAGTTTTCATTTTATCCTCCGAATTTATACTGCGCTGTCGCTGCTCCAGCCCATTTTTTTGCCGGCAAGTACATGGAAATGAAGATGATGAACACTTTGCCCTGCATCATCACCGCAGTTTGTTATCACTCTATAACCGTCCGCAAAGCCCTCATCAGCGGCAATTTTAGCTGCCACTTCAAAAATATGCGCAACATATTTTGAATTTTCAGAATTTACAGCAGAAGCTCCGCTGATATGTTCCTTAGGAATAATCAGATAGTGAACCGGCGCAACCGGCTCAATATCCTTAAATGCATATACCATATCGTCCTCATATACCTTATCGCTGGGAATTTCCCCGGCAATTATTTTACAAAATAAACAATCCATTTAAAATATCCCCTTATTTAAGAAATTCATTAGCAATGCTTTCAAGAGCGCCAAGCGCTTCGTCAACCATATAATTTTTGCCTATACCTGCCATAGCGCTGTCAGGACGTCCGCCGCCTTTACCGCCTGTAATAGCGGCAATTCTCTGAACTATCTTACCGGCATTTGCACCCTTGGAAACCGCATTTTTTCCGCACACGCAGTAAAGAGTACCTTTATCGTCAGCAATTCCGGCAAATACTGCAATAAAATCTTCTGTTTGTTCTTTAACCTTATCTCCGATTTGCCTTAACATATCAGGCTTAGTACCATTAAGCATAGCGGAGATAATTTTTATTCCGTTGATTTCTTTGGCATTGTCAAACATATTTGCAAGCTGATTTCCTGCAAGCTGCTGACTAAGTTTCTGTATTTGCTTATCCTTTTCCTTTAATTCTTCTGTCAATGCCTGACAGCGTTCAGCAAGCTTTGAAGGATTTGCAATCTTAAGGACTGCAGATGCTGCATTAATTGAATTTCTGAGTTCATTCATAAACAACAATACGCCGTTACCCGTCACAGCCTCAATACGCCTTACTCCTGAAGCAACAGAATTTTCGGAAACGATTTTGAAAAGACCGATATTTGAAGTGTTCTTAACATGAGTACCCCCGCAGAATTCGATTGATTTTCCTCCGATATCCACTACTCTTACAATATCTCCGTATTTTTCACCAAAAAGCGCCATAGCTCCCAATTTTCTTGCTTCCTCAATAGGCATTTCTTTAGTTACAACGTTAATTGAATTTAAAATCTCATCATTTACAATGTTTTCAATCCGTAAAATTTCATCAGGCGTTACTGCGCTGAAGTGAGAAAAGTCAAATCTGCATCTTTCAGCATTTACAAGCTGACCTGCCTGATGTACATGTTCGCCCAGTACTTCCCTTAACGCTGCTTGAAGAAGATGTGCAGCGGTATGATTTCTCATAGCTGACATTCTTTTTTCTACGTCAATTTCAGCAAAAACAGTATCATTTTTATTTATACTTCCCTTTTCAATCGCTCCGAAATGCAGAAAATGACCATTTTCAGTCTTAGTTACATTATACACGGCAAATACTGTATCTTCAGTACTAATCTCACCGGTATCGGCAGACTGTCCGCCGCTTTCCGCATAGAACGGAGTTTGGTCAAGTATTATAACAGCCTCCTGTCCTTCTGAAATACTGTCAACCGATTTACCGTCAACAAAAATTTCAAGGATTTCAGCGTCATGCTTAAATCTTGTATATCCTGTAAATTCAGTAGCCGGAACATTAATAGCAGACGTGTTTTCATCGCTCCATGAAGTTTTAATCTTAGATGCCCTGTCGCTTCTTGCCTTGCGCTTTTGTTCTTCCATACATTCCTTAAAACGCTTCTCATCTACTTCGATTCCATTTTCAGCGGCAATTTCCTTTGTAAGATCAAGCGGGAAACCATATGTATCGCTTAATTTAAATGCATCGTCTCCTGAAAGCACATTTTTTATTTCATCTGCTGAAATTTTGTCGATAAAATGACTAAGCAGCTCCGTACCTTTATCGATTGTCTTAGCAAAGCTTTCTTCTTCATGCTTAATAATTTTTTTAATCAGTTCCCTTTTTTCAACAAGTTCCGGATAAGCAGATTTGTTTTCTTCAATTACCGTATCGCAGACTTTATAAAGAAAAGGCTCGTTTATTCCCAGCATTTTACCGTGTCTGGCAGCTCTTCTCAGAAGTCTTTTAAGCACATATCCTCTGCCCTCATTTGCAGGTGTAATACCGTCTCCTACCATAAATGTTGTGCTTCTGATATGGTCAGTAATTACACGCAAAGATACATCGGTATTTTCATCATTTTTATATTGTACATCTGCAATCTCACAGATCTTGCCCATTATATTCTTGACTGTGTCAACCTCGAACAGATTATCAACTCCCTGAATTGCACAAGCAAGTCTTTCAAGCCCCATACCGGTATCAATATTCTTGGTTTCCATTTCAGCATAGTTACCGTTTCCGTCACTGTCAAACTGACTGAATACCAGATTCCATATTTCAACGATTCTATCACATTCGCTTGCCTGTTCAAAGCTTTCAAAAGGACCGTAGCTTTCTCCTCTGTCAAAATGAATTTCGGAACAAGGACCGCAAGGACCTGAACCGTGTTCCCAGAAATTGTCCTCCTTACCGAGACGAATTATTCTATCCTGAGGTATGCCTATTTTATTTTTCCAAATCTGTTCAGCTTCATCATCGCTTTCAAAAACAGTAATCCAAAGCTTTTCAGCCGGAATCTCAAGTATTTCTGTAAGAAATTCCCACGCCCATTCGATCGCCTCAGTTTTAAAATAATCTCCAAAGGAAAAGTTTCCCAGCATTTCAAAATAAGTGCCGTGTCTTGCTGTTTTACCAACACGCTCAATATCAGGCGTTCTGATACATTTCTGACATGTTGTAACTCGCTTATTCGGAGGAACAGCCTGTCCCAAGAAAAACTTTTTAAGAGGTGCCATACCGGAATTGATCAGTAAAAGACTGTTATCTCCCTGAGGTATAAGTGAGGAACTAGCCATTCTTGTATGATTTTTACTTTCAAAAAATGAAAGATACATTTCACGTAATTCATTTACGCCACGCCATTTCATAAATAAAAACTCCTTTAAAATTTCATAAAAGCTGTAAAAAATAATAAAAGCCTTGCGTCCTGCAATGGGACGAAGGCCTCGTGGTACCACCCAATTTCAAAAGTAAATAAATTACTTTCCTTTAGTTTCCTTTAACGCAGAAAATACGTTCGGATTTAGCCGAAAGCTCAAGGGTAGCACTTGTTTTACGAACAGAAGCTCTCACCGACCGCTTCTTCTCTGAAGAACGAAACAAACAATCATTCCTGTCACAGCGTTTATATATTCTTCTTATATTATACCAAAAAACAAAAAAAAGTCAATCCTATTTTTCAAAGTTTTTTAAAAAACGGCAATCATAAAAAAGCTGTATAAGACAGAATAATGATTATAGCCAAAGCGCTTGCCAGAAACGATCCTCCAAGATTAAAATTTTCAAACTGACGAAAGCACTTCAAAAACTGAAATGAAATTTAAGATAACAAGAGAAATAGAGAAAAACAGAGAGAAAACAAGCGTGAAAGGGATATAAATTAAAATTTCGGCAATTTGACTATTGACTTTTTATTTTTAATTTGATATAATGTTTATCGTTACGTCAAGAATCATTAATTCGGACATATTCATTTTTATTTGAACTTGCGGATGTCCGAAGAACAGGATTAACCCAGTCCGGTTCAGGCTTGACAAAATACAATAATGGAGGATTTATAATATGTCAACTTATATGCCAAAACCAGCTGAAGTCAGCCGTAAATGGTATGTTTTAGATGCAGCAGATAAGCCGTTGGGACGTGTAGCTGCTCAGGCTGCTCATATTCTCAGAGGTAAACATAAGCCAACTTTTGCTCCGCATGTAGACTGTGGAGATCACGTAATTATCATTAATTGTGAAAAAGCAGTTTTAACAGGTAAAAAACTTGAAAATAAAAAGTTTTACTGGCATACAGGCTGGATAGGCGGAATCAAGTCTGTAAGCTACAAAGAACTTATGGAAACAAAACCGGAAAAAGCAATGATGATTGCAGTAAATGGTATGCTTCCTAACAATTCTCAAGGCAGAAATCAGCTCAAACGTTTAAGAACTTACAGAAATTCAGCACATAAGCACGAGGCACAAAAGCCTGTTGCTTATGAATTATAATAAGGAGGCGGTTTAAATGTACGAATCAAAGGTTAAATATTACTATGGTACAGGAAGAAGAAAGCATTCTGTTGCAAGAGTAAGAGTATATCCGGGTTCCGGTAACATTACAATTAACGGAAGAAGTATTGATGAGTATTTCGGTCTTGAAACATTAAAGCTTATTGTTCGTCAGCCTCTTAATTTAACTGAAACTACAGATAAATTTGATATTGTCTGCACTGTTACAGGCGGCGGTGTTACCGGTCAGGCTGGCGCTATCAGACATGGTCTTTCAAGAGCCCTTCTGGTTTACGATCCTGAACTTCGCCCTGTTCTCAAAAAGGCTGGTTTCTTAACTCGTGATCCTAGAATGAAGGAAAGAAAAAAGTATGGTCTCAAAGCTGCTCGTCGTGCACCGCAGTTCTCCAAGCGTTAAGGAAACTTTTTCACAAACGCCGTATTTTCAGCACTTTTCAGACCTTGCAAATACGTGTTGGTCTTTGTTTGGTCTTTATTGCAAGATTTCTCAAATCCGTTCCGATTCGTCGGAACGGATTTTTGCTTTCACGAAAGTTTAAGCGTTACGAGGTCAGCTACCTTTGCTTTGGTGCTTTTCAGTACATCGGCATAAATGTTCGCTGTAACACCAATGTCGCAATGACCGAGGTGTTCAGACACGACCTTGAGGTCAACTCCGCTGTTAAGCAAAAGTGTGGCGTTGCAATGCCTGAGCTGATGAAGTGTCAACGATTCAAACTCCGTCCCTTTTGTAAAGCGTTTCAGAGAGTGATAGACAGAGTTTCTGTCACGGTAATTGCCCAAAGCAGATGTGAAGACCATTTCGGGGTGAGCAAACTTTTTTCCGAGTGCTGCTGACATCTTATCAATATAGGCTTTCTGCTCTTTGAAAATAGAAGCAAGGGCTTCACTCATACCAATCACTCTGTGACTGCTCTCCGTTTTTGGTGAACTGAGTTCATGCTTTCCGCCAATGTCAGTGAGGTTGTGGTTGATCGTTATGGTCATTTCCTCGAAGTCGATATCCTCCCACATCAGCCCCAGACACTCTCCCGAACGCATTCCTGTATAGAGGAGCACCTTGATGATACGTTTGAAGTCCTCGTCCCACGGCTTTGTATCCAAAAGCTCCATAAAACGCTTGATCTCGTTCTCGTCAAGGGACATTTTCTTCCTTCCTTTGTGATTCTTCGGAAGAATGACATTGTGGCAGGGCGATTCACGGATATATCCTTGCTCAACACCTCTGCGAAATATACTCTGTATCACCACATAAATTTTGCGTACCGACTGAGGTTTTAGCTTATACGTCTTCATAACGCTTGTCAGCTTCGGCGGAGTGATCTCTTTCAGTTTCATGTTGCCGATAACAGGCTTAATATGCTTCTCATACTGACCTTTGTAGGTGTACGCAGTGCTAGGTTTTAGCTCAATAGGAGCAAAATTCTCGAAGTACCAGTCGGCAAGCTCTGAGAAACGCATATTCTCATTCAGTTCCGTATAATCCTTGCATCTGCTCTCGAATTCATAGGCGAACTGCTGTGCGAATTTCTCCGCTTTCTTGGGTGTAACGCCCTGCGGAGGTTTGAAGGTGGTCGATTTAACGATCTGCTTGTGTTCTGTATCATATCCGAGGGATACCTTAATTCTGAAAGTATCTCCTCTCTTTGTAATAGTAGCCATAAATTGATTCCTTTCTATCAACATAGATTTTATGGCATACTCCTGTTACTCTAATGTTAGCGCGCATTTGCCCGTATGTCAAGAGTTTTGTCTTTATTTTTTCGGTAATATGCCAAAATCTATGCTTATGTTTTATGGTGTTTGTGGTTTTTGTGTCTGTTGCCATTCAAATGCCGTAAAATTGGCACTTTTCAGCATACAGAATTATCTGCCTGCTGTCTGTCCATTGAAGTAGGTGAGCAAGTCAGCCTTGTTAATAAGCATTTTACCTTTAACACCGTCACCGGCTCTCAGAAACGGGAGTTTTCCCTGGGCAATCAGCTTGCGGACAGTATGCTCGGACAGTCCCTTGACCGCTTCTGTACATTCCTTGACAGTCAGCATCTCTATGGCATCGGGCTTGACTTCAGACACCTGTTCGGAATCATTGGCTTCAATAAGTTCGCTCAGAATGTTCACGAGCTGAGCGATAAGCTCGTTCTTTCGATTTGTAGTCATTGTTACCTCCATAGCAGGTACTTACCCTGCTTTCTATCTTGTTTATGTTTATTCCAGTACATTTTTCCTTGTAGTGCTATTGTATCTGAATTGCTGATAGTCGGAACTCAATCCGCAGGCAGAAATAAAAGCTTTAGCTTTTTTCAACTCACGGGAAAGCTCATCCTCACGGTTGATACGTTTTGCTTCTTTGTTAAGCTTTTCACGAGAAAAATAGCGTTTTTCTTCCTCTACTTTTTTGTAATCAGCAAGCTCCGAAGATACTACTGACAGTTTTTCTTTCAGAATATCACGCTCTCGCACGGCATCATCACGTTCCTTGCGGAGCTTCTTGGTCTGCTTCTGGGTTGCCACCTCTTTCTTGGCAAGAGTGGTTACATTCTCCCAGTCCTCCTGTGATACCGTAACTTTACCACCGAATACCGTCTTTCCCGTTTCAATACTGTCGATTTCTGTAAGTTTAGCAGTTTTCTTTTCAGCATATTTGATTGCCGCCCTCTTATCAGCAAGCTCCGCATCAGCCTGAGCATTCTGCTTTGCCAGCTCGTCAGCTTGCCTGCGCTGTTCCTTGTATTCTGGAATCTCGACTGTCCCTCTTGCCTTTTCAGGAGCGAGCGGTTTGATATCGTGTTCGAGACAGATTTTGTTCAGCACCTCTACTTCGGCAACTCTCCAACGAGCGATAGCTTGTTTGCCTGTGCCGTAACCCATTTCTTTGAGAGCCTGAGCGATGCCGTTCTGTATGTCCTGTCCTCGCTTATAGTGACCAACAGGAATGTAGTCTATGTGCAGGTGCGGAGTTTCCTCATCCATATGCAGGACAGCGTTAAAGACATAAAAGTTGGGATTGCGATTCTGGAATTCTTTCATGTACTCTTCCAGACAGTCAGCCATGAGCTGAAAGTCCTCAGTGCCATAACCCGAATCTTCCATTTTGCCGATTTGAACAACGTCCTCATAAAAGCTCTTACGCTTATCAGATGCGGTGCGGACAGTGTTGCAGGGCTTTACTCCAAAGAGATGTTCGTAATAACTGTCGTGAACCTTTCGGTCGTTACGCTTCTGCTTGGCATTGTAACGCTCTGTTGATTCCTTAAAAAGCAGATCGTATGCTTCGCCAATCGGTTGGCACACAAAAGTGATATTATCGGGAGTGCGGAACACGTCAACATTGTCCGCAACAAATTCCCGATTGTTATGGGCAATCGAACCCTTGCCCTGTCCAAATGAGATTCTTTTCTCTTTCATTTCATTGACCTTTCTGTAATTGGATTTGGTTATATCTCTCTGTTAAATCCAATCATATTTGCATAAGCATCACATCCTTTCATGACCGCTGAGGCGGAATTGCTAACGCAAAGCCCTGACGGGCAAATTTTCCCTGAACGACACAAAAATGGTCGCAGGAAAAAAGCTGCGGAGCAGCGGTTACAACGGTGCAGAGCTCCGCTTGTAACTCCGTAGTACTTGCGGCAGCTATCAACCGCCCCAAGAACTACTCCGCCCTGCGGGGCTATTCCTGACGGGAGAAGAACGGCTGACAGAGCAGCCGAAAATGTGGGTACAACCATTCAAAAATCCACACTAAAATTTTTGAAAAATTACTGCTGTGGAATTGAAAAAAAGAAGTCTCAATTCAGCAGAAAAACCGCTACCAATATCAACCGACAACAACCAACATTTCGTTCTGTCTCTTGCCAAACAAGCAATATCGCAGATAGAGATGTCAAGCTCCCAAAATCCACAAAATCCAGTAAGATCAGATTTTGGGATTCACATGAACCATCTGAGCTTTTTTATTGTTTGCGGCGGTCACATCTTCATAGGCGATGTAGCCGTACTCAGCAAGGGTATCGAGAGCCGAATAGAAGTCCTTTGCATTTAGGAAAAAATTACATCGGCAGGAGTGATACAGCTCTGATTTCAAGCCTTGCATGATCTCCTTTGTCTTGAATATCTGGATTATCTTTTCAGCCTTAACAATGTTTTTGTCAGGGGCGTTGACGCTGAAAGCGTGAATTGCCTGATAGCGGTAATAGTGAGCAAGGTTGAACGCCCTTAGAAGTGTATCGTGATTCACACTTTCCTCGGACGGCTCGACACCACAGGAACAGCAGTCTACACAATGAATAATACAAGCTATCCTGAGTATCAGTCCGTGAAACTTTCCGCCCCAGTCCTGACAGCAGCACATAGACTGTTTTATATCTTGCTCGATATAGTTATTGCAATAACTGATATATTCCTCGGAAGCATGATGCGATAGTTTCAATATCATTTCCTTGCCATCATGATTTTTCTTACCGTTGAGAAACTGGTGTATCAGAGTATGATATTTCTCCTTGACCTCTTTCGGTATCGAAGCAGTATCATATCTGCGGTTTCCAACAGTGCTCTCTGCAAAACAATGTACGAAACGAGCGAGCATACCGCTTGACCTGAAAGCAACATCATTCATCATGTTATCCCAAATGTAGGGTTGTCCTGCGATAGCGACTGAAAGATAAGGACGGGGAATTTCCGAGCGTCCTCTGACAACTCGATTGCAAATGTATTTCTCCCCATTCCACGCTTTGAGAAGTAAGTCAAGGTTCGGAACGCCGCCGCTGTACTTGCCGTTGAAATTTGACAGCATTCCGGCTTCATCCGAGATCATCAGCAAAGAATCATTCTCACTTAGCTCTATTACAAGAGATTCGGGCGTAATATCGTCAACAGCGATATGGATAGGAGAGGTGTTTCGGATATTATCAGCTTGGACACGGAGCTTTGCGATAGCGGCTGTATCAGGCTCGTCCTCTTTCTCCATTGCCTTGACACGGGATTCAAGAGCTTTGATGTCCTGCTGTGCTTTGTACATTTCTTCACGGTGATCTTTGTTGTACTTGCTCTCAAAAGTATCAAACGGTTCTTTGATGAAGTGCATCACAGGACTTTTTCTTTCAGACGGCTGTGCGATAATAATAGAGTACAGTATAGGCGGTTCAGTGTGGTCTGGCTTGCCTGCCAAACGGTACATTCCCGAAAAGCAGTAGCCCACCGCCGAGAGCATTGCTGTTCCTGCCATTCCAACATCAGTTGATGTTGTGACCGAGATTGCTCTCGCCATATCCCGAAGGACTGGCGGCAGAGCATCGAGCGGAAACGGAAGTGTATCCGTTCTCTGCCGCAATGGTCGGGGTTCTCCCCATGAAATACTAATCATTTAGTTGTAATCCTCTTTTTTGTAATTTTTCTTTTATTTCTCTTGACAGATTGCGTATAGTGTGCTATAATAGCCTAAGAAATATCACGTCGCGTTCTCTGAAATATATTATATGCTACTTAGGTATCATATGTCAAGTGAAAATGATAGGAATAAATCAAATTCTGCTTTTTGCACAAATTGGAGGGAAACAAAATGACTGTCTTTTGGAGAAAATACAATGAACTTTGTGAAGAGCGAGGAATCAAGCCGAGAACATTAGCCACAGAACTGGGTATATCAGCAGCGACTGTCACCAAATGGGTGAATGACGGTATGCCTAATCTTGAAATGATATCGAGGATAGCGGAATACTTCGATGTTCCGATTGATTACCTGATAAACGAGGACGATACGCCGATCATTCCCGAAGCCAACAAGAAAAGAAGTGTGTTCAAGTCGGTCAGCTCCCTGTCGCAGCGTTGGGTGAGCCTGCGCCGAGGAAGTGAGATCAGCTTTGAAACGCAGCTCAAAATCATTCCTTATGTGAATTGTACGGTGCAGTTTCTCAATAACGACAGATATATTGAGTACGTTCCCGAATCGGAGTATGACACCGCCCTCCTGAAAGATACTGAAACGATATTCGATATTCTGGGCATTCTCGACCATTGCGCTGACACAGAGAGTTACCGCATCGTACAGGTGCAGCTCTCACGCATTGTGCTGTATCACCTGAAAGAAAAAGGCTTTGACCGTGAAACACTCCGTACCGAGCATCTCGATCAGGAGAAAATGGAGTACCTCTATACAGGCAAAGAGGGTGGTAAGTCCCACAACTACGGGCTGAACTTCTCGGATATGGATTTTCTCAGAGAGTTTACGGGGCTGAGTTATCAGGTGATGTTTACGGGAATATAATAATTAATCCCTCTATGGTCTGCAAATAGACCATAGAGGGATTTCTCATTTATTCAATTGTTTTATTAGACCTCTTGCGAAATTAAACAGACAAATCAAAGTTGCATAAGCCGGACATCAAAGAAAAACGGAGAGCAAATCTTTTTCTTCGGTTACGGTAACGTTCAGAGAGAATACGGAAACGTTTTACAAACCGGGTGGCGTGTTCTGCATAGATCCTCTTTTTTGAGATCAGGTGGTTATTTATTTTGTCTTCTTTGGTAAGAGGATGATTTTTACTGCGTTTTTTAGGCAGAAGTGAATTTGAATGTATCTCTTTAATACCGATATACCCTGTATCAGTTTCAAATTCAATATCGTTTCCGGCATGCACGCCGGATTCTTTAAACAGTCTGAAATCGTGCTTTTTTCCATAGCAGAAGCTCAGGCAGATAATTTCCATCGTCTTCCTGTCAACCACAAGCTGTGTTTTCAGTGTATGTCTTTTTTTCTTTCCGGAATAGTATTTTCTTTGTTTTTTTGAGGGCGTTCTACCGGAGTTTCTGTTGCATCAATCAGAATTATCTCATATGATGCGTCACTTTTCAGCAGCGCTTTTTTTCCGGGCAGTGAAAATGTCCCGTCTTTTATCAATGTATCTTCTATCCATTTTATACTGCGGTAAATATTGCTTTCCGCTATTCCATAGCTTGCTGCAATATGTGCGTATGTCCGGTATTCACGCCAGTATTCCAGTGCCGCAAGCAATTGATTTTCTATGCTCAGCTTCGGCTTTCTTCCTCTCCTTCTGTGCTTTTCTGCATAGTTTTTCTTCAATATTTCTACCATTTTATTGAATGCAGCTCTTTTTACTCCTGTGATTCTTCGGAACTGTTTCTCATCATATTCTTTTATTATTTCATATTTCATCATATTTTTTATTTTCGCAAGAGGTCTATTATTCCTGTCTCAATGAAGCATAAATTTCCTCAGTAAATATACCAAGTACTTCTCGCTTTATCTCCTCATCATTCAGAAGCAGAGAGAAAAAGTCCTGATTTTGTTCTAAGCCTTCAATCAAAGCATCGTCAATATCGTCAAAATATGAGAATTCAAAGTCCTTGACGGTGTTATTTCTTGCGCTGGCTCTAAGCTTATCAGATTTCATAAGAATATCTTTGATCTGAAGCATAGCTTTTACAGCAACGTCGCTATCATAGGCTTTTCCCGTCCGGACATTTATCGCCGCAATGATTTCAGAAAGTCGTTCTTCCTTTGCAGGAGTTAAGCCAAAGTTCTCTGCCGAGGAAAGCTTTACCACAGGCTTAGCGACTATTTCGGACTTTGTATGTTCGTCCTGCTTTTTCTGTACAAACTGGGTAGCTCTAATCTTTCCGTCAAGATTGAAGCCTGGACCTGGGTGTTTGATATTGATATGTGAAAGCAAAAGGATGATGTAATTGTACTTCTTATGAAGCTCTATATCCTCAAAGCTCGATACCTGAATCATAAACTCATAGAAACGAACAAAGTGGCGAAGATCAACAATGAACTCTTTTTGTCGTTCAATGCTGTAATGCTCTATCAGCTTCTGAGCCTTATCAAGGCAGAAATATATTTTCTTCTTATCGGGAGCAAGAACCTTCTCCTTGTAAAGTATCTCATTTACCTTATCAACATCTTCGGGATCGATAATAGCATATGCATCAATCTGAGCTTCGAGGTCATAGATTGCTGTAGGAGTTACAGAATTTGAGAGAAGCGTTGTTGTATAGTAGGGAGCAAACGCACCAATTATATCCTCATAGCTGTTGACAAAATCAAGGATAAAGGTCTTTTTCTCAAAGGGAGGGCAAATTCTATTCAAACGAGAGAGAGTCTGCACAGCATTTACTCCTTTGAGCTTCTTCATGACATACATCGCACAGAGCTTCGGCTGGTCAAATCCTGTCTGATACTTATTCGCCACCAAAAGCACCTGATAATCGTCTTTATCAAATTCTTTTGTGAGCCGATCTTCGGGAATACCGTTGATACCTGTCTCTGTATATTCTGTATTATCATCGGGAAGCTTAACTTTTCCCGAAAAGGCTACAAGCGCACGAATACCGTTGTACCCTTTCTTTTGGCAATAGTCCTCAAATGCCTGACAATACTTCACGGCAGCCTGTCTTGAAGCTGTAATGACCATAGCTTTTGCCTGACCGCCAAGCTCTGTCATAACAGTATTGCGGAAATGCTCAACGATGACTTCGATACGTTGGGCAATATTCGTTTCGTGCAGCTCAACGAAGCGAGCAATCTGTCGTTTTGCACTCGCTGTCTGCATCTTCGGATCTTCTTCAATCTTTTTATTGATCTTATAGAATGTTTTGTATGTAATGTAATTCTGCAAAACATCAAGGATAAACCCTTCCTCGATAGCTTGTTTCATAGAATACACGTGGAATGCCTCACGCTGTCCGTTGGTATTGAGCGTACCGAAAAGCTGTAATGTTGTCGGCTTCGGAGTAGCCGTGAAAGCGAACATCGAAACATTCTGCTGCTTGCCGTTTCTTGCAAGTTCAGCGGCAATTCCATCTTCCATGTCCTGATACAGTTCATCACCCATACCAAGAGATTGCGTAACTGCTGCCATATCTTTGCCGGCAGTAGAGGAATGAGCTTCGTCAATAATAACAGCAAAACGTTTATTTTTCAAGCCTTGAACACTGTCAACGATATACGGGAATTTTTGAATAGTAGTTGCAATGATCTTAGTGTTGCCATTGAGTGCAATAGCGAGATCCGCAGAGTTGCACTTTTCATCCATGACACGGATAAGTCCCGATTTATGCTCCATACTCATGATTGCTTTTTGAAGTTGTCTGTCAACAACAACTCTGTCGGTCATAATAATGACATTATCGAAAATGATCTTGTTATCAGCATCATGAAGCGTAGCAAGACGGTATGCAAGCCAAGCGATCGTATTGGTCTTGCCGGAGCCTGCACTATGCTGGATCAGATAGTTGAGTGAGGTGCGGTTCTCCTCTACATCGGCAAGCAGCTTGCGAACGGCATCAAGCTGATGATAACGGGGAAAGATAACGCTCTCCTTGACTTCGATCTTGCCTGTTTTCTCATTTTCTTTTTCCTCGGTCTTGATAAAGATGAATTTGGAGATCAGGTCAAGTATGGTGTCCTTTGTAAGAATATCGTCCCACATATAATGAACGGGATAATCGTCCTCGCAGGGAGCATTGCCTGCACCTGCGTTGACACCTTCGCCGTTGCCTTGATTAAACGGCAGGAAAAACGTCTTTTCTCTGTCAAGCTTCGTTGTCATATAGACTTCGTGCAAGTCCATAGCGAAGTTGACAAGTGCACCAGCCTGGAACAGGAACAGTCTGGAATTAGGATCACGCTCCATACGGTATTGATAGATCGCATCGGCGGTTGACTGTCCCGCATAGTTGCATTTCAGCTCCATTGTGATGATTGCAAAGCCGTTGAGGAAAATCACAACGTCGATACGCTCTTTGTCGTTTGCCCATACTTCCTCCATTACACTAAAGCGGTTCTTCTCGTACTTTGCAAGCAAATCTTTATTGAAAGTTGTCGCAGGCTTTGTGTACATCAGTTCAATCCTATGTCCCGACAGCTCAACACCGTGCTTGAGTACATCAATCAGACTACCTCTTTTCTTGGTACACTCCGAATTGATAAAGGAAACGAGCGTATCTTCAAGCCTGTCCTTGTGTATCTTGTGGAGTTTCTCCATTGTTTCCGGCTGGGTATCATTTAGAAAGCTGAACAGCATTTCACGGTCAAAGGCGAAACGACGGTCAAAATCAGCAGCGTTTCTGATGATATAGCCGTTTTGGTCACGGAGAATTGCCAGTAATTCTGCTTGGTATTCTTTTTCTGTAAGTATATTGTTCATAAGTGTAACCTCGCTCAATTTGCTTTTAAACGCTTGATTAGTTGTTTTGCAAATAATAAAGCTATTTGATCGCAGTTGTATTTCTTAGAGTCAATAGCCTGAATATCGGCTACATTCGGATATTTTTCTTGAAGCTGTTGCATTGTAATATTATGAACTATGGGAAGTATCAACTTTTGACCGTTACGGTTCTGGCGGTTCAGGAATTCTGAAAGCTCACGTTCCGTCCATTTACGGTCAAAGAAATTTTCAGAAATTACGATAATAGCAAACTCTGCTTTCTTTGTACCGTTCAAAATACGCTCTTTCCAATTATCGCCCCATTCAAGAGATTCCTTATCATAGAAAATGTTTATTCCCAATTTGGAGAGAGACTGATAGAGTTCCTCAATCAAATCCTCTTTATCCTTGTTTGCATGGGAAATAAATACATCATATTCAGGTAAGGTTCTTGCCTGATATTTTGGTACTTCCACCTTGTCCACTCCATTCATCTTGTCAATAAAATCGGTATCTTTGCTAATGCTTGTCAATGCAGCTACTATCTCATTGTATTTTCGCTGAAAAAGCAGTGTATCCAGTCTTGATGACAAAGGATGTGTTTTAAGATAAGTTGAATAGAACGTCTGAACATCGTCCATCCAAACATTTGCTTGCAAATTCTGTTCATTTCCGTGGCTATCAGTTTTCATTCTGTTCGGGGCATTAAGCAATTTGGCACGTTCAAGTAACTCTGTCAGTTTCTTTTCAAATATACCCATAGTCAGTTCTCTTTCAGCCATTTCCTGTTCTTCTTTATTCTGCTGATAGAGATAACCGTCCTTTAATATATCAATAATATACGGTATATCGTCAGCCCATTTAGTAGAAACAAGCCCATTATCTTGCAGCTCTTTGAAGCAACCTCGGAGAATAGTATCTTCACGATGATCGGCTACTTCAAAACGTTCAGCCCAATAGTTTCCGTCAGACTCATGTTCGATAATCTCAAACAAGAGTTTTTCTGCTTCTCTTGTGATAAATTGCATGTTTGCTCTCCTTTTTATACTATATACTGCCAAACTAAATTACTTGATTTTTATTTTACATCATTTATATGAGCGTACGAATCCCCGATGATAACTTTTTTATAATAGTTATCAAATCGAGAGCTTCACTGGTTTTGACAACGATTCTCTGTCCAACAGCGTAATTGTTGTCTCCTGAATTATCAATATACTTCTGATCTACAATTCCTGCATTGTGTTCTATAATATGCCTGCGCTGGAAATATAGCTTCATACGAATAATTTCGTCAGAAGATAAGAAAGCTTCATAACCACTTCCGGTTTCATCACGGAAGTACTGGCTACCTTTATCAACCATTTGAAAGTCATTGACACGTTTCTCAATGCCTGAAATCTCTTTGAATTTGCACTGAGCAAACTTCTGAAATGCAGATACTACTTGACCAAAGCTGTTTTCAAGCATTGATCTGCACATTGCTTCGGCAGTATCCATATCGAACTGATTAGTCAGTGTCATCTCATCGAGAGATTGAACCATTTTTGTGATTGTATTCATAGAGTTATCAAACACATTGCTCGCAGAATTATAACCGCAGCAGGGACAGAAATAAGCTGAACCGATAACGCTATACCTTGTTCCGCATTTCTCACAGGTAATGTCAAGATTCCATTCTTCCTTAGCTCCTATCGGATTATTCATGAATGTAATAGGTCTATTTTTCTTGTAGGTAATCTTGATATATTTGTTGTTTCGTGTAGAACGAGCTAAGTTATCAAACATCTTATCAATTTCACCGAGCATATAATTTCTTGCCCAATCAGCAGCTATTTCTTGCATTGCATCAAGCTGTTCATAGGTGTACCAACTATCAGAAGGAGCTACTTGACCGCATAAGGGACAATGTACTTCTTCGTCAGATACCTTTTCTTCCCAATCCTGCATATTGATCTTAAATTCAAATAGGCAGTTTTCATTGGGACATTGACGGTCAAGATAGCCTTTTTCATCAGAAAGTATTTTCATTGGAATCTCTATATTCATTCAAAATATCACCTCTGGTTTATCATTATTTATATTTTTCAAGGAATCGAGCATACCATTCTAATTGTCCAATTAGTTTGGCATTATTTGTAGAAAAGGCATCATGAATTTCATGATTTACAAATTCTATCAGTTTGTTCAAAAAGCAGAGATCTTTATGAATTTGCTGATTGTTGTTGTGTTTATTAAATGCCATAAAATCAAAGAAGTAACGACCATCAGAATCCTGAACAACATAAGAAGACTCAAGCGAGATGTGGACATCATCAAAAGCTGATTTGTCAACTATTATTCTCGGATATACTGCCTCGTTGCATTCTAAACCATAGGCTTTGATAGCAGCTTTACCAAAAACGGCAGTATCAAATGTATATACTTTTCCAAATGTTATTCCGCCGCGTATCTTATGGCAGTGGTGAAACTGTATATCTGTGCAGTTTTTGTTTGTTTCATCCATTTCTTTAGTCGAGTCATTAAACAGCATACAATGGGAAAAGTGAGCAAGCAACCCAAACAATTCAGTGATTCTGTTCTCATCTGCTATGATATACATACAGTCTGAGAATGATATAATCTTAAAACCGTCTGGAAATGGAGAATACTTCCATGTTGAAATAATGGCATTATACATGAATAGATCATCTGGTTTTTCGGAATTTATTATTAGCTGTTTCATTCCCATGATATCTATAAATGCCACGACTTTGTTTTCATATTCAGCTTCTTCCAGTAGACTTAGTTCTTCAATATATTTGTTCATATCTCTACCTCTTTCTTCCCCGTCACATACTCAAAGATAAGCGACTTCTTGTATTCTTCTATCGTTTCAATCTGCTGTTTCTTTTCGGAAATTGCAAGGTCGATCTCATCGCACTTTTCTTTAAGATAGGAAACGATAGCATTCTGCTCCTCGATAGGCGGTTCAAGCACCATAAGCCTTGAAAACTCCGAGAAGTTCAGTCCTTGACGTACTCCGTTGCCCATATTGTAAAATACCTTCATTACATCATAAGCGTGAAGCAGATAATGGAAGTATTCAGGAGAAACAGGCTTGATTGCTTTCATAGCGATGTAAGCAGAAGTGATAATGCCGTGTTCTCTGCAAATGCCTGTACGCAGACTGCGCTTGTCATTCTGCAAATCCGTAGGACGGATAATAATATCGTCCTTTTCTACAATGTTATAGGTGTTAAAGCTCTCAGGGAGCAGACCACCGTTAGAGTTAATGTCTTTTCTGATGATTTTGCCATAACTCAGCGACAACAGATTTGTTTCCAGTCCTAAAGCGTTCTTGTTCTTGCGCTCTCCGAAATAGCAGTATAGAGGGTGTAGTATCCAATGCTTCGGAACATCACCAACCCACGCAATACCGCTGTCCTTCATCTCCACATCAGCATCAAGCCCCTTTGTGACAGCTTCGGTAATTACGGAACGCTTGTATTCTTCAAGGGTTTCGATTTGGGATTGAATGTCAAAGATAAGGCTATCTAATTCATCGCACTCCTTGTCAATACATATAAGTATTTTCTGTTGTTCACTTTCAGGTATTTCAGGTAAGATGAAATTATAGATTTTTTCTTGTGACATTGTTGGTATTGTTCCACCTACAACAGCAAGCTCCGTTTGTATCTTTATCATTTTTGTTTGAAGAATATAAGAAAACAACTTATTATTAATTTTAATATTCTTAAATACTATCAACTGAGGATTTATTGTGGCTTCTTTTGGTAAATCTGTAACATAAACCGCCTTACCATAAGTCGAACCTGTTTTAACAAGAAGAACATCGCCATTATCAATCATGATTTCAGGGCTTTCTTCATATTTTTTCCACGAAAGATAGGTGCATTTTTTATAATCCATTTTCATATCGTGAAAATTAGAGGGACTAAGAGTTATTGCACCATCTTCTTCGTAATCAACTAAATCTTGCTCTGTATATCCACGAAAACCTATTCTTCCAAATATATCTGCACAGAATTTAATCTTTGTTAAGCTCCAATCAGAAGGAATTGTACCAATATAATCAATCCCACTATCTTTCATCTCACGCATTGCCGTTCACCGTCCTATGCTTCTTCACAAATCTCATTGTAGCTATCACCAGTACACAGAGCATAGCGGCTCCTGCAATACTACCTGCCACCATAATAATGATCTGCCAGTTGGCGGTAACAAAGTAATATCCCTGAATAGCACCGTAAGCAACAAGCCACAGTACCACAAAGAGAATACCTCTGATAAACCAATGAAAGAACGAACCTGATGTTCTGCCGCCGATCATACCGCTATGGTACATACCGCCGACTTTTGCATAGGCAATTTGGTATGCAATTTCGTTGATAATAAGTAAAATCAAATATTCATAGATAGGATTGATAGGCAGACCGAGGGGGGCGGTCGCTCTCTCAAATAAAAACTTAAAAATAGCGCTCATTATAACTCCTTTCTTAGCCAAACAGCCGTGCAATTCTCTCGCTCACAGACTTCTCCAATTCAAGAAACGTCTGTTTCAGTTCCTCACTTGACTTCGGCTGTTGATACTTGTAAAAATAACGTGTAAACGGAATTTCCGCACCCGTCTTAATAATAGGATTTTTCTTGCTCAAATCTTCTTCAAAGAACCACTGTGCATCGGGAACATGGGGAAGAACCTCACGAGCCATATAATCCTCGATACTCTCGTCAAACCTGACGATTTCCGTGTCCTTTGTCTCTTTATCGTAGATGATGTTGCCTTTTTTATCATGCTGTATTTCAGCAGACTTGTCCATGACCGAAAGTCCGTCAGCGATTTTGTCAAGGAGTTTCTTGTTATTCGTTGCTGTGCTGAGTGTCTTTGTCAATATGGGCATAAACTCAACCGGTGAAAGATAGACCGTACCGGAAACATTGCCGTTCAGAGCTTCAATGATCGAATCATAGACAGGCTTATTATTTTGATAGTTTTCAAGCTTTTTCAGCTCCTTGCCCGTCAATTCTTCGGCATTTTCAAGCTCTGCCACCTTTGCGGGATCGTAAAGCGAGGACAGTGCGCCCTTAGACAACATCGCCTGAATACGCTCCGATGTTACCGCATAACTTCTCTGCAACGGCTGCATAACTGTGTATTCACGATAGATAAACTCCGTATTCGGATAAATTTTGCAATACTCGTTTTCTTCAAAGTCCGCATACAGTTTTGTGATAGTGCTGCGGTCTTCAGGGCTTATCTCGTTTTTCTTGTTTCCGAGAGCCTTGCGCAGCTTGTGGAAAATTGTGCCAGCATCAATAAGCTGAATTTTTCCACGGCGTTCCTCACGTTTGTTCTTCGACAGCACCCAAATGTATGTAGCAATACCTGTATTGTAGAACAGGTCAACAGGAAGTGCAATAATTGCTTCAATCAGGTCATTTTCAAGCAGATGGCGTCTGATCTGGCTTTCACCAGAAGATGTTCCGCCGGAAAACAGCGGAGAGCCATTTTCAATGATAGCAGCTCTGCCGAGAATATCGTCCATTTTATTCACAGCCGACTGGATAAAGAGCAGCTGCATATCTCCCGAACCCGGCAAGCCTGCACCAAATCGGCCGTCAAATCCTTTCTGATGCTCTGCCTTAACAGCCTGTTCCACACCCTCAGCGGCATCTTTACCACCCCACGGCGTACCGAAAGGAGGATTCTCGATCACAAAACGCATCTTTCTATCAGAGAAGCAGTCCGCTTTCATAGTGTCCTGCATACGGATATTTTCGGCATTTTGTCCCTTGATAAGCATTTCGGCTACGCACATAGCGTAGGATTCAGGGTTAATTTCTTGACCGAACAGACGGATATTCGCAGTCGGGTTATAGCGGTGAATGAAGTTATATGAAGTTGAAAGCATACCGCCTGTTCCTGCTGCCTGGTCGAGTATGGTGATTTCCTTATGATCATCAAAAATATCGTCACATCCCTCTGCAAGCAGAATGTTGACCATGAGCTTGATAATGTCTCTGCCTGTGTAGTGATCACCAGCTTCGGCATTTTCAGAGAACCTACGAATCAAGTCCTCAAAAATATATCCCATCTTCACATTATCAATAGTCTTTGGATCAAGGTCAAGTTCCGAGAAAGCCTTTACAACAGACAACAGACGGTTGTTTTTGTCCATCTTGTCAATCTGTTTATCAAAATCAAGGCTCTTGATGATATCCTGTACATTTGCAGAGAATCCCTCGATATAGTTTCTGAAATTCGCCGCAAGGTGATCGGGATCGTTGACAAGTTCCGCAAGAGTATATTCGCTTGTATTGAAGAACTGAAACCCTGATACACGGCACATAGCCTTTGCAGGATAGGCAGGATTCTTTTTATACTGTTCCACAACAGCCTGTTTTGTATTCTCCAAAGCACACTCAAAACGACGGATAATGACCATAGGGATAATAACATCTTTGTACTTGTCACTTTGATATGTACCTCTCAGCTTATTGGCAATAGACCAGATGAAGCCCACCTCAGTAGAAACGTCAACAGGGGTATCGTCCCACATTACATCTATTTTCCTATCGTTCATTTGTAAAACTCCTTTATATCAAATTCAGGGCTTATGCCTTCTGGCGATACTACTTTGATCTTATCCTCCAACTGATAAATCCAGCCCCAGAAGGTTGGGCTTATTTGCACGGCCACTTTGATTCGTAACCAGCCTTTGTCGGCGTGCCTTATTTCTATGTTCTCTCCGAATTTATCATAAATAACTCCGAGCTTGTCAGGGGCAAATTCAAGCGTTATAAGCACAGTTTCACCGTTATACATCTTGAATACCTGTTCCGTGTAGGTTTCGGTTTTCCGTTTTTTGATAAGAGCTTCTTCACAGATAGGAGCCTCTTCGATTTCCACCGTATCCATACGATCAACTCTGTAATTCACACTATTACTATATTTTTGACTATAAGCAACAAGATAATAGTTATCCTCGCTGAACACAAGTGCCACGGGATCAGTGATATACCGTTTTTTATCCTTCCGATAAACACGGTTACACTTATCATCCAAATCAAAATAATAAAAGCTGACTTGTTTTTTTTGACGGATTGCAAATTCGATTTGCTCAATATTTTCAAAAATGCTGCTATTGGAGTGCTTGTGATTATTATAAAAGATAATATTATTTCTTATGATCTCAGAACGCCGAACGCCTGAAAGGGATAGGAGCTTTTCAGTAAGTTCCGAAGTTTTTTCTTTTGTGATAAAATTGGCAGCCTGAACAGCATCAATCAATATTTTTACTTCAGCAAGTGATAGAGAGACTTCATCTATATAGTAAGCGTTCTCTCTGCCAAATTCAGTTTTAACGATATTAGTTCCGCTTTCGACCAATAAATCCATATCCTTATATAGTGTTCTTCGATCACAGGAAATATGAATACTATTCAGATAACCAATGATTTGACTTGTGGAAACAGGCTTATTTGGTTCAGATTCTGAACGTAAAAACTCGATTATTCGTAATAGTTTTATTTTTTGATTGTTTTCAGCCATAAATAAAGCTCCTAACCTACGATATCTTACCATATATTATAGCATTGTTTGCTACCTTTGTCAATAGATATAGTCACTTTTTTGCGACACTATTATCAGAAAGATATGACTCTTATAGGATAAATATGGGCTGTGCTTTTTATTCAAGCACAGCCCATAGTCACCACTATTATCAATCACACATATACCATACACTCAAACACCGTTTCTCTCGCCATATAGACGAAGCAGTTCTCCAAACCGAGCATCTTCTCTGCATCACCGCTGAGAACAGCTTTCTGATAGCAGCTGTCGTTCTGTTTCCAAAGCTCTACCTGACGGGAGATTGCTTCGCCAACTTTCAGTTCCAGTTCATCAAGGTACTGAATAACCCTACCCTCATTGACGAGCCTGCGAAGCCTGTCAGGGTACTTGCTGTCAGAATAATGAAGATGGTATCTGATGAAGTCGGTGTGGTATGTCTTGTTTTCCTCAGTGAGCGAGCCAGGATTGAAGTGGGCAACTGTCACGGTATCGGTGTCAAGTTTCCAAATAGGAATATTTTTCTTTTTCAGGGGATTGTAAACGGTTTGTTCACTCTTATATCTGCTCATGGTTATTTCCTCCGTTTTTATGCGGTGAAAGGTTTCAATGACTCTCACCACGGTTCTCAAATGACGAATAATAACAGGAGTACGCCAAAATGATTTGGTCTTTCGCTGGTCTTTATCTGGTCTTTAAAGTTACGAAATCGCAGGAAACAGAAGATAAAGAAAAACGATGATATCACATTGAAACCGCCTAAAACAGGCGTTTTTGCAAACAATAGAATAATTTGCAAATGCCGATGCGCCTTACTCAAAGAGATAATTTTACATCGCTTTTATTTGCGTGGAAAATTTTTAAAAAGTCTCGAAGAGAAAGTTTTACAAGTAATATAGTTATCAACCCTCGAAACTATGTCGTTTCGAGGGTTTTATTTTGCGCTGAAAACTGCTTATTCGGAGACGGTAGCAGGCAGGTTGATAACACTATCAAATATTTTATCACCGTTGAGAAATATGAATATAAAACCGTCAAAGAAATTGTGTTTATCAAACTTATAGATCAATTCTTTTGCGTTTTATTATCAAGCACAAATTTCTCTAATCTGTCATTTTTATATTCCCTTCAGTTGCATAACGTCAGAAATAAATAATTTATAAATATTTTTTTATTTTTTCAGCTATATTATTATCAATAAGACCAAAGTCCATTTTTTTATAACACCAGGCAGCTCGTGAAATTTTATATTTTTTGAATGCAGAATTAATAGCTTTATACCATTCAATAGTACTTTCTTGATCAGCAAGATTTATAACTCCATATTCTCCGCAATAAAGCGGAACATTTCTTTCTTCTGCAATTTCAACAGCTTCAGAAAATAAGGATTCAAAAAATTCCTCACCAACAGTTTCTACCTTTGCATCAGAAATAAGGTCAACAACATTAAGATTCATTTTGCTTTGCTTTGTGATATATTCCTGAACTGACGCCGGATATTCCGTTCTGAAATTTTCCGGCATATTATTGACCCAATTTGCACCCTGATGAGTAAAAATAAATGGTTCATAGCAATGAAAATTATAAACAATTTTGTTGTCATAAGGTTGCTTCAAATCTTTAAGAGCCTTTATGCAGTTATTATCATATCCTCCTATAAGTATATATGTTTCGGGAGCGATAGTCCTTATGCGAAAAATACATTTATCAGCAATTTCATTCCATATATCACAGTATTCCTTATTGGTAACTTCATTCAAAAGTTCAAATGCAACGTAATCATGATATTTTCCGAATCGTTTTGCAATTTCTTCCCAAAGACGGAAGAAACGTTCCTGAAGTTCTTCCGATTCAAAAAATCCACTTTCAGATTCACCCTCATCGAAAGAAAAACCGTAAGTCTTATGAAGATCCAAAATCATATTCAGTCGGTATTTTTTACACCAGTCAATGCATTTTTGAATATACATCATTCCGCTTTCCTGAATATCACCGTTTCCGTTTTCAATAAGATTATAATCTATCGGGATTCTGACATGATCGATACCCCATGAAGAAACTGCGGCAAAATCACTTTCACCAATAAATTCGTCATAATGTTTTTTTGTATGTTCGCATTGAGAAAACCATCCGCCAAAATTAATTCCCTTTTCATATCCAACGAAACTTCTCATTAAAATTACCCCTTATTATATGTTACCCACTGATAACGTGCTGTAAGCGGAGTTTTTCCGTCGTAATGATTTAGCCATCCATCAACTCCTGTTCCCGGCCATACGTTCATCATGATTCTTCCGGCAGTTGAAGGGATATTATTATATGCCGTATAAACTGCTTTTCCGTCAACATACCATGTGATATGATCCGGCTGCCAATCAAATCCGTAAGTATGGAAACCTTCAGAAGCGTCAAAGCCAAGATCATACATATATTCATGATTACCGACTCCGTTTGTATAGTAATTGAACTGAACCTTCGTCGTGTCCTTGCCAAGTACTTCTATATCTATTTCATCCCATGGATTATTTTCTGAAGGGCCTGTATAAGTGAAGAATGAAGAAACAACCCCGTCATTTTTTATAGCTTGCATAGATGTTTCATAGTATCCATAATGATAAGTGTCTGCTGTTCTGTATTCAGCTCCTGAGTAATTATATTTACCGGAATAATCCTTATCAATGGTTAAATTAAGAACGCCGCCATCGAACGAAGTATTTTCTTTATACCACCCGCAGTCGAAACAGCTTCCATTAGACCAACCGTCAGACGCAAAGAATACCGATGTTTCACCCTTTCTGAAATCAGCGATAACTGAAGCATTCTCATTTATAGCTGTACCATAGTCCTTTATTCCTCCAACTACAGGAGGAACTACTGGAACTTCCTCTTCATTAGGGAAAGAATCTATCATACCAAGAAGAAACTTTTGGATAAGAATAACATCTGCAACAGAATACTTTCCATCCTGATTAACGTCAGCTGCCTTTGCTTTCGTTGCATTTGAAAATCCGCCGCTGATAAGACCTCTTTTTGCAATAATGAAATCAAATACATTAATACGTCCATCTGAATTTATATCGCCGAGAATAAAATCTGTTTCGGCAGTTTCATTTTCGCTTGTAAGAGAAACAAGATATGTCAGCGGAGAGTTCCAGTAAATTGTAATTTCATTAGTCGAATAACTTTCAGAGTTATCAACATAACACTTAGCAGCCGGAAGACCCTGACAATAAGCTTTAGCAGCACTGTCCTCAAGATTCTGATTTACACCGCCCACGAGCATTCCCTTCATTGCCTTTCCTGCTGCCATAGACGGTCTGTGGTGCGGATTTTCAGGAGAAACCGTTCCATAACCTGTAAAGAAACATTCTCCAACCGGATTTGTTCCAAGAAGATAATTCATCTGAGCATTTGCAGCGTCCATATAATCTGTATTTCCGGTTACTTTATATGCAGCACCAAGTATTATTCCGGCATTTGCAACAGTCATATTACTTCCCCAATTAAACTTTGTAATAGCAACCCCATAAGGAGAATTTGAAGAACAGTTAACAAATGTATCCGCCTGTGAAATCACGGCACTCTTTGCCTTTGTGTATATTGAAGAGTCCTTACTGATATTGTCGGCTGTAAGGATTGCGAGATTTCCGTAATCACCAACAAGAGCCCAATCCAAACCTATTGAAGCAGACATACCATTTAAAGCATTTTCATACTTGCTGTTTCCTGTTGCACGGTATAACTGAGCCGCTGCCCAGTAACGCTCATCTTTGTCAGAAACATCACCGTATTCACCGGTAGATATATCCTCCGGATTTTTGAAAATCAGATTCGGGTTTGCCTCAAGAAAACTCCATGCTTTTTCGGCACGTTCTAGACAGCTGTTTGCAAAATTCAAATCAATATCCTTATAGAATTCATATGCAAGAGCCATTGAAGCACAGAAATCGGCTGTTGCCGTTGTGGAAACAGGTGTGACGATAAGCTGATCCGTTTCCTTTTCAGGAGAAACATAACCCGGGAAATTTTCACATGTAACCTTATGATAAACTCCGCCGTCTGCACGCTGCATTTTCATCATCCATTCAAGCTCATAACGTGCCTCATCAAGAATATCAGGAATGCCGTTTCCACTTTGAGGAATACCAATATTATCACTGTAAAGCTTAGGATTTGCTTCATAAGCGTAAAGAAGGTCGGCAATAGTTTTAGCTGCCGGAACAATATATCTGCCGTAATCTCCGGCGTCATGCCACCCACCGGAAACATCTATTTTTTCATTTGTTCCGTAAACGGATGCCATACCTGTATGGCAGGCAGAATGACCAAAATCACTGTCTGTTATCACTTCTCCGCAGCGTTGCAAATAGAGCATTCTTACACTATCATCAAGAAGATTTGTGTAGACGCTGTCAGATATTTCAAATGTATAGGAATTGTCAAGATTTCCGCACTTTATATAATATTTTCCGGACTGCGTAACAGAAGAGAAATCTCCGATTTTATTTGTTTCTCCGGCATACGAATTGCTGATATTTTCCGAGAGACTCCCTGTATAGACGATATTATCTGTTGCTGCGTCTACTACAGAAAATTGATTTTCACTGTCTGCGCCACGGAAAACAGCAGTCTTTTTGCTGCCGCATTTATATCCCACCTGATTTGTTACAATAGGAGGTTCATATGGTCTTGTAGCAGAATAATCGACTTTACTGTCATCAACAAGTTCAAGAGAAACATTATCGATATAAATCTTATGCTCTGGAAGAACACCCTCATGTTTTTCCTGAATACCGCAGTTAAAAACAAGCTTAGACATGATATCTGTTTCAGCTTTCATAGTAAACTCATAATCAACGGTCTGAGGAACAGAAGTAAGTTCAAGACCTTTCCATGTATAAGCCTGATAAGTTCCGCCGTTTTGCTGTATCATTCCTTCGATATATCTGTCCGTAGAAGATGAAATATCGTATTTAAGACGATATACTCCGTTTTGATAAAGCGGAACAATATCATAAAAAACCTGAACGGCATAATTAACTTTTCCGACATTGCTTACAGTCAGAGCAAGACGACCGTTTTCAGTGCTTAACGAACAAACGCCGCCGCTTTCCTTATATGTACTCCATCCGGTTATTCCAGAATCAAAAGTTGAATTACTTATAATGTTTGAAGCTGCTGAAACCATATTTGGTACAACCGGCAGAGCCGAAGCCATCACAGCGCATACAGCAAGTGCTGCTGTCAGCTTTTTAAATTTTCCTAATTTCATAATTATTTTCCTTTCAGCAATAGCAGTGCCAGACCACTGCTTTTTTCCGATATTTACAATTTTAATAATACTTAATTAAAGCCGTAAAGTATACAATTTTTATGATAAAAATAATAAAAATATGATACTCATAAAAACAGGTCACTCTATTCGGCGACCTGCATAATTGATAATTTATATTGTTTTTTATATTTTTTAGGAGTTGTTCCTGTATATTTTTTGAATATTTTAATAAAATAACTTTGCGAACTGAATCCCAACATATTGCTTATTTCAATGTCACTATATTCCGTATATAAAAGAAGAGAGGTTGATTCTTCAATTTTCAGCTTGTTAACATAATCACTGAAAGTTATTCCGGTTTCCTTTTTGAAAAGTCTTGAAAGGTGGGCGGCGCTTATTTTCAGACTATCTGCTGTTTCCTCAAGTGAAATATGACTGTGAAGATGACGTATAATATATTCTATCGCACGAACTATCTGCTTAGAATAAACTCCGTCAAGCTTTATCTTACGCATTTTTTTAGTATAACCTTCTATCATTTCCACATGAACTTTACTAAGTTCGCTTTCATTCTGACATTTATCGGCTTTCATAATATAAAAATCGCTGAGATTATATGCTTCTTCAGGAGTCATTCCTCTGTTTATGCAGTATCTTGCAACTATTGCTGCAAGAACCACCAAATGATATTTCAGATTACGCAGAAAATCTTCGCTTAAAACCCCGCATCCATCACAAAAAATCGGTTTCATAAATACTTTCACAAGCTCCATATTACCGGAACATATGCTTTCATAAAATGCAATTTCCCGATCAAACGAAGTATGCTCAAAATCATTCTCACGTTTTGAAAATAAATGCTCTGCAATCATTTTTTCAGTTTCAACACTCATAATATCACCTTATATCAAATCCTTATGGAAAAGTTATGTCAATCATTTATTCATATTTTTACATTACTTCTTTTCAGAGGTCTGCATTTTTTTCTTATTATATCACATTTTTTGCTTTTTCTCAATTGAGTCAGGTAAATTTTTTCTTAAATCAAACTTATATAAATAAAAGCTGCAGTTAAACTGCAGCTTTCAGTTTGTCGAAAAAGCCAATCTATAAACAATTCAGGAATCACCCTCTCTTGCAGGGCGTCCCCTATTGCGTAGCGCTCTAAGGCAAGGAATTTCGCCGCCTGCGGACGGTGACAAGAATACTTTGCCCCATTACCCCTCAGCCTTTGAAAAAGCCGGCGAAACTTTACCTTTAGTACTGGCTGCAAAAGAACTTTTTAATTTGTCTTAAAGATAAACCTGAGATAATTATAGAAATGCGGCTGAACACTTGAAGCGTCATGACCTCCGTCAGAAACTTCATGCCAGATATGTTCTACACCATTGCCATTAAGAATGTTGTGATATAATGACGGCTGATTTCCTACCGTGCCATCATTTCCGCCACCTGTAATCATAAGAAGATATGGCATATCATAAGCTGGCTTAAGCTCATTTTCCTGAAGCTGACCAGGATGCATACTCAAATCTACGCCGGGAGTAAGTCCGGGAGCAGGGCAAGCAGCACCGACATATCCAAACAGATCCGAACGTGTAAGACCTATGAAAAGCGATTCACGTCCACCCATTGAAAATCCGGTTATAGCCGTATTTTCACGTCCTGTTTTAACTGAAAAATTACTGTTGATATAAGGCATGAGATCGGTTGTGAGGTCATTTATGAAATTGTCATAATTTAGAGAGTTCTGCAAATCAAGACCCGAGCAGTTCTCCTGTTCCTTGCTTGTATAGATATACGGAAAAACTACAATCATTTTTTCAGCATCGCCCGTTGACATAAGATTTCCAAGCATATTTCGAACTTTACCCATTGCAGCAAGAGAATCCTCATTTTCCCAATAACCATGCATTGCATAAAGCACAGGATATTTTTCGTTTTCAGAATATCCCGGCGGCAACAGAACATTTACATTTGTCATTCTCTCTCGTGTTGTTGAGTAATACTGATATTTTGTAAGCGTACCATATTCAACCCATGAATATTCCTCCGTACAGCCTGCAAGAGCATACTCTGAAAGAGATTCTTCGGCATTTTTCATATATTCGGAAGGAGAGACAACCGGCTTTTCAGCAACCGGAAATTCGTTTATCTGTCCAAGAATGAATTTCTGAATGAGAATAATATCATCTACGTTAAAATCTTCGTTCTGATCAACATCTGCCAGTACCTTTTCCGATGACTTGCTGAATCCGTTTACAAGTCCTCTTTTGGCAATAATATAATCAAATACGTTTATACAACCATCTGAATTTATATCGCCAAGTATTAAATTCTGAGATTCTCCGGCACCTATAATTATTGTACCTGCAACTGCACCGATGACCTCATCAATATAGAAATTATTTGTTGTTTCGGCTGTTTCGATATAAATCCGTAAATCTGAAGCGTTTGCCGGAATTTTATAATTTTTGTTTGCAAGCTGAACCCATTCGCCTTTGATTGCTGTTGCTTGTGCAATAGTATCATATTTTTTATCACCGTTTGCATCAGTATATTCAAGCTTAAGGTAAAAGTTATCCGTTGCACTGCCGTCAAAATACATTACATTTGCACTGAAGCTATATTCATTTCCGGCTTTAAATGCACGGCTTAAAGTTTTTGAAGCTCCATTCCATGCGTTTGTTCTGTCCTTGACTAACAATGATTCATCACCAACGTATGAGGTTCTTCCGCTTGTAATAATTGATCCTGCCCCTCTTATATTCCAGTCACAAGTGTCTCCTTCAAAGCCGTCTGCAAAGTACCAGCCATATTCATTCGGAGTGATCGATTCATCAGAAAGGGTAACAACAAATGTTGAAACACTGTTTGCCGGAAGCTGTGCATAAAAGTTATGGTCAGAATAATTCATATTCAGTGTAGGAGAAAGGTTTTCACTGGAAGAGGTTCTGTAACGGTCAACATTTGAAATATTCTGGTCATTGTCTATAACGAAATTCTGAGTATATTCTGAGTCGCTTTTGTTAACCGCAACTATAGTAACCTGATTATCATCGCCCTTGTATGCAGAAACCAAAACATCCTCTGCCGGTTGTTCGATAGCGTCAATTCTAACATCTCCGGGACGCACATATTTTGAATACTGTGCCATACAATAACCACGCTTGCTGATATTACCGTCTTCAGTCATTAAACCGTAACTTCTGCGAATATACCACCATGTATATGCGCTCATATTTCCGACAACCATAGCATTGTGGATATTTTCCGCCACCTGTATAGCTTCAGGATAACGGTTAGCGGAATCAGCGTCGCTGTTAGGAACATAGACTTCTGTCATCCAGATTTCTTTGCCTGAGTTTTCAAGATCGGGAAAGTCCATCCACTCTCTTGCAGTACCGTACATATGAGTGCCAAACAGATCACAGTTTTCCATAGCCTTACTGTTATTCAGTATCTTTCTGTAAAATTTCTTTCCGCCGTCAGGTACCCATGACGCATTTTCAGGTGCATACTGGAAAGACTCAGGAGACATAAGTCTTGTACTTGTTATCATGTCTCCATAGTTTGCAATAAAATCAGTTGTTTCATCTGTTGACCAATATGTCCATTCAGAAGCATAGTCCGGCTCATTCTGAACTGATATTGAATAAAGGTCAACGCCATTATCTTTCATATAAGTACCAAAATCATTAAGGTGCTGTGCATAAGCAGCATAATTTGATTTTGGAATGTGGAGTTTACCATTACTTCCTCCAGATTCTGCGAGATCTGCAGGTGGTTCCCAAGGTGACGCAAAAATAGTAACATCACCCATTTTCGTAGCATACTGTGCCGTTGGGAGAGCTTTGTACCACTGATTCTTATCAGGATTAACGAACACACGAAGTATAGTGAGACCGAGTTCATTATCACCGTTTCCGAAAGCTGTTTTTTTCTGTGAATCCGTAAGACTGCTTCCCGTCCATTCCGGATGATCTATGCCGCCAAAGCCACGTATAGTCTGATATTCTTTGTTAATATCAATTATAACTTCAGCAGCAGCATTAGATTTTTGCTCAGGCAGCGCAGCTGTTAATGTAAACAGCACGGCAGATGATACAAGTACAGACAAAAGTCTTTTTATAATTTTCATTTTTACCTCCTGTAAAAATATAATTAATATAATTTTAATTTGAAGCTGTACAAAATATGTATGACAACCTTATACGAAATCTTTATACGATCTTTCCCATAATTTCACATCCGAAATGTAAAAATACACAACATTTTTTATAATTATACTATATGCAATAAAAAATGTCAATAAATTTCACAATATTATTTAAAATTTTATGCATTTTGACTATATAATTTAATGGTTTTCGTGCTATTCGCTGTCAAAATTTGGACCAAATTTCAACATGAATGACGTATTTACGCCGTTTAAATCCAGCTTTTCTCAGTTGTTAACCTACTATATATTATTTTCCAAAAAACTATGCTGTTTCCAAAACTAATACCAATTGTTTTATTCTCGGATTCCCTGTTGATTTTCAATACAAATTTTGGTATAATATAAATAATTTGTCAATTTTTGGTAATAACAACAGGAGGAAAACTAAATGCTCAAACTTAAAATGCGTACTTCAAACAAAGCGGACGAAAACTACAAAAAACTTGCTGAAATGTTTCCGAACGCAGTAACCGAAGCCATAGATGAAACAACCGGCAAAGTTGTCCGTGCTATAGATAAAGATGTGCTAATGCAGGAGATTTCATGCAAGGTGGTTGACGGAAATGAAGAACGCTACCAATTTACATGGCCTGATAAGAAAAAATCTGTTCTGCTTGCAAATGCGCCTATAAATAAAACGCTCCGCCCCTGCCGAGAAGAAAGCGTCGATTTTGACGGCACCGAAAACCTTTATATTGAGGGCGATAACCTTGAAGTGCTGAAGCTGTTACAGGAAACCTATCTTGGCAAGATAAAGATGATTTACATAGACCCGCCTTATAATACAGGAAACGACTTTGTGTATGAGGACGATTTTGCAGAAAACACCGATGAATACCTTGCAAACAGCGGTCAGTTTGATGACGAGGGCAACCGCCTTGTCCAGAACACCGAAAGCAACGGTCGTTTCCATACTGACTGGCTTAATATGATCTATCCGAGATTAAAACTCGCTAAAGATTTACTTTCTGATGACGGGGTTATTTTTATTAGTATTGATGATAATGAAGTTGGAAATTTAAGAAAGGTTTGCGATGAAGTTTTTGGTAATAATAACTTTATTGCAGTATTTCCACGCCTTGCAACTAAAAGCGGAAAAACTCCTCTTAACTTTATGATAAGCCACGATTACGTTCTTTGCTATACAAAGTCACGACATGATATTTTTATTGGGCAAGCATTTGAAGATGATAGTTACAAATACTCCGATGAATTCGAGACCGATAGGGGACGTTATAATCTTAAGCAACCACTTGATTGTAATTCAATCAGCTATTCTGCATCCCTTGATTATCCAATAACATATGACGGAGTTACATATTATCCAGGTAGCGATTACGACAAATATCTTGCAAGGCAAAGCGGAAAACACTTGCCAAAAGACTATGCCTGGAGATGGTCAAAAGATTTATTCCAATTTGGTCTTAAAAATGGTTGGATTGTTTTCCAGAACGGAAGAATCTACACAAAAGGCTATCTCAAGGCAACTATTGAGAAGCAGCCGAATGGTTCATATGCTGTTGTGAAGCGTGAAAAGACTCGTAAAATGTCTACCATCGACTTCATATCAAATGATTATTCAAATGACATTGCAAAGAAGCAGCTTGCCTGCCATAAAATACCTGCTCGCTTTGACTTTCCAAAGCCAGTGGATTTAATTAAAATGCTTCTAGCAACACATTATGATAAAGATGCCTTAATTGTAGACTTTTTCAGTGGCTCTGCAACAACAGCTGAAGCGGTTTTTAAGCAGAACCTTGAAGATGGTGGCAACCGCAAATTTATCCTAATTCAGTTGCCGGAAGAAACGCAAGACACTACATATAAGACCATCTGCGAAATCGGCAAAGAGCGTATACGCCGTGCCGCAAAGAAGATTGCAGAAGAAAATCCGAAAGCTAAATTTGACGGCGGTTTCCGGGTTCTCAAACTCGACAGCTCAAATATGAAAGACGTTTACTATAACCCTGAGGATTTTTATTCGTACTTTCTTGACAATCTTGTTGATAATATTAAAGAGGACAGAACTCCTGAAGATCTGCTGTTTCAGGTAATGCTTGATCTGGGAATTCTGCTTTCAAGCAAAATAGAAGAAAGCGTTATCGGAGGTAAAAAGGTGTTCAATGTTGAGAATAATTACCTTATCGCCTGCTTTGATGAGAATGTGACAGAAGATGTTATAACTGAAATCGCAAAACATAAGCCGTACTATTTTGTTATGCGTGACAGTTCTATGGCAAATGACAGTGTTGCAGCCAACTTTGAACAGATTTTTGCTTCATACAGTCCTGACACAATAAGGAAGGTGCTGTAATGAAGTTTAATTTTAAGATACAACAATATCAGACAGAAGCTGTTGACGCCGTTGTTAATGTCTTTAACGGTCAGAGCTTTCACGATAGAAACAGCTATATTCGTGACCTGGGAAAAATGAATCCCAGCAATTATCAGATGGCCTGGGATTTAACGCAGGAAGAAATCGAGCTGTACGACCCTGCCAATGACGCCGGTTATAAAAATGAAGAAGTGGAACTGTCTGATGAACAGCTTTTGAGTAACATTCATACTTTGCAGAGTAAGAACAATATTAAGCTCTCTCCGTCTCTTATAAAAAATCTGGGAAGATGCAGTCTCGATATAGAAATGGAAACCGGTACAGGCAAAACTTATGTGTATATCAAAACTATGTTTGAATTGAATAAAAAATATGGTTGGAGCAAATTTATTGTGGTTGTACCGAGTATTGCTATCCGTGAAGGCGTTAAAAAATTTTTTGAGATAACCTCCGACCACTTTATGGAGCATTACGGCAAAAAAGCCCGTTTCTTTATTTACAACAGTTCAAACCTGAATCAACTTGATAATTTTTCTTCAAGCAACGGTATCAGTGTGATGATTATTAACACACAGGCTTTTGCTTCTTCCCTGAAAAAAGACGGAAGAAGTAAAGAAGCCCGTATAATCTACTCTAAGCGTGACGAGTTCGGTTCCCGTCGACCAATAGATGTTATCAAAGCAAACAGACCGATTATCATTCTGGACGAACCGCAGAAAATGGGCGGAGACGTCACGCAAAAAGCGCTTAAAAACTTCAATCCTCTTTTCTCGCTTAACTATTCGGCTACCCATGCAAAACAGCATAATCTCATTTATGTTCTGGACGCTTTAGATGCATTTAACAAGAAGTTGGTCAAAAGAATCGAAGTCAAAGGCTTTGAAATAAAAAATCTCAGAGGAACAGACAGCTATTTATACCTTGAGCAAATCGTTCTTTCAAGCAAAAAGCCTCCTATGGCAAAAATTGAACTTGAAATAAAATATAATAAGTCTATTAACCGTGAAACACGTATTCTCGGCGTCGGAGACGACATTTACTTTGTTTCTCGGAAAATGGAACAGTACAAGGGCTATATCGTTTCCGAAATTGATCCTCTGTATGGAACGGTTACATTTACAAACGGCGAAATTATCAAAACCGGCGATATTGTCGGTGACATTTCTGAAAAGGATATGCGCCGCATTCAGATAAGAGAAACAATTATTTCCCATTTTGAAAAAGAAGAAAAGCTTTTTAATATGGGCATTAAATGCCTATCACTGTTCTTTATTGACGAAGTCGCAAAATACCGCCAATATGATCAAGACGGCAACGAGATACTCGGCGAATACGGTCAGATGTTTGAGCAGGAATATATAAACATACTGAATGAATATATCAGACTGTCTGACACACCATATCAAAAGTATCTGAAATCCAGTTGCAGTGATGTAAGCGCAGTACATAAAGGATATTTTAGTATAGATAAAAAAACAGGCAGAAACATTGACAGCAGACTTAAACGCGGAAGTGAATTTTCAGACGATATTTCTGCATATGACCTTATTCTGAAAAATAAGGAAAGACTGCTTTCCTTTGAAGAACCAACAAGATTTATATTCTCACATTCCGCACTTCGTGAAGGTTGGGATAATCCAAATGTATTTCAGATCTGTACGCTAAAGCATTCTGACAGCAACACGGCAAAACGTCAGGAAGTAGGCCGCGGTCTCCGACTCTGCGTCAATCGGAACGGTAACAGAATGGATGTGCAAAGCTGCGGTGAAACAGTACATGACGTCAATATACTTACAGTTGTTGCAAGTGAAAGCTATAAGACTTTTGTAGTTGATCTGCAATCAGATATTAAGACAGTTCTTTATGACAGACCTAATGTTGCATCCAGTGAATATTTTAAGGGCAAGTATATCAAAGTTGACGATATACCTACGCTTATCGATGAAAACACTGCCAATGCCATTGAATTCTACCTTATCCAAAATGGATATGTAGATATGAAACGCAAAGTAACCGAAAAATACCGTTCCGATGTTGCTATGAAAACAGTTAAAGATCTTCCTGAAGAACTTAAACCTATGACCGAAGGCATTCATACTCTTATTCAGTCTGTGTATGACGACAGCATAATGGAAAGTATGTTTACCAACGGACACGAGCCTAAAGTCAAGAAAAACCCGCTTAATGAAAATTTTTTCAAAAGAGAGTTTCAAGCTCTTTGGAAAGAGATCAATCATAAATATGCATATACTGTAAAGTTTGACAGTGAAGAGCTGATCAGAAAGGCGATCGCATATATTGACCAAAAACTCTTTGTTTCCGAGCTTCAATATACTACTACTGTCGGTCGTCAGAAATCCGAAATGAATGAATATGAAATTGAAGGATTTACTTCATTTACCAGAGAAAAGACAAGAACACAGACATTCAAACACGCACAAACAAGTAAAATAAAATATGATCTTATCGGTAAAGTGGCAGACGGCGCAATACTCACCCGTAAAACAGTTGCCGCCATTTTACAGGGAATAAGAACAGACAAGTTTTTTATGTTCAGAAATAATCCTGAAGAATTTATCTCCAAGGTCATCAGACTTATCAATGAACAGAAAGCCACAATGATTGTTGAACATATAACATACGATACTATTGAAGGTAAATATGACAGTTCAATCTTTACTGCTGAGAAGAACACGCAAAGTTTTGACAAGGCTTTCCTTGCCAAAAAGTCCATTCAGGATTATGTGTTTACCGATGGCTCAGCAGATAAGAGTATTGAAAAGAAATTCGCAGAGGACTTGGACTCCGCTGAAGAAGTATGCGTTTATGCAAAACTTCCGAAAACTTTCCGAATCCCGACTCCGGTTGGAAATTATTCCCCCGACTGGGCAATTGCTTTCTATGAAGGCAAGGTTAAACATATATTTTTTATTGCTGAAACTAAAGGTACAATGAAAAGTCTTGAACTCAGACCGATTGAACAGGCAAAGATTTCTTGCGCTAAGAAATTGTTCAATGAAATATCAACAAGCAAGGTCAAGTATCATGATGTTGACAGCTATCAGAGCTTACTCAATATCATGAACTCCATATAAATTTATCCCTGATAAAATTTTGATTCTATATTTCTTTCCTCCCTGCCCCACAAAAAAATACACAATTTAACGAGAACTGCCTGATATTATATAATTATGTCTGTTTTTGTATTTTGTCACCAACTTGTAAAGTATTTTATAGCAATTAGATATTGAAAATTTATACGCAGTATTGTATAATTATTAGGTACTAAATTGGAAACTTTTTCTTTAAGAGAGGTAATAATGTACTACTGCTGTGGAATAACCGATAAAGGAATAATGAAACACAATGAAGACGCCTATATGATAGACGGAAAAGTAATAACGGAAGGCAATATTGATTTTATGGTAAAAGCGCCGTTTATAGCAGCTGTATCAGACGGCGTCTCCGGAGAAAATTACGGAGAAATCGCTTCAAAAAAATGTCTGGAATTTTTAAGTCAGATAGATTTTAATTCTGAAACAGATTTGAAAAAAGCTGTTCTGAATGTTCACCATAATTTATATGATTACGGTATTCAGGACAACAAAACCAAAAACATGCAGGCAACTCTATGCGCTATAGCAATAGATGAAAACGACAATCTTAATACCGTAAACGTAGGCGATTCCAGAATGTACAGATACAGACGTGGAAATATAAAACAGATTTCCAGAGATCAGTCCCTTGTACAGCTTCTTTACGAAGAAGGTACAATTACTGCTGATGAAAAAAAACATCATGTACATAAAAATATAATTTTCCCCGTTATGGGTAATATTTCTGCCGAGCCAAAGCCGGATATAAAAAATTTAAATGAAATAATGAAATATGGCGATCTTATACTTATCTGCTCAGACGGTTTGTCCGATTATGTAAGCTGTACTGAAATGGAGGATATTCTGGATCTTCCGGCAAAGCTTCCAAAACGCCTTGAAAGACTAGTAAAGCTTGCTATTGATAATGGAAGTCAGGATAACATAACAATTATAGCTCTTTGCTGTTATGATTAAATCTGTTAATATAAAAAACCTGTTTAATTAAAACAGGTTTTTTATATTTTATTATCTTTGTTTGCAGTTTTTAATATTTTATCTCTGATAGTAAGGGTTATTACTGCTGAAGTCACCGGTATCACAAACATAAGCCATTTAACAACAGTATTTCTTCTTTTGTATATTTCATTATATGAGACCATTCCTATAATTATTTTATCATCATGTATAGCATATTTCACCAAAACCTCCTGACCTTCAAATTCAGATGAAAACCAACCATTATCATCTTTAAAATCATCTTCTGTAAAAAGAGATTCTGTTCCGATAAGTCCGGAATTTGTATGACTTAGATATTTTTTACTTTCAGTGTCAATAATTGCCATATGACCGTTTTCAAGAACCGGAATTTCTGTTAAAGTACGGGATACATCTGTCAGGTCAAGAAGTGTTTCAGCATTATCGGGCGTAAATTCAATCTGAATAATACCCGGAGCGTCAAGTCTTGAGCATCCGGTAATTACACTTGTTCTTTCATCCTGAGTATTCAACACTGCTTCGGAAAAAACCTTATTTTCAATTGCAGGGAAAAAATCCTCATAAGCCTTACTGTTTTCACTTGAGGGATTTGTACTGTACTTTATAAAACCGCTGCTGTCAGTAATGCTGATAACGTCTGCTCCGATAGCCATGCGAAGCTCTTCAAAGGAAGTATCGTCAGTCATAATGGATTTGTTTTTTGAAAGCATCATTGCCATAACTCTTGATCTTGATTTATAATTTGAATATATCTGCTCTGTTATATTTTTGTATTCATAAATATTATCGTCAAGTATATCTCCGACTTGATTGATCCGAATATCCAGCAATTCACGAGTCTGGGCACGATCAACAACACCTGTAGAATAAAATGCCAAAAATCCAAAAATCAAACTGCAAATAAGTATGGCTATGACAACCGATCTATAAAAAGATTTTTTCATAAAAACGCCTTTCAATTAATCAGAATTACGGCAGACAAGTCATTTTTTAAAGTTCTTAAGCTTTTCATAGCTTTCTTCACTGAGAATATGTTCAATTTTGCACGCATCCTGTTCAGCTGTTTCTTCAGATACGTTTAAAACATCCATAAAGAATCTTTTTATGGTAGTATGACGTTCATAAACAGCCTCTGCATGCTGAAGTCCTATACCGGTAAAGCTGATATAACCGTTGTCGTCTACATTTATAAAACCGTTATTTTTTAAAAGGTTCACTGCACGGCTGATACTTGCCTTTGAATAATTAAGCTCATTTGCAATATCAATTGAACGAACCATGCCTTTCTTCTTCATTAAAAGTAATATTGTTTCAAGATAATCTTCCCTTGATTCTGTTGTATTCATATATCACCATTCCTGCATTAATTTTTTATAAATATTATTGTAGTACGGTACGCATATTTTATATAATTTTCCAAAGATGTCCGCTGTTTTAGAAGCTGAAGTCATCAAATGTGGCTATATTTTTCACTAATACTTAATATTTTTTTTATTATAACATATATAAGAATAATTTTCAATAATTAAATTCAATATTAACAGAAAAATATTTTTATTGCTTTATATGAAACTATTGTTAAAAAAGTAATTTTTTAAAAATTTATTGACTTTTTTATTTAAAGTGATATAATTAATTAGGAATATTTAAAATGAGTTTTGCAAAAGAAATTAATTGGAATCTTGATTAAATTTTGTATAATTTATATACAGGCTTTATTCAGTATTCCTCATGCAAACTCAAAGAAATATTCAAAGGAAATCAACGGCGATTTGCAGACTGTGTATTTCTGTCTGTGAGTCGCTTTTGAGTTGTAAAGAGGAGTGATTTTTATGGAGTATGGTTATCTGCTCTCGCTGGCATTAATTTTGCTCAGCACAAAAATTTTTGGTCTGGTTACCAAAAGAGTCAAGCTTCCTCAGGTTGTGGGAGCGCTTATGGCCGGACTTATTTTAGGTCCGGCTTGCCTTGGAGTCCTGAAAGAAACTGAATTTATAACACAGGTCTCTGAAATCGGTGTTATTGTTTTAATGTTTTGCGCAGGACTGGAAACAGATATAAAAGAACTTAAAAAAACCGGTGCATCGTCATTTATAATAGCGCTGTTGGGTGTTATTGTACCTCTGCTTGGCGGATGGGGTATTGCGTCTATATTCAATAAAGACAGTGTTGACGGACTTGCAAGTCCTATGCTGCAAAATATCTTTATCGGTATTATTCTCACTGCTACATCTGTTAGTATTACAGTTGAAACGCTTAAGGAAATGGGACGCCTTTCCTCCAAGTCAGGCAATGCGATACTGGGAGCTGCCGTAATTGATGATATTTTAGGCATTATTGCCCTTACGGTAATCACATCAAGCGCTGACAAATCGGTAAATATCGGAATGGTTCTTCTGAAAATTCTTTTATTCTTTATTTTTGCAATCGTCGTTGCGATCGCCTTTAACTTTGTGTTTAATAAATGGTCGGGAAGATCAAAGAAGGACTTGAGAAGATATGTAATTATAGGCTTTGTATTCTGTCTGCTGATGTCATTTAGTGCTGAACACTTCTTCGGCGTTGCCGATATCACCGGTGCGTTCGTTGCCGGACTTGCACTTTCAAACGGTCCCAGAGCGACATATCTTTCCAACAGATTCGATACTCTTTCCTACATGTTGCTTTCACCGGTATTCTTCGCAAGCATAGGATTGAAAGTTGTACTTCCGAAAATGAGTGCGTCTATTATCCTGTTTGCCGTTATACTTCTGATAGTCGCAGTAATTACTAAGGTGATCGGCTGCGGACTTGGCGCTAAAATATGTAAATTTTCAAATAAAGACAGTCTGCGCATAGGCGTTGGTATGGTATCTCGAGGAGAAGTTGCCCTCATTGTAGCAAGTAAAGGCGCTGCGGTAGGACTGATGAATGAAAAATACTTTGCACCTATCGTAATAATGGTCGTTGTTACCACTATTATTACTCCTATTCTTCTGAAATTCGTTTACAAGTCCAAGAAGGGTGACGATAACGAAAGCAAGGGTGAACTTGAAGTCGGTAAATTCACTAAGAGCTCCGCTCTGGAAGAACATGAACAAAACCTTATTAATCAGAAAAGCTGATTTTAATTAGAAAAAGGTACTGCAAAAGCAGTACCCTTTTTGTTATTTTGCAAATTGTATTTCTTCCAATTTATGTAATATATTATTCATAGTTTTATTGTTATAATTCATTATATTTTGTAAAACATAAAATGCATTTGAATAATCCTCAATACTAAAACCTTTTTCATTAACGAATGCAAATAGTATTTCTTCAACTCCCTTTGAAATCACAAGACAATCATCAAATTCGAATAATAAATCTACCATTTTTATAAATTCCTTTCAATTTAAAATTTTTATTGACAACTCCCGAAAGGAATGCTATAATAGATTTAGCGGATTCCTTTTGGAATTTTCCATTAGGGAGCTGTGGTGATAACGGTAACGCTTTCTTTAGTAGGTGGGCGTTATCGTTATTTTTTAATCCTTTGATATTGTTCTTCAATACCATTTCTTACAACTTCTGAACGGTTTGATCCCTGATCTTTGCATACTTCATCAAGCTTTTGCAATGTACCTTTATCAAGCCGAACTCGAAGTGTAAAATCTTTTGGATTATCTGTACGTTTTGTACCCTTTTTCATGGCTGACATTAACTCACCTCACTTCTTGTTGCCACATTTCAATTATATCATGCTGCCACATATTTGTCAATACTTTTTTGAAATTTTATTATCTACCTCTTCTTTAACCAATGCAATACCTTTATGAACTACTTCCGCTTTTGTTATATTAAGACGTTCTGAACATTCTTCCAATGTTTTATATGTTTCCGTTGACAATCTTATTTCAAAGCGTTTATCCCGTTTATCTTGCGTTGGTCTGCCTTTTGGGGACATTATTTCACCTCTTTTCTTTTGTCCGTACCTATATAATAACATATGTACGGACATTTGTCAATGCTATTTTAAAATTTTATTGACAACTCCCGAAAGGAATGCTATAATAGATTTAGCGGATTCCTTTTGGAATTTTCCATTAGGGAGCTGTGGTGATAACGGTAACGCTTTCTTTAGTAGGTGGGCGTTATCGTTATTTTTTAATCCTTTGATATTGTTCTTCAATACCATTTCTTACAACTTCTGAACGGTTTGATCCCTGATCTTTGCATACTTCATCAAGCTTTTGCAATGTACCTTTATCAAGCCGAACTCGAAGTGTAAAATCTTTTGGATTATCTGTAAGTTTTGTACCTTTTTTCATGGCGTAAATTTATTCACCTCACATTCTTTGAAGCCACAAACTAATTATACTATGTTGCCACAACCTTGTCAATACCTTTTTAAATATTTTCTTGATTATTTTTTTCTATGACCTTCTTAATACCCTCACGTACAACTTCAGTACGTGTAACATTGTTTTCTTTACAATACTTGATAAGTTTTTCATTGGTTTTAGCATCAATTCTTGCTTTTACTTCAATTTTTAATGGGTTTTCTGATTTAGGTCTGCCCATTTTAGGTGGCATAATTTCACCTCACTTTGTGTGCCACAATAATATTATATATATGTGGCTCAAGATGTCAATACTATTCTAAAATTTTTATTCTATATTTAATTATTTACGCTTCTTCTTTTTTCTTACAGAAAAACCAAAATCCCCAAGTTTCCTTCCCAAAGCAAAATATTCGCCATGAGCATAAGCGGCAAGTCCGCATTGCTGAAGATTTAATTTTCCCTTACTGTCAATATATTTTTCTTCAATATCAACTCCGACTATTTCGGAAATAAACATATCATGAGTACCAAGCGGCTTTATTTCCCGGACAATACATTCAATGCTTACCGGACACTCTTCAATAATCGGCGAACTGATTTTAACTGCACTGACTGCAGTAATACCGCATTTTTCAAATTTATCTATCTCAGCGCCGCTTTTCACACCGCAGTAATCTGCTGTTTTACACATTGACGAAGTAGTAAGATTAATTGCAAATTCACCTGATTCCTTAATAATATTATAAGAATGCCTTGACGGCCGGACTGAAATATAAGTCATAGGAGGCTTTGTATTAATAATTCCCGTCCAGGCAATTGTAAGTACATTGGGATTTTCCGGCGTGCCGCAGGATACCAGCGCCGGAGGAACAGGTGCAAGCAATGCTCCGCCGTTCCAAAAAACTTTTGACATAGTAATCTCCTTCCCTATTGATAAAATAAATGACGTGAAAACTTCCGCTTACACGTCATTCAAACTGTTTATTATTTATCAGTCAGCTCATGATAAAGCTTAATATAAAGTTCAGCAGAATTTGCCCAACTGAAATCTTCCGCCATATCACGCTTAATGATTCTATTCCAGCCTCTTTTATCCTCATAAGCCGCTTTTGCACGCATACATGCATCAAACATATCGTGGGCATTATATGTTTTAAATGTGAATCCGTTGCCGTTTTCTCCCCCACAGTCTCTGACAGTATCGCGAAGTCCGCCGGTTTCCCGTACTATAGGAATAGTACCGTATCTCATAGCGATCATCTGTGCTAACCCGCAAGGCTCGCTCTGTGACGGCATAAGAAACATATCCGCACCGGAATATATTTTTCTTGAAAGCTCAGGAATAAATCCCAATGATACGCTGACCTTGTCCTTGTAGCGCCATTCCATTTCCTTAAAGAAATCTTCATAAATTTTTTCACCGCTGCCAAGAATTACAAATTTAAAGCCGGCTTTAATGAGATCCTCAAAAACATACTTTATAAGATCAATACCTTTATGCGATACAAATCGGGTTACGATCCCTATAACCGGTTCGTTTCCCTCCTGCAAACCCAATTCTGCAAGAAGCTTTGCTTTGCAGACTTTTTTTCCTACGGTACTTCTGGCAGAATAATTTTTTTCAATTATCTCATCAGTTTCCGGATCATATCCGTTAACGTCAATACCGTTTAAAATGCCGCTGAGCTTGTACTGTTTTGTACGCAGAATTCTGTCCATACCGTGAGAATACCACGGATCAAGAATTTCCCATGCATAGCTTGGACTTACAGTAGTTACTTTATCAGCAGTTTCAATAGCGCCTTTCATCATATTTACGCCGCCGTCATATTCAAGCAGACTCATATGATACATCGGAAGTCCCATAACTTCATTAAGTACTTCCTTTCCGTAATTACCCTGATACTGAATATTATGGATAGTAAATACATTTTTTATGTTTTCATATCCCTGCTGATATTTATAGAAAACTTCATAATATACCGGTATCATTGCAGCCTGCCAGTCATTAGCGTTAATAATGTCAGGCTTAAAGTCAATATACCTGAGCATTTCCAGAACCGCCCTACTGTAAAATACAAAACGCTCACAGTCGTCAAAAAATCCGTAAATACCGTCTCTTCCAAAATAATACTCATTATCCAAAAAATAATAAGTCACGCCATTGCAAATAGCTGTAAAAATTCCGCAGTACTGTTTTCTCCATGAAACGTCTACAGTCATATGTGTTATAAAAGTCATAGACGCTCTGAAATGAGGATTAATTCCTTTATACAGCGGAAGAACGATCCTACAGTCATGCCCTTTCTGAGTAACAGCAGCAGGCAGCGATCCGGCAACATCTGCCAGTCCTCCGGAAGCTATATATGGAGTTGCCTCGCTTGCCGCAAACAATATATTCAAAACTTTTTACATCCTTTCAATTTATCAGATTTTAGCGTTTTTGCCTATATAAAGCGGATATGACGACGAACCTGTCAGAACTTTGCCGTCACCGATTTCAACATTTTTATCAGTAATTACTGAACTTATGCTGCATTTATCGCCTACAACTGTATCCTGCATAAGTACACAATCCTTAACAACAGCTTCTTTGCCAACTTTAACGCCTCTGCAAAGTACACAGTTTTCAACCTTACCCTCAATAACGCATCCATCGGCAATTAGAGAATTTTTTATATCTGATTCCAAACCGAATCTAACCGGTCCATTATCTCTGATTTTAGTATAAATCGGAGCCGCCTTAGTAAACAGGCTGTTTCTCTTGTCGGTGTCAAGTAATTCCATATTTGCTTCATAATATCCTGACATTGTATCAATATTAGAAAAATATCCTTTATGCTCATATGCCATAAATTTATATTCGTCCTTATACGCCTGAAGAATATCTTTTACAAAGCTGTACTTACTTCTGCTTACAGAATCAACAACTATCTTTTTCAAAAATTCACAGCTTACAACAAACATATTAAGACACACATTGCATTCACCGGTTATCTGAGGATTAAGCATAACGTCATTAATCCTGTTTTCTTCATTAACGCCGATAACTGTTGCAGACTGTTCCTTTGAACTGTCATAAAAGCTTTTTCCTGTTACGACAGTAATATCTGCTTCAGTTTCAATGTGATAATTCAATACGTCTTTAAAATCAATTGTCGTTACCACATCACAGTCAGACATAACCACATATTCAGCGGAAGTATGTTCAACAAAATCCCAAACCCCATTCAGAGCTTCAAGTCTGCCTCTGTAAATACCGCTGTCAACATGGCTGAAAGGCGGCAAAAGATGTAGACCTCCGTTTTTTCTTGAAAGATCCCACTCTCTTCCGGAACCCAGATGATCAAGCAGTGAACCGTAATTAGATTTTGTTATAACGCCAACTTCTGTAATACCTGAGTTTACCATATTAGACAGCGGAAAATCTATAAGACGGTATCTTCCCCCGAAAGGAATTGAACCCATCGTTCTTTTTTTTGTAAGGTCTATTACTGCGTCATCATGCATGCTTGCAAATATCAGACCCAAAACATCATTTGTAGAAATCATATTAAATTGTCCTCCTTACACATTTTTTGATATTATCTGTTTAGGAAGAACTTCTGCTCCCTCTGATATTTCAACATTATGTCCTACAACAGCTATACCCCACTCGTCACGGTTTTCAACTGTCTCCGGACTAAGACCGATTTTTGCATTTTCATGTACAACACAGTCTTCACCGACAATAGCGTATTCAACAACTGCGCCGGATTTTATAACAGTTCCCGGCATAATAATACTGTAATTAACAGTAGCGCCTTCTTCAACTGTTGCACCGGAAAAAATCACAGAAAAATCAACCTTGCCGTTAATAGTGCTTCCCTCGGATATCATTGAATTTTCAACGTCTGCGGTATCTCCTATATACTGAGGCGGCATATTATTATTTCTTGAATAAATTTTCCAGTTGTTGTCATAAAGATCCAAAGGAACGCTTGGACTCAATAAATCCATATTTGCTTCCCATAAGCTGTCAAGTGTGCCTACATCTTTCCAGTAACCGTCAAATGAATAAGCAAAAAGCCTTTCATCATTTCCAAGCATTGAAGGAATAATATCCTTACCGAAATCTTTTGATCCCGTATTGGCATTTTCATTATCGGTAAGATATTTTTTTAGTTTTGACCATGTAAACACATAAATGCCCATTGAAGCAAGCGTAGACTTAGGCTTCTTAGGTTTTTCTTCAAAATCAACAACTCTGAAATCAGGATCGCATGTCATAATACCCAGTCTTGTAGCTTCTTCCATTGAAACTTCCTGAACGGCAATAGTACAATCAGCATTATTCTTTTTATGAAAATTCACCATTTCTGAATAATCCATTTTATAAATATGATCACCGCCCAGAATAATAACATATTCCGGATCGTATCTTTCTATAAAGCTCATATTCTGATAGATAGCGTTTGCTGTACCTTCATACCATGAAGCTCCGAAAGACGTCTGATACGGCGGTAAAACATGTACTCCTCCGTTTAGTCTGTCAAGATCCCATGGTTGACCGTTGCCGATATAGTCATTAAGCACCAGAGGCTGATACTGAGTCAGTACTCCGACTGTATCTATTCCTGAATTAGTACAATTTGAAAGAGGAAAATCAATAATGCGGTATTTTCCTCCATAAGGCACAGCCGGCTTTGCCATATCCTGAGTCAAAGCATATAATCTGCTTCCCTGACCTCCGGCAAGCAGCATAGCCACACATTCCTTTTTTATATACATTATATCCTCCTGACCATTGCCGCACTGGTTTTACGGCAATTTACTCATATATTATTACTTTTTATTTTTATCAACTTTAGAATCTATACCGACAGCTTTTACTTTATTTGTTTTTTTATCGTCTGATTTTTCAACAGCCGTAATTTTTTTCTTTGGTTTAGGAACAGGTTTAAGATAAATTACAGAAAGCGGCGCCAGATCTATAGAAATACTGTCATCAAATCCATGCATCATATATGCTTTGGACTTCATAGTTTTCGCTGTTATACTGCTTCCGCCGAATTCAGCAGCGTCCGAGTTAAAAAGCAGTTTATATTCGCCCTCATAAGGAACGCCGATTTTATAGTCAAGTCTTTCAACCGGAACAAAATTACATACAACAATAATTTCATCTCCGTTATCGTCAAAACGTCTGAATGCAATAACGCTTTGCTGGTAATCATCGTTTGAGATCCAGCTGAATCCTGACCATGAATCGTCATTCTGCCACAGCGGAGCATTTTCAAGATAAAATTTATTAAGCTTTTCCGAAAATAAATGAATATTTTTGTGTCCTTCATCTTCAAGAGCGTCCCAATCAAGCTGAGACTCATAATTCCATTCGCATGTCTGGGCAAATTCCTGACCCATAAACAAAAGCTTTTTACCTGGATGCGCCATCATATATGTCAGGAATGCCTTGTAAGAACTGCATTTCTGTTCATATGAACCAGGCATTTTTTCCAGCATTGAGCATTTTCCGTGTACAACCTCGTCATGAGATATGGGAAGAATATAATTTTCCGAGAAACAGTAAAAAAATGAAAATGTAAGCTTATCATGATTAAACGCTCTGTAAATCGGATCCAATGACATATATTGCAGCATATCGTTCATCCAACCCATGTTCCACTTAAAATTAAATCCAAGACCGCCCATATCGGTAGGTTTTGTAACCAAAGGCCAAGCCGTTGATTCTTCAGCAATCATCAGAACGTCCGGATTCTTCTGAAATACAGCTTCATTAAGATGTTTTAAAAATTCTATAGCTTCAAGATTTTCCTTGCCACCGTAAATATTAGGGCACCATTCTCCGTCTCTTCTGTCATAGTCCAGATAAAGCATAGAAGCCACAGCGTCAACTCTTATACCATCGAGATGGTATTCTGAAATCCAGTAGTTAGCGCTTGAAATAAGGAACGAGCATACTTCTCCCCTACCGTAATCAAAAACTCTGGTTCCCCATGATCTATGCTCTCGTTTTCTTTCATCCGTGTATTCATAGCAGCAAGTACCGTCAAATTCATAAAGCCCGCTGGCATCTTTAGGAAAATGCGCAGGAACCCAGTCAAGAATAACGCCTATACCGGCTTTATGAAACATATCTATCATACGTTTAAAATCATCAGGAGTTCCGAAACGTGACGTAGGAGCAAAATAACCGGTAACCTGATACCCCCATGAACCGTCAAAAGGAAATTCAGTCAGCGGCATAAGTTCTATGTGAGTGTAGGACATTTTCTGCATATACGGAATAATATTGCGTGCAAAATCAATATATCCGAAATGTTTGCCTTCCTCATTAAGCTTCCACGAACCAAGATGAACCTCATAAATATTAACCGGACTTTTATATATTACTTTTTCTGATTTTTCTTTCATCCAGTTTTTATCGGACCATTCATAACTGCTTTTAAAAATTTTTGATGCAGTTCCCGGTCTTGTTTCAAAATGATTTGCATAAGGATCCGATTTAAGAAGGAATTCACCCTTTTTAGTTTCTATACAATATTTGTAGCTTGAAAATTGTTCTAACGCCGGCAGGAAACATTCCCATACGCCGTCTGAAATCTGCTTCATAGGGGCTGAGGATTTGTTCCAGTCGTTAAAATCCCCGACTACTGAAATGCTTACGGCATTTGGCGCCCATACTCTGAAGCAATGATATTTTTTATTATCTTTTTCAACTTCATGAACGCCGAAAAACTTATATGCCTCACAATTTTTGCCCTGATAAAACAGATATAAAGGAAATTTATAAGTTTCCGGTAATTTGCTGGAATAGTTTTTATTCATTCTAATTCCTCCTTATTACATATATTTTAACATTATTCTGTCAAGTATTCAAGCTTTTTTAGTCAAATTAAATAAACTTCATATATTTTATATAGTTTCAGTTGTATAATTTAGTGCACAATGCCAAAATTCTTGTTTTTTTAAAACACAATATTTATGCAAAAATGCTTATTATTTAATATTTGTAATTTCCGCTTCTGAGTACTACCCTTGCCGCCGCAACGGTTATATCGTCTTTGGGGATTTCCGAAAACTTTTTCTTAGCTCCCGCACATACGTTTTCAGTCATAGTTTTAAGATCATAAACAGTCTGAAGCTGCTCTTTTATATAAACATACATAGATTCGTCAACGCCGTCTGACAGCATAACAAGAACATCGTCTTCGTTAAAATTACATTCACGCTGAGAAATTTTTGAATCAGGTATTATTCCTATAGGATTTGACGGTGAATTAAACATCATAACTGAATCGGAATACTTTATTAAAGTTGAAGCAGCTCCTGATTTATAAAGTGTCAGCTCACAGGTTTCAAGATTGATTTTACCTATGTCCAGTGTTGCAAAGCTTTCTTCATTTGATTTTGCCAGCATAATTGAATTAATCATTTTTACCGCCGCAGAGCATTCGATACCAGACCGCACAAGACGCTTAAACAAATTGGATACTATTCTGGAATCAACTGCCGCCTGACTTCCGCTGCCCATTCCGTCAGAAATAAACACATAAGCGTTTCCAAGACCATCGCAGAAAAATCCGCAGCTATCGCCTGAAGGCTGATTTTCTTCCGCACTGCTCTGAGCCGACGCATACTGGATCTTGTACTTTGTCTGCTGATTAAATCTTAAACGGGTTTCTCCAGAGCATGAAACAGGTTCGGAAAATTCCATAGGCACACGCAATTCGCAGCTTAAAATATCAGAAATTGCCTCAGCGTCTTCCTGTTCAGCATTTTTAGTATATATCTCAATAATAAGTCTTTCATTTTGATTATAATAAGCTATAGCAGTAGAATAATTGACGTCGTATTTATCCAGTGCGGCGCACAGGTCACGGGTCATAGTTTTGCTGTAGCTGAATTTAAGATTTTCAGATATTGAAGAAATAATATCCTCTGTGGTTTCCATTTGTGAAAACAAAAAGCTGCGGTTTTCATTTAATCTTGCAGACATCATTTTATTTACGGCTTCTTCTTTTCTGCATCTTGCAAAGTTATCTATTATTTCACGCTTGCGGCAGCATTCCAGTCCGGAGGGAAAAAATTCGATATCCATATCCTTTTGCTTTTCAATTTTAATAAAGTAAGAATTTGTCTTTTCATAATTTTTTTCCCAGCAATTAAGCTTGTTTCTGCACTTTCCGCATACTCTGGAGCTAACCTCGTTTATTGCGCTGTAAGGAGCAGATTTTCTTTCAAGAGCCTCAATAATTTCCTCTACATTTTTTCTTACATCCAAAAGTGACAGTGCGGCAAAATCCATTTCCGCACGAATTACTTCGCTTCCGCTTCCGTCGGAATCCCCGTCCAGTACAATACCGCCGGACATTACAATTTTTGCCGGAAGAAGCATAAAAATTATTGCGCCCACAACAGCGTCCGCCTGCATACAAAACGAAGCGTCGTTCATACCGGTAAGAAGCTGACCGCAAAAGTCAACCGCAAGAAAAGCTGCGGCAATAGTTATACGGCTGTAATCCGCCGCATAACCTGCGGCAAGTCCGGCAATACCGAGAAATGCCGCAGGTAATCCGAGTTCGGGAGAACTTATAAATATTCCTGCCGTAGTAAGAACTCCGCTTATGACTCCACCTGAATACCTGAATCTTTTTGCCGCTAACAGAACTAATACTATTCCTGCAATCCTTCCCAGATTAATCACGGAAACTGAAATTCCGCATAAGGCTGAAACTGCAATAGTATAAACAACTGCAAAAACAGTAAGATTTTTCTTTTCAAGTCTGAAAACATCTGAAAAAATTACTATATCAACCGCACGTTTTATGAAATATGCCGCCGTTCCTGTCAAAGCTGAAATAAATATATTCAACAATACGTTCATCATATTTCTGTCAACCAACGCACCGAATACAATACCTGAAAAGGCCATACTTACAAAGGTAACTATTGCGCAGAATTTCGGAACATTCTCGTCTTTCATAAGCCATTTGCCTACAAGTATAAGAAGCAGAGAACAAATTATAAATCCGTTTTTTACTGCCGTACCGCTTATAAGATATGTAAGGGCACTTCCGGCAAAAACCGCTGCTGCATAGCCCGGGGACAATGCTCCTGCAAGTCCGCAGCAGACCGGTGAAGTAACCGAACTCATGGTAGAATACGAAAGCAGTGCTGCTCCGATGAATGCAGCCGCTGTCAGAACCGCTGAGCTTATGTGCTTATTTTTTTCCATAACCATTTCTTTTAACATCTTTTTGCACCTGCCATTTTTATTTACTGTCTGTTACAGCATCTTATATTATTATATACAAGTACAGGTGAATATAATGTCATATGCAAGAGGCATCTTTTGGATTCGCAGATAATAATTTGCGGTTATATACTATTTTTTAGGAGATTTACAAAATCAGTCCAGTTTTCCATTGTCAGCTGTTCACATCTGGAGTTTTTTTCCAATCCACATTGTTCCAGCAGTCCGTAAATTTCCTCTTTGGAAATCTCCATGGAAGAAGAAAGAGAGTTTGCCAGGGTTTTACGTCTTTGTGCAAACGCTCCTTTGATCACTTTAAAATAAAGAGCTTTATCCTGTATTTTATCTCTGTATTTACTGTCCGGTCTTATTTGTATTACAGCAGAATCAACATTAGGCGCAGGCATAAAACTTCCTCTCGAAACATGAAACAAAAGCTTAGCAGAACCGTAATAATTTACTGCCGCAGTTATTGCTCCGGATTCCCTTGTACCCATTTTTGCGCACAGTCTCTGAGCTGCCTCCTTTTGAACCATAACAGTTATTGCTTCAACAGGAATCTCGCTTTCAAGAAGCATCATAATTACCGGTGACGTTATATAATAAGGAAGATTTGCACAGACCGCAGTCTTCATACCCTGAAATTCACTTTTAATCAGAGCGCTTAAGTCAGTTTTCATAATATCAGCATTTATTACTTTAAAATTATCAAACTCCCCCATTGTTTCATCAAGAACAGGAATAAGTCTTGTATCAATTTCAATTGCCACAACCTTGTCTGCACCCTTTGCAAGCTCGGCTGACAATGTACCGAAGCCTGTCCCTATCTCAATTATACCATATCCCTTTTGCGCAAAACCGTATTCCGCAATTTTGGGACATACAGACGGATTAATTAAAAAATTCTGTCCCAGTCCTTTTGAAAATGTAAATCCGTATTTTTCAAGAAGTCCTTTTATAACATTAATATTTGTAAGATTTTTCATATTTCCACTCCGTATTTCCTTATCGTCTTACTGATAAAATTATATGCTGTACTGCTGCCTGTTATATAATTATAACGTGAATTTATTATGTAATAATCAGTGTAAACACAGTCGCAGTCTTTGCTTTTATGTACCGATAAATAATTTCCTGAAATTGTAATGTCATAAGAATGCGTATATATTCTTACATACTTTTCCCGCAAGGCAGTAAAATAAGATTCCGGTTCTTCAATCAGTTCCAAAGAATTCAGATAATCCGAAAGCTCATTAACCGCCTCTTTGTCATCTATACGGAATTCTTCATAACAGTCATTCCATGTGGTCTTTTCAATATACGTAATACTTTTAATCTTCAAACTTTCCAGACTTACTATATTTTTATCATATCTTTCTATTTGCCGTCTTATAACAAAAACTGAATTTATTATTAATATAATACTATATAATACACAGAATATTTTAAGCTTCTTATGACTTTTAAACATTTAAATAAACTCCTTACAAAAAAATTTGCTCACCTCTTGCATAATCGATAAAAATACTATATAATAAAATAAAAATGTCTGGAGAATTTTATGAAAAGACGTGATAAAATAAACTATTATCTTGATATTGCCGAAACAGTCCTGGAAAGAAGTACATGCATCAGAAGAAACTTCGGCGCTATAATCGTTAAAAATGACGAAATTATTTCAACCGGATATAACGGTGCTCCCAGAGGAAGAATCAACTGTTCCGATTCGGGAAACTGTTTCCGCGATTCCATGAACATTCCAAAAGGTCAGAGATACGAACTGTGCCGTGCAGTACACGCTGAACAAAACGCTATTATTTCAGCCTCAAGAGCAGATCTTATGGGTTCAGACATTTACCTTGCCTGTCATGATGCCAAAACCGGTAAAATTGACGGGGCAATAGAACCATGCCTTATGTGCAAAAGATTTATTATAAACGCAGGTATTGAAAGAGTAATTGTCAGAAATACCAAAGACAGCTACACTATATTTAATGTTGCAGATTGGCTGGACAATGATGAAAGCGTTTTATCAAATGGATACTGATTATATTATTATATCATTTTTTTGATAAAACGTCAAAATATTTTTATATGTTTTTCAATTTTTTCTATTGACAAAATAAATCCAATATGATATAATTTTATAAATGGTAAACTGCTTGTTTACCTTATGTCTGGGTGTGGCGCAGATGGTAGCGCGCTACCTTGGGGTGGTAGAGGCCGTGGGTTCAAGTCCCGTCACTCAGACCATTTCAAATCCCCGTATTTACGCCGTTTGCAAGGAATTGTGAACGGCGTTTGTTTTCGCTTTTTTGCATATTGGCACTATGAGGGCACTAACAGCATTAAAAAACAATGGATATTTTATACACGTACTTAACATTAACATGAAACGCTCAGCAAGGCTACCAATATCGCTCTGTCAGATATACAATAGAAAGTCTTAAAAATTAAAATCCCCACTTAAACTTAATAAATCAAGTGGGGACTTATAATGAGAAGATGGTAAACAGTCATAAAC
>ENA-UOJJ01000392-UOJJ01000392.1-human-gut-metagenome-genome-assembly--contig:-CS66-NODE-392-length-75165-cov-119.656024_pt1 | contig 75165 bp, 62 predicted proteins | sample MGYA00242343_ERZ723890 | MGnify/ENA metagenome assembly ERZ723890
ATGAGGTGGAGGCTTCTGTATGCGCTATTTTCGCAACTCGTTCTTGAATTGGCGGCTGAAATATTCCAAACAAAGCGCATCCATTCGGTGTATTTGTCCTTTTTGAAAGCCTCAGAATTGTATATTAATTTCTGCAAGTATAAAGTAGCACCATACATCGCAGCTCTTTGGGAATAGTTTTGATCCAAAATCGCAGATCCAGAATATTCCCAATGTGGTGTAATTATAAACTTGTTCTCTATACCTTTGAAAATAGCGATGAGATAAGCAAACGTATCTTGCACCCCGATAATTTTAAAGGCATCTATGAATGGTATTGTGGATATATATTCATTCTTTTTGGTCTTTTCTGCAATGCCCCATAGCTCAAAGATACATTCCAATCGGTTATACAACTCTGAATTCTCTATGTATCCTTTTATGGATTGTTCGTCAAGCGAGCTTAGATCTGACAAACTAGCATCATCGCATAACTTAACAAAAAGAAGATTTGCTATAATGCGCAATATCCGTGAATCAGGGACTCTTGTGGGACATATCTCCTGCCAGAACATATCCTGCCATGTAGAGTCAATTTTATTTTTCCAAATCTGAGGAACATTATTACCGAATTCTTTTTCAATCGCTGCCTTTAGGTTTTCAAATTGAGTAAGCTCTTTTCCTCGGGTATTCATTTTCAGATAAATTTCATCATTCTTAAATGATAGTCCCAAGTCGAAATAAGAAAAGTGAATTTCTTCTATATCAGGAAATTTTCCTTTCTCACTAGACATCCTGTGAATTTCATCAAGCATTCTCAATATAGAGTCTACTGTTGGGTCATTCAACCAATATGGTTGGAACCAGGTGGACGCAATGATCGACTCTTTTGGGGAGCGCTCAGGGAAATCATGCCATTCATTATTTACGACATCTACGCAAAAATCGGTAGCCGCTTTTCTCGTTTCGTAGATGAATTTTACTTTGGAAGTAATTCTGTTTATCTTGTCTCTATATAAAGAAAGGAGATAAAGAGTGGTAAGCCGCTGCTGCCCATCTATTGGGATGAATACTCGGACATCTTTATTGTCTTCAGTAATTTCTTGTCGAATTTCTTCTGACCCGAAAACAATTTGGAAATCCAATCCGAAACTATCCATTTCGAAAATATCTCTCAATAGCTTGGATCGAATAATAGCTGCCCGGGGATCTTCGCTTTTTTTTCTCCCTTGTGCATAGTCGCGTTGGATTTTCGGAATTACAATATAATCAGTTCTATCAGTTAGAGCTGAATAAGTTAATTTATCCAAAGATCGTTTTTCGGCATCTTCTTCGGTAGTTATTTCACTATCCGACATGAAGTTAAACACAGGCGTATTTGATTCCTGAATTCTAATAGCCGCTGTTTCTTTCAAATTTTCGGCATTGCTAAGATATTGATTCTCCAAAATATCTTTAATCTTGTGAAGATATGCCTCACGATCATAGTCACTCCAATAGTTGTTCTTTTTATCTTTAAGTTCCTTCTCTTGTTTTTCCCGGGTGGTATAGCCTTTGGTAAAAATCATCAAAGATGATGGTGGCAGATAAAATCCTTGACTTTGTTTTAAAATTACACAGTCACGCTTTTCATCATAGTTTTTGTTTCCGATGCTTTTATTTATATGATCGGTCAGAAATGTGAGATTAGAAATCTCCATTATTGAATCTGTCAATACAGCTACATAAGGGTCAATTTTATTTTTTATTCTTTCATCCTCTATTTCGCGGAGTTTGGCTCCAATTGGGGGTAATGATGCATCATTGACTGACGGGAATGTCATAGTTGAACTTCTAACCGGGTTTTGTGGAGAGATGTGTTCAATATTCCATTCACAGTTATGAAAATCACTAAATGCGAATTTGGATATAGTTCTTTTATGATCTTTCCCTTCAGGACTTTCCAAGTTAAGGGTTAGAACATTTATTAACAAGAGGAGATTCCATGCCCTTTCTTTATTATCGTCAAACCTAAAATTGTTTTTAAGATAGGCTATAAAGTCTTCTTCTCTTTGTTTTTTCAATTTTTCATCATACCAACTTATTGTTTCAAGACATCTATATAACAGATAGTTGCGAAATTCGTCAATGGTCTTGCATTTCAGATAAGCCTCAAATATAACTTTAATGGAACGATTATTCTTTGCACGTAGAAATCCTATTAGGTTATATATTTCTGAATTGTTATACCATCCTTCAAGTATATGAAAAATGTCCATCACTTGCTCCCAAATTTTGGAAGCTGATTTTAGGGAGTTGATTTTGTCCCGAAAGAATAAGTAATTTCTTAAATCTTGACCTTCATATAAGCGATTATCATCCAACTCTTGCATTAAGTTAAATATAAAGCTTATACATGAGGTAGGTTTCTCTCCTCTTTCATTTAGGAAATACCAAAAATCATCTCGCCGTAACTGGCGTTCAACCATGTCAAATTCCTCTGCAATTAATTCTTGCCTAAGTTGATTACCTCCATTTTGGGTGCCATACGAGCTGAGAAACAGGGCTTTGATAAGCTCCGCATTAGTTAGCGGTATTTTCCCGCTATTTAAGTTTTGAAAGGCCTTTATTTCCTCTTCTATTCCTTTGACTTCATGCCATATTACGCATATATCATTAAATAATTGCTTAGAGATGACATCTATATTATCCTTAAGCCAATTGTTAATAAAAAGCCAACTTGCAAAAAGGTGGAATGACTCTACATTGTTATTTCCTTCAATCTTAGAGAATACATGAAATTGACGTTCCACATATTCATTCCATTTCTGAATCGCTTTCTTATTTATATTGCTCTTTAGCAAGGGATCTCCATCATAAGGTTCATAATCACAGAAACTTATGTTTAAAATTTCGCCCAATTTATCATTGCGCTCATATCTTAAACGAAATGTTTCTTTATTATTATCTTTATTATCAAGACATAATAATAGTATCCAGATTGTAGTTAATCTTTGTTGGCCGTCTATAACTCTATAGACATTACTATCTTCTCTTACCACAAGCGGCTGTAGACAATAGTAACCTCCATTATGATTCCTTGGCTCCGCAAATTCTTTCAAGTCATTCAGTAAATCTTCAATCTGAGCACGTGTCCATCTGTAACCACGTTGGTAGGTGGGAATCATGAAGTTGTCTCCGAATAAATCAGAGATGGGTATAATATCGTTGTTTTTATGATCCGGCATTGGAGCTGTATATTGTTAAAAAATGAATTATAAATTATCAAGATACTGAAGGAGTGTCTTGATGGTGATTGCACCATCGACTTCTTTAGACTGGAACACCATGAAGTATTTGTAGTTGTCACCAGCGAGGTCTGCCCATTTGTTACCGAGCCACAATTTATCTGCGGTTTCGGCATTGGCGAGATGGTCTCCCTTAGTCTCTATTAACAATGTCATACCTGATCTCATTTTGACAATAAAATCGGGATAATGATTTATGAACCCGTTGATTACAAAATCTTTTCTCTCACGATTGCGATGCCAGAACAACACATTGGGGTTGTCGGCTATTGCCGCGATAGCATCGTATTCAAAGCCATTCACACTTTCTTCTGCGACATATAGACCTTTGTCTATACCAATCAGCTCATCACGTAGTGTAATCTTGTCGATGAACGTGTAATGCCCTTTTAGTTTTATGATGTTGCTATGGAGCCATTGTTTGAATGTCTTGCGGCGATGTTCAGCGAGCAATAATTCGATCTTTTCGCGTATAGCGTCTCGTGTCTGATATAGATTGTCAACGAGATTTTCTATCTCGTCCGCGTCCAGTCTGTCAATAGCTCTTCGGACAAATTTCTTTATCGCTGGTGCTGCGACATCGTCCAGTTTGATCATCCCGGCGATCTGACTACTTATGCCGTCCTTCTTAACAGAAGCAGATTTGTCAACATATTGTTTTCTAATAAAATCGGTCAGATTCTGATCCCTTTTACGGATTGCATCGCCGGAGTCTGCGACATCGATGGTAATGCCAGCCGGACGAACAACGGTAAAATCCACATCCGCGTCTTTTGAGGACAAATCAAACCCTTCTGACAGCATGGATTTTTCCAAAGGTATCCATTCTTCCGCTGAAAATACCGATGGAGAAGTTCTCTTATAAAATATAGGAAGATTCATTCCGGCTGCCACCTCTCCATATTTTTCATTTACAGGATAATACATCTCTTCAGGTATTATGGATGCCAATGGGTCAATGTCACCTTGTGCATCATGTTGTTCAATTATTTCGGTATATTCGTCACTTATATGCTCGGCCTGTTGTTGCAGTGTCTGAATATCTTCTGTTTCTGTTGAGATTTCAAGCTCGGTTTTCAGTTCTTCAGGATTGTCAATTACACACTCCGGTTCGTTATTATCATCTTCAACCGCAGAATCGCCATTCGCTTCCTTCTGAGTGAAGATTGAAGGAGTCTCTACTATCGGAGTAATTGCCGGAGCAATATTTTCTGTAGGAGTGACATCCCGGAAATCCTTTCGGCTGAATCCTACTCGCTGAAGCGAGCGTATGATTCCGTCGATTGTTTCCCTGAAATCATTGCTTGAAGTGAAAACATAAGAGAGGTTAAGCAACTTTACTCCATGCTGGGCCGTGTAGGGCTGACGGAGGATTCGTCCCAATATCTGCTCTACATCAACCTTGCTCGTCTTATTGGCAAGCGTGGCGAGAATATAGGCAAACGGACAATCCCAGCCTTCTTTTAAAGCATTGACCGTTATGATGTATCTTACTTCGCAGTCACGGCTCATCAAGTCTATGCCTTTCAGTTCATCTTTATTGGCGGTCTTGATTTTGATATGGGACTCAGGGATACCGGCCTTTATAAGCTGCTCTTTGATTTTGTCGAACGTCACATTGTCATCGTCGGTTTTGGGCTGAGCTTGAAACAAAACAATCGGACGGATATATCGTCCGCCGTTTGCTTCATTCTCTTTCGCCATTCTTTCAAGACTGCGACGCATTCTTACTGCCGCCAGCAACACATCTTTCGGACTGTTGCGGTTCTCGACAATCACAGGGAGCTTGACCATATTCTCGCTTTTGAGCTGCATAGCATCCACAAAGGAAATAATATTGCTTTTGTCGCGTGGGGTAGCTGTCAGTTCAAGTATGAAACGCGGATTGAGATTTTCAAGCATCTCGTCGCGCAGGTCGGTACGGAAATTATGGCTTTCGTCAACTATGACAACCGGATTCTGCTGCGCTATAACCTGAATCAATGCCGTGGGGTCGGTTCCCGCAATCAGCTTTTCGGGATGCAGGTAATTCTTTGCCTGTTCAAGAAAATTCTCATTCTCACGATACGCCTTTGGCTTGCACTGTTCGGCCGATTGGTCTTTTTTCGCCTTTATCGTCTCTACAAACGACTGTGCGCTGAGCACCAGAATGACAAGCTGTGATTGCAGTTGCTCCGGTTTGAGTCCTTGCCCCTGAAGTGCGGCCATCTTGTCAACGACAATAACCTGATGATTAAATAGGGTGTCGATTGTCTGGCGATACGGATGCGCCGGATTCTGTAATTTTTCGAGAGTCTGTTTCAGAATTGTATCGCTCGGTACAAACCATGCCACAACCTTCGGACTTCCTTCTGATCCAAGGCCATCGAAAATCCGACGGATAGCGTTGCAAGCTATGAATGTCTTTCCTCCGGCAGTTGGAACTTTCAAAGTGACACGCGGCACTCCGGCTATCGAGTTTGTGTATGGACGCAGAAAATTGGTATCGACACGATTCAGCGATAAACCGTGGCCTACTTCCCAATACTTCTGAAATGCGTTGGAAAGAGATCCGCTTTCGTTAAGAACACTGATGTAATCATCAAGGTCCTTCAGTGTCTGCTGCTGATAAGTCTTTAATTTCATTTCAGAATCTGTTTATGTCGCGTGGAATTTTCTTAAATGATATGCTCATCTTAGCCAACTGTTCACGGCTTATTGTGCATACATCGGCATAAATCACATAATGGTTAGCCTTTATCGGCACAATACTCAGAGTTTCATTACTGAGAGTAGTCACCTCATTGGGTTTATAGTAGAAGAAATATCCCGTTCCGTCAAAATAGTCGAGAAGATAGGGATATTCTTCGCTCTTAGGTCTTGACAGATGCTGACGTGTCTCTGAAAAATAGATATACTCGCGGATGCGATCTTCTCCGATGCTCTCGTTGATGGTATCCTCATCGGAAAAAAGAGGTGCACCGAGTTCATAGAAATCAAATCCGCCTCCGAGTCCGGGCATCGTTCCGTTGATATTGAGTTCACCGACAACCACGATGGCATTATCTTTCACTGTCGGACGGGAAATCTTTGTAAAACGTCCTGAGTGGGCCTCTTTGATTGAGTTTGCCTCCTCTAAAAATTGCGGAACTTTAGCAAGGTTGGCTGATGTGAGTGCCTTTCGGTAAAGTTCTTCTTTGATTTTTCCCTGATAAGGATAACCGGACATAACCCTGCGAACACGCTCTGCGGTGATGTCTTCGGCATAATCCATAAGTTCGACAAGAACAAACTTACGGTTGCCTTTATCTTTCCCATTTTGCGAGAGAACTGCATGTGCGGTGCTTCCACTTCCTGCAAAGGCATCTAATACAATGGAATCTTCATCAGTGGCAATTTGTACTATGCGCTCGATAAGCGATGAAGGTTTAGGTGTCTCAAACGGACTACGACCACCGAATATAGCCTTTAATTCTTTCGTAGCGGCATCGGTATGTCCGACTTCGGTATAGTCCCAAAATGTTGTAATCAGTTTGCCCTCGACGGCATTAAGATATGTCTTTCTGGCAATTCCCCCCATACCGTTCTTTGTAAAATAAAAACGTGGCCATGGACCGTTTTCCAAAACTTTCTGCGCTTTTATGCGGGATTCTTCCAGAGAGCCTTTCAGCATAATTGCTTTAACTCCGGGACGAACGGTATCAACAGGAACTCCGCAAATCTCGGCACGTTTCTCGGCGTCATCCAATTCTATGAGTTCATATTCACACCAGCCACTCATATATTCAAACATCTGATCCTGTCCATATCGCCAATGTCCATTTTGATAAGGGTAAACTAATTCTCCAGTGAAAGGATGTTGAATAGCATAGACCATCCCTTGATGGGTATTAGCATCAGAAGCACAAGGATTATCATTGCGCCATGGAGCAATATCATTATCAGGATTTTTATAAACGGTGTCCATCTCCTCGTCTCGTTCCAATCGCTTCGGGAGCCAGTCTTTGGATTTGCTATAAACGAGGATATGGTCTGTTTCCGTCGGGATACCTTTGGAGTCGTTTCTTGGGGAATATGTTTTATGCCAGATTACATCGCCTTTGAAGCAGTTTGCTCCGAATATATCATCGCAAATGGTTCTCAACCGAGACACTTCGTTATCATCGATAGAGATAAAGATTGCACCTTTTTCTGAAAGCAGCTGCCGCAAAAGTACAAGGCGTGGATACATCATACACAGCCATTTGTCATGGCGCGTGAAATCCTCGCCTTCGGCACCGACAACCTCGCCGAGCCACCGAAGCAAATGCGGCTCATTGACATTATCATTGTATCGCCATTTTTCATTGCCCGTGTTGTAAGGAGGATCGATATAGATGCAGTCTACCTGTCCCTCATACTCCGGCAACAGGCTTTTAAGCGCGGCGAGATTGTCGCCGTGGATAATTTTGTTGCCTGTTCCGACAAGCGAATCATCTTCGGGACTTGCGGAATTGAATCCATACCGATGCTCCAACATGCGAAACGGGACTTCGGCATGATGGGTAATAATCTTTTCTTTACCAATCCAGTTAAGTGACGGCATATCTCTATTTACTGCTTTGAATCAAATCCTTAATATCGACATCCAATAATTCAGCAATGCGGTTAAGCGTAGGCAAGTCCGGCTGAATCGTATTGGTACACCACTTTGAAATTGTAGTGGGATTCTTCCCCAATTCTGCGGCCAGCCACTTACTGGTTTTCTTCTTCTCGCATAGAACAATTTTAAGTCGATTTAAGTCTTTCATTCTATCAAATTTGAATCTGATGCAAATTTAATGAAAAATCCCGAGACTGCAATGTGCAGGTTTACTAAAGCAATGAAATATTTTTTTTGAAAAATTTTCCCGCTACGCAGATAGGCTGCATTCGGCCTGTCTAACTTTGCAGTGTCAAAAGGAAGGAAGCATGGGTGAGCGGTCGAAACCAGCCCTCTGCTAAGGGGCCGAGCCTCTCAAAAGGCTCCGAAAGTTCGAATTGCAAATCGGCGAAGACCTCTGAAATAAACTCATTCCGAGCCAATCTTTCTGCTTCCGCCAATACTGGGGTGTCGCATAGCGGCTATTGCAGGAGACTGTAAATCTCCCGTCTTCGGACATCGTAGGTTCGAGTCCTACCACCCCAACAGATATGCTTCCGTAGCTCAGTGGATTAGAGCGTCACGCTACGAACGTGAGGGTCGCAGGTTCGACTCCTGCCGGAAGTACAATAAATGTTTCCGTAGCTCAGTGGATTAGAGCGTCTCACTACGAATGAGAGGGTCGCAGGTTCGACTCCTGCCGGAAATACCAATCAATGCTTCCGTAGCTCAGCGGATTAGAGCATCCCACTTCTAATGGGAGGGGCGCAAGTTCGAGTCTTGCCGGAAGTACAGACAGGATAAAGGCTTTGACAGACTGCCTATGAGCAAGAATGTCAAAGCCTTCGTTATTATTTTTATTATGCCTCCTCCAAGAGAAGTTCAAGTTTATGCTTTACTTTGGAGAGGACATCCCCAAGTTCATTGACCGGCGTGATGGTCTCGAACTTCCTCAATTTGTCGAGAGCGTCGGAAATGAGATCACACATATTTGAATCCAGAGGTGAATTTGAGATGGAGTAGCCTTCATTGGCGTATCTGTAGAACTTCCCCTCGTAAACCTCAATCGGAGCTTCGTATCCGAGTTTATCCGATCTCATTACCTGAATGTCGGCTTGGACTGTCCTGACCGATACGCCCCTGGTGATACCTTCCATCTCGTATAAAGCGTTGGAACAGGCTTCCACAAGGTCATCCAGAGTCCACCGCCTGTATTTGTTCCTCAGGCACCGGTCTATTGTTTTGTATCTTATAAGTGCATTTTTGTTTACTGGCATGGCTGCGATAATAATCTTCTTTGTTCATGATTGAATTTTGAGTTGAGGCCATGCTGTGACATAAGGATTAGCCGCAACAGGGCGCAAAAAAGTCGGAAAGCGTTGTGGACTTCCCGACTTCATAATCCTTATAGTCTGTGAATATTGTTTTTTAACTTTCACAGTCACTGTATGAATATCGTCCGGGGAAGCCACCGCGCACACTTCGGTAACTTCTATAGCTATAGCAATAGAAGTCGAAGCGCTGAAAGCATCGGCGAACCAGTATTGACGATATGTTATGTTGCAGTGTCTGCATTATTAGTTTCGTGTTATCTGTGTAATTACGACCCCAAAGTTAGTTGATTTTTAGTTGATTTCAAAATCGATGATGAAATCCGGCTGCAAAGGTACAACTCCGCTACGCAATGTATCTGCGTAGCGGGAATTATTGGTATCAGTAGATGCCTACGGCTTCCTGCATGATCCGTTTGGCCCGTGCCTCTACCATCGAGTTCCAAAGACGGGAATCCTGAAGTTTTGCCATCGGTATGTACTGCTGGAAGCGGGCGAAAAACTCCAACGGTTTTTCGATATTCCAGTTTGAGATGACCTCGCTCCAGTCTGCCTTGTCCGCAAACTTTTCGAGAAGCGCCCAGTCGTTGTAGAAGCAGTCTCGATTTGAGATTGCCTTCCAGTCCCAGCGGTTGGCGAACTTCTGAAGGGTAACTTCGTTGATGATGTGGTCGGGACAGTTCTCAGAGAAATTGCTCCAGTTTAGGCGGTTGGTGAACTTGTTGATGCCGTCGAGAGTCCATATGACGTTGCGGTTCTCGCTGATTTCATCCCAATCCAGCTTGTCGGCATACTTGTCAAGTATGTCCATGCTAAGGGATTCGTTGTCGGAAATCTCTTTCCATGCCTCGGCTTCGAGGACTGAGTTGAGAAACTCATTGTTGGCGATAGGTTCCATATCGTGTATGTTTAATGTTTACAATGCAAAGGTAGAGTCTTGCAGTATCAAAGTACGATACAGAATAAATATTTATCAATCCCTCCATTTTTCCATATTATGGTCAAGCCATTTCCATAGAATATGAAATGCCTTGTCGCTATATAACTTTCCAAGATACAACTCGTGTAAGTCATCACCATAGTCACGTTCGTGAGTGTATCTATGGGCTGTTCGTAAGTTTATGTGCTTGCCTTTTATATCGGGCCAGTCAGTTCTTGCCATTTTAATTAGACTTATAGCAATCTTCATTCGATTGACATCTTCCTGCCAACCGACATGACGCTGCTCATAACGCCAATATCCGATGTTAAATTCGAGCTTCTTTTTAATAATATTCAGATTCGCTGACCAGTTAATAGCGGAGTCAAGAGCTACGGTATCACGCCAATATTTGCGCTGTTTTCTCCGGAAACTTTCTGATATATACTCTTCCTCCAATTCAGGCATGACGCGCTCTCCCTTTTCAAGAGAATCAAGCCAATCGGAAAACTCCTTACTGTGTTGTCCATGGGTTTTTATAGCATACAGAGTTGACCAGTACAACAGATGTGCGGCAAGTGTTGCCGTATTGCTCTCCCGGGCTAACTGACGTTTCTCTTTAGCGGAAAGCATATCGAAAGTCTTTAGTCCGGAAAATTCTGCCGCTGTTTCCTCAAAATTGTCCTTCCATGATGAAAAGTCAATCTCCACCTCTCTTCCGATGAGCCACTCCTGAGGGTCCGGTGCGCCTATGACCATAATCTCATTATCAGAGTCAAGACGCATTTGAATTGTCAGTGTGGAATACTCCGGCTTAATTGGCAAAGATTTGATTGTCTCAACTAGAGAAGAATACAAAGGCTTCATTCCCTCGTTTTCAAGATATAAGCCATTGAGGATTACCCAAATATCCTCAAAGTTTGAATTACGGAGATAGTCTTGATAAGTCATATCTCGATGTTTTTGCCGCAAAGTAAACATCAACATGGCGCAAATCGCAATACAGGATTGTTTTCTTCTACAAAAAATTCTCTCATATCAACCTGCGGAACTTTTAAGAACTTATTTCGGAATGAATACTGCCCACCATCGCCGCCTTAGGGCGGCCGAATTTTTGGGCAAAATGAGTGTGACGGAGGTTTTACACTCCGCCACCTTCTTCGCTGATATGGCACTGGCTATGCTCTCTTTCTATCTGCAATCATCTTCTTGTTGGCGTTGATGATGCCCGCTATCTGCTCTGTGTATTCGCATATTCCGTTGGCGAATGTCCGGCATTGGATGATGTGGAAGTCGTCAAGCGAGATTTCAATGGTGGCGATTGTCCTACCTTCCATTGTGGCGGTGAATACCAACGTATCGGCTTTGAGATAATAACCTGCTGAACCGACACAGATGTGCTGCTTTGTGCCTTCATCGTAGTATTCAGCTACACTGTTAAGCGTGTGTAGTACGATTGTTCCGTCTGTCATAGCCAATCCGATGAAACGACCTTTGAGTTCCTCGAACTTGGCTTGGTCAGCTTCCGCTTTCTTTCGGTTGGATTCCTTCTGTTCCTTCACTCTCTGTCGGTTGACCTTCTCCACATATTCATCATGGGCTTGCTTGAGGTCTTTAGGTGCTACCAATGACGGGGAATGGAGGTCTCTGCCCATACGCTCCAACATCTTGATGTAGTCGAACCACATACCCGGTGCGTTGAATGTATATCCGGCTCTCTTGGCTACCTTGATGGAGTTCCAATATTTGTCAACCTCCAGCGGATGCTGGCATAGATAGCGGAGCATTTCAATGTCGCCGGATTTCATCAGCGTCTCGGCTTTGGGATTGGTCAGCAACTGCTGAAATAGGGTTATGGGGTGCATTGCGTGACAACAACCTTTGAACCCGTTGCGCTTGATGGTGTCGGTCGCCTTGATGCGAGGATAGACCCATTGACCTGCGATGTGACGGAAAGCATCGTTGTCGCCCCTTATCTCCAATGGAGAGCCGAAAGCGAATGAGTCAACGTAGTAGCCGAGTGTCCGCTGGAGTCCCACGACTGTGGCGTGTCCTTTGGGGTCAATCCAATACTGACCGATTTCAAGATAGGCGGGGTTCGCCTTCATTCCCTTGCGCATCTCGACTATCATCAGGAACATACGGATTACCTGATAGTCCTCCATAGTGGTGATTACGTTGAAGTAGGATTTGTCTCGGCGTACACGCTCCTTGGTGTTGCGTATCTCGACCCTCTCTCCGCAGTTGGGGCAACGATAGATGCCGAAGCCAACCTCCTGCCATTCGTGTCCGCAGTCCATACATACCGCCTTGCCCGATTTGAGACGATAGGCGTAATGGTCGATGGTGTGGCTGAACGCCCACTGCTTTTGGGCGGTGGTGAGCGGGCGGAGTCGCCCACTCAGTTCCACGATATGCTGTTGTTTCTTGTTTCTCGGTTTCATCTTACTGGAGTTTTAGAAGTCGAAAAGACTGGGTTGAACATTGATTTCCTCTCCGGCTTTGGGAGCGGTGGCGGTCGCTTTGGGTTGAGCCTTCGGTGCTGACTGCCGTCTGATTTCTCTGAGTTGCTCCTCTCGGTATTGCTCCATAGCCTGCTCCTTGAGTTCCGACTTGTCTTCATCGGAGAGTTCCGGCTTTGATACCACGATGTTACAACCTATATTATCTACCTCCTTGATGTTTTCCTCGTCCCAATAATGGACTAAAATAGCCTCTACCGCCTCATCGGTCAGTACACATAGGCCGCTTTTCTTGACTTCGTTACAGAGAAAATTGATTGCGCCCTCCATACTCTTATTTGGATTTGCCATTTTCAAAGCGAACTCGGGTTCTTGTTCGATGCGTCTTTGCATCATTTCCTGCATCGCTACGATAGCAGGGTTGTTTGATTTCTGTGTAGCCATATCAGTTGAGTTTTTAGAGATTTGTCAGTAACCAAAAGATTATCATTAGGGTAGATACAAGGCTGATTCCCCAGCCAACACCTCGGAATATCGGTCGGATAAATATCCACAACACCAATCCAATTATTGAGCCAATGAGGATTACCAACACCTTGACAACCTTTTTTATTTGGTTGAAACCGGAGGTGGAAGTTCTGCCTCGACTATATGATATGTTGTTGTTCGTTTTCATCGTTCGACATTTTTTTATTTGTATATCAACCATCGGTTTCAGTTTGCTCGACACCTAAAGGGCGTGTGAGGCATAAGAGGGATGTTCGCCCTTTGGCTTAAAAATACGAGTGCAAAATGAGTATTCGCCGGAGCTTGCGGAGGCAAATACATCATTTTGTGTCTGGAGATTTTTCAGCCAAAAGGCAAAAGAATATCCCGGGCTACACACGTTAGCCCCGGCGAGCAAATTGAAATCTGTTTGTTGATATTGCAATGAAACTGGAGATAAGAGTCCGCGACGGTGAAAACGGATGGCGGCATATTCTTTGCTTTGACAAAGCGCTAAAACGATAAGACAATGACGAATCTGATAATCTCTTTGTGTAATACATTTGGTTGCGCCCAAAAGAGAAGTCTGTGGCGTGTAGAGCAACGGAACGCCACTGTCTTCGGGACAATGGCGCGGAATCAAACGATGGGTGGAGTGACGGCGGTGAAAATAACTTGCGGAGGCATCAAAGCACGGCATGAGACATAAGCGTGACCGGAGTCACCACCCGTAAGGGTATGGTGGCATAGGTTTCGTGTTGGATCTTGCGGTGTCGCCCTCCGCCGTTGTCGGAATGGCGGTCAAGGATGTCAGGGCTTGCCCCGACATTATTGACGGCAATACCGACATGGCAAATGCACCGCCGCCACTCGTCCCATCGCTTTACCTATGCTCTATACTCAGTTTTTTGTAAAAATCACGGTTATAATCGCAAAAATTTGTACCTCCGACGGTGCTTAATCGCAATATTTAGTATGGGAATAACCGGAAATTACGTTATGGTATTATGTAAGTCGCCTTATGAATTAAGAAGCGCGAATAACTTATGAAGGTTGGAATATGATTCTCCTTCGTCTCCAATCGCAATGGCATTGGCGATGGCTGTTGAAAGTTTGTTGTCGGCCAATAGTGTGGCTACCCAATTGTCGCGGGACAGGAATGACTGCTGTTTGCTGAAATTAGGCATGAATCTGTGGAGCAGGGCAATCACATCATCAGATGAAGCGAAATAGCGGTTGGTATTGAGATAGTGGAGAAGAAACCAGAACTCAATCGACGGCATACTCTCACAGATGATTACAGACGGATTACCGGCATAACGCCGACGCATGGCATCAAATTTGACCTTGTCCGCCTGATGTATGCGGGTTACATCCACATCGAATACACATACGGCTATCCCGTCATCAGCGAGTACCCGTTCCACCTGCCGTTGAATGTCATCGATGTTCTGCTCGGCAAAGTTGCGGGGCTTGCAGACGTAGTTATAACCGTTGAGGAGTTTCAGGTGTGTGAAGTAGTAGCGCTCGGTAGCACCCTCGCCGATGATTGTAATCGCTGGATTTCTGAGTTTACGCTCTTTGATTCTTCTTGCCATGATTACAATACGTTGGGAAGTGCGCCGAAACGACCGTTCATATAAGCGCGGTGGATAGATGAGAGTTTGTTGAGGCCATTGAAATCAACCAGCGAAAACAACTGCGAGTTGCCGTCCTTCCCTTTCTCGGTAAACCATACGGAGTCCTTGCCGAAAATGTCGTCGATGTCTTTAAGAATCGGATCGTAATGTGTAGAGACAAGAAGCTGAGACTGGTTATCCGGTGTATTGACAAATTTCGAGAGGATATACTCCATCAGGTTGGGGTGCAGCGAGGCTTCAATCTCGTCAATGCAAAGGAACGCCTGACGGTTGAGCTGTTCGTAAATCAGAGACTCCAGTTCCACCATCCGCTTTGTGCCCGTGCTTTGGCAAGCCTCAGGGAGTATATAATTCTGCGAACCATCGGCATTCTCGACCTTATGTCCGAACAGAGCCGCCATTTTCTGAATCTTTATGTCTGATATATTAAAGTCGGCCTCCTTTGCGAATTGCAGAAGATACTCGCGGAAATCCTCACTGTCCGCTATATGCTTTTTCGCATCATTTGAAAGAGAGGAAAGCGAACCGCTCTGCAATGGAAGAATACGGCTGTCAATCCACCGGCGCATATTGTCAATATATGCGACCGAGACATTCACCTTCTTCATGGTAGCCAGCAGCGACATATTGCGGAGACAGTTCATCGTCATGACGTCCACCTCCGCCTGAGAAAGTCTGACGACAGCCGGATTGAAATTCAATCTGGATATACCACCGACATCCTCGCGACAGAACACCTTTGTCGGGCGGTTGGTGAGATAGACGAAGAGCGACTCATGGCAGACCTTTTCAGGATTTACCTTGAGTTTGTACCAATAGCGCAGACCGTCAGCATAGAATTTCAGTTCAAATTCCGTGTCGAAAGACAGCGCATCTTCGCGTAACAGGAAGGGCTGAACGTCCGTACCGTCATCGTTGGTGGATGGAAGTGTGTTCCAGAAACCTCGCAGGAACTCAATCGCTTCAAGCAGATTTGATTTGCCGCTCGCGTTTGCGCCAAGCACAACGGCGAAGCGCAACAGCTTAACTCCGTCGGGCATTTCAACCACACTGTTGTAACGGTCGTCTGCCGACGGCTCAAAACTCAATTCCACTTCATCGCGAAACGACTTGAAATTACGTATTTTCAGCTCTTGTATCATATCCGATGCGTTTTAATGGTGCAAATATAACGAAATTTCGCTGCGCTACAAAACCAAAATCGAATTTTTAGCGGTTTTAATTCTTATTTTAGGGTATTTTGTTCCAATATCAAAAGCAAATTGCGCCATACAAGACCGCTTAATTGAAATAATCGAATCAAAAAATCACGATTTTTAACATCGGAAATGGTGTCCGAACCAATAAAAACGGCTATCTTTGCGGTGTGAAAGAGGACACTCAATCACCTTCCGGGGCAGAGGTTCCGGTCGCATCCACATGGCAAATCAAGGAAAACCGATGAAATCATGCCGTGTGCAATTCGTGGTCAGGAATAGGGACACGAAGGATAAAACGCTACAAATCAACTCAGTTGAGTGCAAAATATCCGACACCAGGCGGATCACAAGGAAGTTCGGACTTCCACCGCAAAACGCTGAAAATCACTTGATTTTTAGCGTTTTTCTTTTTTACCTACCCGGCAGAATACTGCGGTTTTCGGCACGCAAGCGTGAGTAAATCGTGAGTCCTCACGATCATGAGCCAAATGACTCACAATTGCCGAAGTCAGTGAGTGAGTCCATGTAGATACATACAAGACAGTATAGTTGCGTTTCGCTCACCTTATTTTGAGCCTTGAGGATGTTGTAGACTCCTTAGGAAGGAACGTTACCGACACAGTATGTGTTAATATGTTGATGAATGAAACGTTAGAAAAAGACATAGAAAAGGCTCTTCGCAAGAATAACCGTAGGCGTCTTATTCCTGATCCTCTTCATCGGCGCATTGGTCGTGACAATGCGCAACAGGAGAATAATACGCAGACACTCAGATTATAAACAGATTGAATGATGATGTCTTACTGAACAAAGACCTGTTTGAGTTGGTTTTAATAACGGTGACCGTATTGTCACTGAAACTTATAAAAATGATGATATACTATGTTGAATACAGATTACAAGTTCGGAGAGGTACACTGTATCGCCGATCAGATTGAAACAGGAAGTGACAAGGTTCACTTCAAACCAATTTTCAGTAACGAAAACTGTGGAGTTGTGCTCGTTGCGTTCAAAGCCGGACAGAAGCTTGACACACATGTGGCTCCCGCAGAGCTAATGGTGAATGTGCTTGAAGGTGAAATCGAATTCACAGTGCTCGATAAGCCCCACACTCTCAAAGCCGGTGAATTCATGCTTGTGGGGGCTGAGGTTGCTCACAGTGTGCTTGCAAAGGCAGATTCCAAGATGATGCTTGTAAAGGTAAAACCGTAGTTATAATAATCAAGACTTAAAACCAAATATATATGGAAACTCAACCGTCAATGTTCTGCTATCAGTGTCAGGAAACAGCAAAAGGTACAGGTTGTACTTTAAGAGGTGTATGCGGCAAACTGCCTGAAACCTCCGGCAGAATGGATTTACTTCTTTACGCAACCCGTGGTGTGGCCATACTGAATGACCTTCTTCGAGGTCACGGCGTAGCCCGGCGCGATGCAAGCCATCAAGTTGTGGATGCTCTTTTCACCACTATTACAAACGCTAACTTCGACAATCCCTCGCTTGACGGCTTCATACGCCGCGCATTCCAGATTAAACGTGAACTTAAGGCGCAATGCGAGGAACTTGGCATAAAGGTTCCGGATGCGCCGGAAGTCACCCTCGAAGCCGAGCCTGAGTATTATAAGGAACTTGAGCCTGTAACTGGTGTGCTCGCCGAGCCGGACGCTGACAAGCGTGGACTTCGTCAGCTCGCAATATACGGGGCAAAGGGGGCCGCGGCTTATGCCCGCCATGCTGCCAACCTCAAATATGAGGATGACGATGTCTACGCATATATCGAAAAGACACTGAAGGAAGTAAGTCGTCAGGACATTACTGTGGATGAGCTGCTTAAAACTGTGCTTTACATGGGAGAAGGAGGAGTGAAGGCCATGGCATTGCTTGATTCTGCCAACACGGGCACATACGGCAATCCGGAAATCACCAAAGTGAATATCGGCGTGCGGAAGAATCCCGGTATCCTTATCTCCGGCCATGACCTGCATGACCTTGAGGAACTCCTTGAACAGACTGCCGGAACCGGAGTGGACGTTTACACCCACTCTGAAATGCTGCCGGGTCAGTATTACCCGTTCTTTAAGAAATATCCCCACTTCGCCGGCAATTACGGTAATGCATGGTGGAAGCAGATTGACGAGTTCGAGACCTTCAACGGATGTTTCGTATTTACTTCAAACTGTATCGTGCCGCCTCGTCCCAAGACCACGTATATGGACCGCGTCTATACCCTCGGCGTGGTCAATATGCCCGGCACAACGCATATTGAAGCGGATGCCGAAGGCCATCACGACTTTTCCGAAGTGATTGAGAGGGCAAAGTCCTGTCCGGCTCCAACAGAGATTGAACATGGAGAAATCATCGGAGGCTTCGCTCATCATCAGGTGATTGAACTTGCTCCCAAGATTGTGGATCTGATTCAGCGTGGAAAAATTCGTAAATTCGTTGTCATGGCGGGATGCGACGGGCGCATGGCGTCAAGAAGCTATTACACGGATTTCGCCAAGGCTCTTCCGGAAGACTGCGTGATCCTCACGGCCGGTTGTGCGAAGTATCGCTACAACAAACTGCCGCTCGGTGACATCGAGGGCGTGCCCCGTGTGCTTGACGCCGGTCAGTGCAACGATTCGTATTCACTCGTGAGAATCGCTTTGGCCCTTAAGGATGCATTCAAGGTGGACAGCATCAACGACCTGCCGATTGTCTTTAACATCGCATGGTATGAGCAGAAAGCCGTTATCGTGCTGCTGGCACTCCTATACCTCGGGGTGCAGAACATTCATACGGGTCCCACGCTACCTGCGTTCTTCACTCCCGACATCCTGAAGGTTCTCAAGGAGAAGTTCGGAATCGGGACCATATCAACGGTTGAGAATGATATCGCAGCCCTTATAAACAACTAAATCAAAGTTGGAAAAGAACGTTAAAATCCTGCCCGGACGGGCAGGATTTTTTATTGCTTGCATTTGCCGACCGGCGACTCTGTCAATAAGATTTTGATTACAGTAGTCCGATCAAGGCTGCGTGCAATGGCATCTTCAAAGTGATTCATGTGTTTAGGAAGGAATCTTTCGCATAGAAGACGTAGGGCTTCGATCTTTTCGGCACGATCTTCCACCCACTCACATCTCCCGAGGGCAACGGCTGACCGATAGTGTTCAGTATAGTTCAGTTTATCCTCCTCAAATACGGGTGTGCATTTACTTACTGCTGAAAGGCTTACAATGGGATTGTTTTTAAGGCAATCCAGTTTCTCGCCTTCATCAGCACAATGAAAATAGAAAGTTGTCTCATCTGCCCTCACAAGTGAAAGCGGCAGACCATATGGAGTTCCGTCAGGCCGACACATACTTACCGTGACGTAAGGTGCTCTGTCGAATACTTCAAGCGCCCAACCGGCATCCTGTTGGCGCGAGGCTTTTCTCATCGGTTTCATATATATGTTGTTTTATTTGAGTTCTGAGATCAAATGACGTATGGCCGCGATCGGATGGATAAAGATCATTCTGGGACCGACATAACGCATCACTTCCCTGATTCTTTTTTTCTGAACGGGTGAATAGCAATGAATTTCGCATTTCCGGCAACTCGTTTTTGATGAACCTTTAGGACAGTGCTCAAGTCTATTGAGGGCATATTCCAATAAATCCTTGCAATCGTTGCAAAGATTCCCGGCCTGATGATGTTGGCGGCAGAAGATTTCTATCATTTGCCCGATGACCTTCTTTTCCCGATCAATTCTATTCATAAATGATAACGAGTGAACTATAGAATAACGCATCATAATAGATTTTAGTCTATCTTATCCTTCACTTTTGCAACCTATCACTCCGGCGAGGTGTTATAATATTAAAATAGTTAATTATGAAACAGTTAATTCAAATCAAAAGAGCTTACGATCCGGAAGAGAAAACCGATGGTTTCCGTGTATACATTGACCTTCTGTAGCCGCGTGGACTTTCACATGAGACATTCCATTACGACTTGTGGGATAAAGATATAGCCCCATCGACCGAACTGCGTGAATGGTTCCACACAGATCCCGATAACTTATGGCCGAAATTTGTAGAGAAATATAAAGACGAACTGAAAACCAATCCGGCATTTGGCACTTTACGGCAGACTTTAGAAGGAAAGCCAACCGTAACACTTCTATATTCCTCACACGACAGAGAACACCCTGACAGAAAAAATTCCACGCGACGATAGCTTCCGAACCGGGATTTTCGGGTTTCGGAGATTTTTCGTAACTTTGTGTGATTAAATAAGTGCCAATGAGTGATCTGATTCCAACAGAGCTTCCGGAGCTCCCCGACGACATTGCCCCCGACCTCTCAGGTGCGGCCTACACTGAAGATTCAATCATCACGCTTGATCCGAAAGAGCATATCCGCCGCCGCCCGGGCATGTATATCGGCAAGCTGGGCGACGGCTCGAATTTCGATGACGGAATCTACGTTCTGCTTAAAGAGGTTCTCGACAACTCCATCGACGAATATATGATGGGCTTCGGCTCGCAGATTGACATTACCCTGACAGAAGAAGGCTCGGTCAGTGTGCGCGACTATGGCCGCGGAATACCGCTCGGCAAGCTGATCGACGCATCGTCTAAAATGAACACCGGCGCCAAATACGACAGCTCGGTGTTCAAGAAGTCTGTCGGCCTTAACGGTGTCGGAATCAAGGCTGTGAACGCTCTGAGCTCGAGCTTCGAGATTTCGAGCTTTCGCGACGGAAAAATGAAGCATATAGCCTACTGCGAGGGCAATCTGACTGTCGACGACCCGGTGGCCGACACCTCGGAGGCCAACGGAACACTCGTCAGATTCACTCCCGACGACAAGCTTTTCCGCGGATTCAGATACCGCCAGCAGTTCGTTGTTCCCCTTCTTAAAAACTATTCTTTCCTCAACACCGGCCTGACGCTGAACTTCAACGGCCAGCGCTATCATTCGCGCAACGGTCTTCTTGACCTCCTGCGCGAGAATATGACAAAAGAACCGCTATATGCGCCGATCCACCTCAAAGGAACCGACATAGAACTGACGATCACCCATGCCAACCAGTATGGCGAGGAATATTACACTTTTGTCAACGGCCAGCACACAACCCAAGGCGGAACCCATCTGGCCGCCTTCAAAGAATCTGTCAGCCGCACTTTCAAGGAATTCTTCAACCGCAATTTCGAATACAGCGACATCCGAAACGGCATGGTCGCCGCCCTCTCCATAAAGGTCGAGGAACCTGAGTTCGAATCACAGACGAAGATCAAGCTCGGTTCGCGCGAAATGGCACCGGGAGGCCCTACGGTAGCAAAATTCATCGGCGATTTCGTCAAAAAAGAGCTTGACGACTATCTCCATAAGAACCTCGACGTCGCCGATATTATCCTGAAAAAAGTTCAGGAAAGCGAACGCGAGCGCAAGTCGATGGCCGGCGTCACAAAACTGGCCCGCGAAAAAGCTAAAAAAGTCAGTGTCCACAACAAGAAACTCTTCGACTGCCGCATACATCTCAACGACCCTAAGGGAGATACCGACAAAAAGCTGCAATCGTCGATTTTCATAACCGAGGGGGACTCGGCCGCCGGCTCCATAACAAAGATACGCAACGTCGAGACTCAGGCAGTCTTCTCGCTCAAAGGGAAGCCGAAAAACTCCTACGGACTGACCCAGAAAGTCGTCTACGAAAACGACGAGTTCAATATGCTTCAGGCCGCCCTTAACATCGAGGGGGGCATCGACGGACTGCGCTACAACAACGTTGTCATAGCTACCGATGCCGATGTCGACGGAATGCACATACGCCTCCTGCTGCTGACTTTCTTCCTCCAGTTCTTCCCCGACCTGATCAAGAAGGGGCATGTCTATGTCTTGCAGACACCTCTCTTCCGCGTGCGCAACAAGAAGGCCACGCGCCGCTCTGCGTCGTCGAAAATCAGCGACGATACATATTACTGTTATTCCGATGAAGAGCGTATCAACGCCATCAACCGCCTTGGGAACAACGCCGAGATAACACGATTCAAAGGTCTCGGCGAAATATCGCCCGACGAATTCCGCCATTTTATCGGCCCCGACATGCGCGCCGACCGCGTAGGCCTCCGGAAGGAAGATGCCGTAGCCGAAGTTCTCGAATTCTATATGGGCAAGAACACTCCCGAGCGTCAGAATTTCATTGTTGAAAATCTAATTGTCGAAGATGACAGCCAAATTTCCTGAACAGCCGCGCCGGGTTTTCTTCGCCGGCTCTTTCAACCCGTTCACTGTGGGCCACCGCGACATTGTCGACCGCGCGCTCTCGATGTTCGACAGCGTAGTCATAGGCGTCGGAATCAACGAATCGAAAAACGCGGCCGGCTGGGAAACGTCGCGCCGCGTCGAAGCCATCAGAGCCGTCTTCGCCGGCAATCCCTGCGTAGAGGTAACAGCTTACACAGGGCTGACCGTCGACGCCTGCCGCCGGGCCGGAGCGACAGCACTGCTGCGCGGCGTGCGCAATGCCGCCGATTTCGAATATGAGCGCAATCTTGCCGACATCAACCGCAACATTTCCGGGCTGGAAACCGTTCTACTGTTATCGAGGCCCGAGCTGGCCTGGATAAGCTCGTCGGCCCTGCGCGAGCTCAGCCACAACGGCGTCGACATCGACCAATATCTGCCATAACCCCTTACTCACTCGTGACAATAATGAAGAAATTTCTTCTTTTAGCAGTTCTTTTCAGCGCTTTGGTTCCTCTGGCGCAGACCCTCGACCCTGCCCGGAAAATTGCTTCGGTAGAGAAAATAATCGAGACATTCTATGTCGATCCTGTCGATACCACCAAAGTAGTCGACGAAGGCATAAGGGCCATGCTGAAGAAACTTGACCCTCATTCGAGCTATACAAATGCCGAAGAAACCAAGGAAGTCACCGAGCCGCTCGAAGGAAAATTCAGCGGAATCGGCATTCAGTTCCAGATGCTCAACGACACGCTTTACGTGATCCAGACAATCGCCGGAGGGCCCAGCGAACGCGTCGGCATTCAGCCCGGCGACCGCATTCTCGTATCGAACGACTCGCTGATATCCGGCGTAAAACGACCTAATTCAAGCGTCATGAAACTCTTGCGCGGGCCGAAAGGATCTGTCGCCAACCTAAAGGTTCTGCGCGGCAAGGAGACAATCGACTTCCGTGTCGTCCGCGACGATATTCCGATCTACAGTGTCGACGCCTCATATATGGTCGACCCCGAGATCGGCTACATACGCCTCTCGCGCTTTGCCGAAGACACTCCCAAGGAGATGTATGAGGCTATCGAAAAACTGAATAAACAGGGCATGAAGAAGCTCATCATCGACCTTCAGGACAATTCGGGCGGCTACCTCCAGAGCGCCACCACCCTCGCCGAGATGCTGCTCCCCTTCGACGCCCCGATCGTCAGCACCGGCTCGGACCGGCTCGGACGCTCGACATACACTGCCACCGCCCCCTCCACCCTCTTCGACGGCCCCGTTCAGATTCTCGTCAACCAGTTCAGCGCCTCGGCCAGCGAAATCCTCGCGGGGGCTGTCCAGGACAACGACCGCGGAATTATCGTCGGACGGCGCACCTTCGGAAAAGGTCTCGTTCAGCGGCCTTTCCCGTTCCCCGACGGCTCTATGGTACGTCTGACAGTAGCGCGCTACTACACTCCGTCAGGCCGATGCATCCAGAAGCCCTATCACGACGGCGACGACGACGCCTATCGTGACGACCTCATAAACCGCTACAAACACGGCGAATATCTCAGCGAAGACAGTATCGTTCTGCCAGATTCGCTTAAATACTACACCCTGAAGCTTCATCGGCCGGTTTACGGCGGAGGCGGCATACTCCCCGATAAATTCGTGCCTATCGACACCACAGGCTATTCCACCTATTACCGCGATCTGATGGCCAAGGGCGTCTATAACCGAATTGTCACAAACTATATCGACGCCAACCGCAAACTGCTGAAGAAGAGCTACAAGACCATCGGCGACTTCATTTCAGGCTTCGAAATCAGTCAGAAGCTCATCGACGACATGGTCAAGCTCGGCGAAGAAGAGGGTGTTCCATACGATGAAAAAGGATTCGAGACTTCGAAAGAGACAATCCTGACAATCCTGAAAGGGCTGATTGCACGCGACCTGTTCGATCAGGAAGCCTATTGGCGCGTTGCCAACCACCTCGACCCGGTCTACCTCAAGGCTGTCGAAATCTTCACCACCCCCGGAGCTTACGAAACCACGCTGAGCCATCAATAACGCCGGTTTAATGATAGTCAAAGGGGAGGTATGTCAGACGACGCACCTCCCCTTTCGTTGGATCTTATCTGATTTTACTCGGCCGAAAGAACCGACGGAGCAGTGTAGACACGCGCGGCAAGCTCGCGGTCGAGCGTGTAAAGGCCTATGCCGTCGTTGCCGATCAGAGTGAACTTGTCGATAAGAGTGCGGGCATTGTCTTCCTCTTCGACCTGCTCCGAAACGAACCAGGCCAGACGGTCGCGGGTTGCATAGTCATGCTCTGCCTCGGCCAGCGCATAGAGGTTGTTGATGAGAGCGGTGACTTTCTGCTCATGCTCGAGAGTGGCCTTGAAAGCGTCGAGAGGGGTTGCCCATTCAGTGGGAACGGCATCGATAGCCTTGAGAATAACACGTCCGCCGCGCTGGTTGAGATAGTTCATGAAAATCTCAGCGTGGGCCTGTTCTTCCTGATACTGGATGCGGAACCAGTTGGCCACGCCGGGCATACCGCTGTTGGCAAACTGCATACCCATTGAAAGATAGAGATAAGCGCTCCAAAGTTCAGCATTAATCTGCTCATTAATAGCGTCTTGAATTTTTGCGTTCATAATATGGAATTGTTTATTAGGTTAGTTTTTTCTGACTGCAAAAATAGTCAAAAACGGCGACTGTTGACTAACTTTTTTCGAAAAAACTATCGCGGAAATCTATCGCAGGGCAAATCAGCGCGCCGCTCCCGCGATGTCGGAATAAGTCGGAAGTCTGTCGACGAAAGAATACGTTCCCGCATCGCTGTCTACCCGGCAGCAATAATGATTCATGCCGTTACTGACAACAAGCCACGGAGTTTTAAGCACAATGTTATAACGGGCGATCTGATCGAACGTCCGCTGCGAAACCGCGATATAAGGCGCCTTATACTCGACTATCATCAGCGGCCGACGGCCTGTGCGGTCGAAAACGACAGTGTCACAGCGGCGGCGCGTTCCGTTGAGCGTCAGCGCCAGCTCGTTGGCCATAAGCGACCGCGGGAAACCTTTTTCCGACATAAGGTAGGCGATGAAATGCTGCCTGACCCATTCCTCGGGAGTCAGCGCCACCATCTTCTGTCTTAACGGATCAAAAATTTTCAAAGCTCCCGAGTCGGCCCGCTCTATCCGGGCTTCGACAGGCGGAAGATTCAAAGGTGGCGGCAATTGGGTCATCGCGTATTTTGGCAATCGGTTTTTTCTGCGTAAATTTACGAAAATTTTCCGATTAAACGGCAATGGCCACACCCGCGACACTAACCTACGAGCAACTCCACCGGCAGATTCTGTCAGGAAAAACAGCGCCCGTCTATCTTCTCCACGGCGAAGAAGGATATTTCACCGATCTGCTGATCAACGACTTTATCGGACTCATATCTCCCGACGACCGCGACTTCAATCTATACACGCTCTATGCGCCCGAAACGTCGATGATAGCTGTCGACGAAACCTGCCGCCGTTTTCCAATGATGGCCGACAGGATGGTCGTGATTCTCAAGGAAGCCCAGGCAATAAGCGCCACCGAACTGAACAAGCTCCACACATATTGCGAGAATCCGTCCCCGTCGACGGTTCTCGTGATCTCATGTCGCGGAGAGCAGGCAAAAGGAAAAGACCTCATTGCCGCAGTACGCAAAAACGGAGTTATCTTCGAATCGAAAAAGCTTAAGGAATCGGCCGTTGCCGGGGTTCTCCAGACTCTCATTAAAGAAAAAGGTCTCGGAGTAGAACCGAAGAGCCTGGCGATGCTGACCGAATATGTCGGCACCGATATGTCGCGGCTTCACAACGAAGTCGACAAACTGGCCGTAGCCCTCGGCCGCGGCGCAACGATAACGCCCGAGTCGATCGAAAGGAATATCGGATTCAGCAAAGATTTCAACAACTTCGAGCTTATCAACGCGCTTGCAGCCCACAACGGAGCCAAAGCCTACCGCATTATCGAGTTTTTCCGCGCCAACCCGAAGTCGAATCCCTTCGTAATGACAATAAGCGCCATATTCAATTTCTTCAGCGACCTGATGATATTCCATTTCTCGCGCGACAAATCGCCGGCGGCGCTCGTGGCGGCAATGGGACTTCGCAGCGAATGGCAGCTGAAGAACTACACCGGGGCAGCCCGCAACTACAATGCCTATAAAGTCATTGAGATAATCGGCGCCATCCGCGAAGCCGACACCCGCAGCAAAGGCATAGGCTCACGCGTCGATCCTTATGACGCGCTCCACGATCTGGTATTCAGGATTCTCAACGCTCAGGGCATTCTCCCCGTCTGAACCGGCTCGACACCTATTCCGGGAAGCGAAGGCAGAGTTATGCGGCCGTCGACAACCGACACTCCGCGGAAACGGTCGTTCGCAATGAGAAGATCAGCTTTATATTAAATTTATAAATTTTATAAAACCTCAGCAGTTCGGCGCGGAGCGCCAAGCAGAAGCAACAGCTTGCGCAAGCGCGAACGCGCGCCGATTATCCTGACATTGCCGTCGCCGCCGCGCCGTATGCCGAGACGCTTGCGGAGCTCTTCGGCCGACATGACGAAATTTCTGACCGCTATATCGGCTGCATCGCAGCCGAGCTCGCGGCCGGCCCGCTTACTCCACTCCACTGCTTTCACAATCGGCCTGATCTCTCCGGGAAAACTTTCAGCCGGCGAATTGCCGACATAGAGATGCGTGTCAGGAGCAAGCGCCGAAAGCCCGAACCTCTCCGACATCAGGCGGAATGCCCCCGACTTCAGCATGGCGGACGATGGCTCGTGGAGCCATTGTCCCTCTTCGGGCTCGGCAAAGCGTATTTCGGCTGAGGTCTCATTTTCAGGCAAAAAAGAGAATTCAGGACGTTCGCCGTCAATGACCCGCGTCAGCCCCGCTCCCGGAATGACAGCCGTCAGCTCCTTACACTCATTCGACTCGCCATATACGATTATGTCGGCGTCGACGCCGAGTTCCGCCCTCATCCGCGATATGTCGAGCATCGGCGATGCCTTTATTATAACGCGCGCGGCCCGCTGTCGCAGCAGCGGCAACAGCTCAACGACATTGGGGCTGCAGTCGGCCAGTGCGAACAGCCGCCTGCCGTCGCGTCCGCGCCGCGCCGGATCGATAAAAATGACATCGAATTTCCTGTCGGTCAGGCGCAACCACTCGGTAGAATCAGCGCATACCCCCTCGACATTGTCAAGTCCGAGAGCACGCGCATTCATGTTGACAGCCTCCGCACAGCGGGAATCGATGTCTATCGCGGTCACCGACAAAGCGCGCCGCGCTATGTGGAAGGCGTCGATACCAAGACCGCAGGTCATGTCGAGGACTGTCGATTCCGGCTCGACAAGAGCGGCATGGAGCGCGGCGAGATGGTCGCCGGTAGCCTGTTCGGCCGACAGCGCCGTGGGAAAACGGAATTCGCTGCAGCTGAGTGTCAGCGGCAGTTTCGAAGCCGCACGCTCGCGCAGTTCAGCCTGAAGGATAGCGTCGAGTCTGGCCGGATCGCCGGCCGCGGCGAGGCGCTCTCTGCTATAGTCAGCCGCCATAGGTCTGTTTCGATAAAGCAGTGTGTCGGAGGGCTTCATCCGTCCTCCGACACACCAAAGTTATTTAATCAAATGAGTTTCAGGCTTTATAGGCCTCCAAATCCTCGACACGGAAATTGGCGATGAAGTCGGCGTGTTTCACGATGTCGGCCTGTGCCATCTTGACGTAGACTTCGAGCGACTTGTCGAACATCTCGTTGCGGTTGGCATCGAGCAGCAGAAGCGACGACATGACAACATCGGCGGCCATCTCGACGAGGCGGCGGGCCACGAACGAAACATACTGGTCATCCTTGACTTCCTCGACCTTGGCCAAAGTTTCGGTATATGCCTTGAACATCTCTTTTATGGTGTTCTTGGTTCCTTCAAGACGCTGATCAACCTCGGTGTTGAGATATTCCTCGATGAGGTTCGTGTAGGTTTCGGTAGTGACGTGGCGGATTGCAGCGACAACCTGAAGCTGGGTCGTACCTTCGTAAATCGAAGTAATTCGGGCATCGCGGTAGATGCGCTCGCAGGTATAGTCTTTCATGAAGCCCGAACCGCCGTGAATCTGAATGCAGTCGTAGGCGTTCTGGTTACAATATTCGCTGCCCATGCCTTTGGCCATAGGAGTCAGGGCGTCGGCGCGACGGCTGTAGAACTTCATTTCCTTACGTTCGTCGGGTGTCAGCGAACGCTCGCGGGCAATATCCTCGTAGGCCTTATAGAGATCGACATAGCGGGCTGTTTCATAGAGAAGCGAACGGCTGGCGTCGAGTTTGGCTTTCATAACCGACAGCATCTCGAACACGGCGGGGAAATCTATGATAGCCTTGCCGAACTGACGGCGGTCGCGTGCATAAGCCAGCGCCTCGCGGTAGGCAAGTTCACTGACACCGACACTCTGTGCGGCGATTCCCAGACGAGCGCCGTTCATCAGGGCCATTACATATTTGATAAGGCCGAGGCGGCGCGATCCGCAAAGCTCTGCTTTGGCGTTCTTGAACACAAGCTCGCAGGTGGGGCTGCCTTTGATACCCATCTTGTTCTCGATACGGCGGACGGTAACACCGCCGTCGCGCTTGTCGTAGATGAACATCGACAGGCCGCGACCGTCGCGAGTGCCCTCTTCACTGCGGGCAAGCACGAGGTGAATGTCGCTGTCGCCGTTGGTGATGAAGCGCTTGACGCCGTTGAGGCGCCATGTTCCGTCGGGCTGCTCGGTTGCCTTGAGCATCACGCTCTGGAGGTCGGAGCCGGCATCGGGCTCGGTAAGATCCATCGACATGGTCTCGCCGTTGCAGACGCGGGTTATATAACGCTGTTTCTGATCTTCGTCGGCAAACTCGTAGATCGTCTCGGCGCAGTCCTGAAGGCCCCAGAGGTTTTCGAAGCCTGTGTCGGCACGGCTGACAATATCAGCGGCCATGATATACGGAGTAATCGGGAAATTCAGTCCACCGAAGCGGCGCGGCATTGCCATGCCCATGAGACCGGCCTTGCGGCACTTGTCGAGGTTCTCGACAGTTCCCGGAGCATATTCGACGTGTCCGTCGACAACCTTCGGGCCTTCCAGATCGACCGATTCGGCGTTTTCAGCAATTGTAGTTCCGCAGACGTCGCCGACGATATCGAGCACGCGGTCGTAGCTGTCGATGGCGTCTTCGTAGTCCATGGGAGCATAGTCATATTTCTCGGCGTCGGTATAGTCGCGCTCCTTGAGGGCGACTATCTTGCGCATCAGCGGATGGGTCAGATGATGTTTCAGCGCCGGGTTGTCGGTATAAAAATTAGCCATGGCTTATTTATTTCGAATTTTTCTTGTAGTACTTGATGAGTTTCGGCACAACATCTTCAACCGTGCCTGTGATGACAACGTCGGCGATCTTGTTGATAGGAGCGTCGGGATCGTTGTTGATAGAGATGATCATTGCGCTCTCCTGCATTCCGGCAATATGCTGGATCTGACCTGAGATACCGCAGGCGATATAGAGCTTCGGACGCACTGTGACACCGGTCTGGCCGATCTGGCGGCAATGCTCTGCAAAGCCGGCGTCGACAGCCGCACGCGAGGCGCCGACTTCGGCGCCGATAGTGTCGGCAAGCTTGAACAGCAGATCGAAATTCTCTTTCGAGCCTACGCCGTAACCGCCGGCCACGATGATGGGCGAATTCTTGATGTTTACTTTCGATTTCTCGATGTGGCGGTCGATGATTTCGACAACGAAGTCTTCGTCGCTGACATATTTCTTCGGGTCGAGATTGATGACCTCACCCTTATAACCGGCGTCTTTGATCTCTTTCTTCATCACGCCCTCGCGGACGGTGGCCATCTGCGGACGGTGGTCGGGATTGACAATCGTGGCCACGATGTTGCCGCCGAAAGCCGGACGGATCTGATAGAGAAGGTCGGTATATTCCTTGCCGGTCTTAGGATCGGTGTGGTCGCCGATTTCCAGAGCCGTGCAGTCGGCTGTCAGACCGCTGTGGAGACATGAGCTGACGCGCGGGCCGAGGTCGCGGCCGATGCAGGTAGCGCCCATGAGGCAGATCTGCGGCTTGATCTCCTTGAAAAGGTTGATCAGCACTGCGGCGTGGGGATTCGACGTATAGGGAAAAAGGCGCGGATCTTCTACTTTATAGACAACGTCGGCGCCGTAAGGGAAAATCTGGTCTTCTACGCCGTCGAGCTTGTCGCCAAGCACCAGAGCCTCGAGCTTCACGCCCAGACGGTCGGCGAGCTTGCGTCCTTTTGTAAGGAGTTCCTGACTGACGTCGGCAATCTTGCCTTCGTCGAACTCGCAGTAAACAACGAGATTGTTATTGTCTGTCATGATTCTTTAGCCGATGGTGTGGTTAGTAATGAGTTCTTTGACGAGATCTTCGATAGCGGCATCGCTGTCGTCGAGACGACGGCTCTCTTTAGCCGTGAACACTACATTCTCGATTGCCTTCACTTTCGTGGGCGAGCCCGGCATACCGATCTGTTCGGGATCTGCCTCGACAAAGGCTGCGCCCCACTCTTTGATCTGAAGCTCGGGACGCTTTGCTACAATTTCCTTGCGGCGCTCGTCGGCCTTGGCGAGTTCGCCGGCCGAAGCGGCATATTTGTATTGCATTACACGACGGGCGTTGCGCGGACGGCATTCGGCGGCCGATCCGTTGACGGTCACTACGCAGGGCAGCGGAGCCTTGACGGTCTCGACGCCGTTCTCGAGGCGCCGGCGGACGGTAACATGGCCGTCGCTGAGATCAACGATCTCTTCAGCGTAGGTAACCTGAGGCAATCCGAGTTTCTCGGCTATCTGAGGGCCTACCTGAGCCGTATCTCCGTCGATAGCCTGACGGCCACCGAGAATTATATCGTAATTGCCGATTTTTTTCACGGCCTGAGCCAGTGAATAGGATGTTGCGAGTGTGTCGGCGCCGCCCAATACGCGGTCGGTAAGAACAATGCCGCCGTCAGCTCCGCGGAAAATACCCTCGCGGATGATCTCGGCAGCGCGGGGGAGGCCCATTGTCAGCATGGTAACAGTGCTTCCCGGGTTGGCGTCCTTCAGTCGGAGAGCCTGCTCAAGCGCGTTGAGATCCTCGGGATTGAAGATGGCCGGCAGAGCTGCGCGGTTGATGGTGCCATCTTCTTTCATCGCATCTTTGCCGACATTGCGGGTATCGGGAACCTGCTTTGCCAGCACAATGATGTTAAGACTCATTTGATAGTTGATTGGTTAGTTGATATTCTGTTTCGGGGCAACAAAGTTAACAACAAATCGGCTAATTGCCAAACTTTTGGGACAAAGGTCGGGCAAACTAGCCGATTCGTCGGTTATATTAGCTGTTATTTCGCTGTCCTGGCTTCAATCCACTTGCGGGCATTGACGAACGCGTCGATCCAGGGGGTCACCTCGTCGGCATGGCGCGCTGCCGGATAAAAGCCACACTGCCAGGGGAATATCGTGCGCTCAAGGTGAGGCATCATAGCCAGATGGCGGCCGTCGTCGCTGCATATTCCGGCTACCGAAGCGCGCGACCCGTTGGGATTGCCGGGGTAGCCGCTGTAGCTGTATTTCAGAGCTACGTTATAGCGGTCGAGCGGCAGGGGAAGCTCGAATTTTCCTTCACCATGGGCCACCCAGATACCGAGTTTCGAGCCGGCGAGCGAGCCGAGCATGATCGAGCGGTTTTCGGGCACACTGACTCCGAGGAAGGCGCTCTCGAACTTGTGGCTGTTGTTGTGGCGCATCGCCGTGCGGCGCTCGTGGGCCGGATTGACGAGATTCAGCTCGACCATGAGCTGACAGCCGTTGCAGACTCCGAGGCTCATCGTGTCGTCGCGCTGATAGAAACGCTCGAGAGCGCGGCGCGCGTTGTCGTTCCAGCGGAATGCCCCGGCCCAGCCTTTTGCCGAACCGAGCACGTCGCTGTTCGAGAAACCGCCGCAGAACACAATCATGTTCACATCGTCGAGAGTCTCGCGTCCGCTCATGAGATCAGTCATGTGGACATCCTTGACGTCGAAGCCGGCCATGTAGAGCGAGAATGCCATCTCGCGGTCGCCGTTAACACCCTTTTCACGGATGATTGCGGCACGGATGCCCGAACGCTCTTTGCGCACAACCGAAAGTCCGCGCGAAGCCATCGATCCGTCGAAGCCGGCGGGCAGGCGCCAGCGCAGCGGCTGCTTGCGATAGTTGGCATAGCGGTCGGCGGCGCAGGCTTCGCCGCTCTGCTCGATGTCGAGAAGATATGAGGGATAATACCAGACGTCGCGCAGATGGTCGATTCCGAGCATCCACATTCTGTCCCCTTTGCCGACGGTCAGCAGGCGCTCCTTTGCCGGCGTGCCGATAGCCTTGAAGTCGACTCCGGCATCGGCGAGAGTGCGCTCGAAAGCGGCGCGTTTCGGCTCGGCGACCTGAACCACGAGAGCGGGGTTCTCGGCGAAGAGCGTGGTGATGACATCCAGGTCGAACGAATCGAGATTGATGTCGATACCTCCGGCGGTGTTGGCGAACGCCATCTCGAGAAGCGTGGTGACGAGACCTCCGGCGCTGACATCGTGGGCCGCCAGCAACGCTCCGCGGCTTACGAGAGCCTGGACGGCATTGAAGGCGCGCGCGAAATAGTCCGGATCGGAAACAGTGGGCACATGACTGCCTACACGTCCGAGAGTCTGGGCAAGCGCCGAACCGCCGAGAGCGAGCGGACTGCGCGAGAAATCGATATAATAGAGTGTCGATTTTTTATTCTGAAGAACGGGGCTGACGGTCTTGCGGACATCTTTCACCTCTCCGGCTGCCGAAATAATGACAGTGCCGGGAGCCATGACTTTGTCGTCACCATATTTCTGGGTCATCGACAGAGAGTCTTTGCCCGTCGGGATATTGATTCCGAGCGCGCAGGCGAAATCAGAGCATGCCTTGACAGCGCGATAGAGAGCGGCATCCTCCCCCTCGTTGCGGCACGGCCACATCCAGTTGGCCGACAACGAGACAGCGCTCAGCCCTCCGTCGAGAGGCGCGCCGACAATATTCGTCAGCGCTTCGGCTATGGCAAGCACCGAACCGGCGCCCGAATCGGCCAGAGCCGCCTGAGGCGCATGGCCGATAGAAGTCGCGATTCCCTTTTTGCCGTTATAGTCGAGAGCCACGACGCCGCAGTCGCTCAGAGGCAGCTGCAGTTCGCCCTGACACTGCTGGCGGGCGATCTTGCCGGTGATCGAGCGGTCGACTTTGTTTGTCAGCCAGTCTTTGCAGGCCACAGCCTCGAGGCTCAGAACGTCGTTGAGATATTCCTCAAGGCGCGATTCCTCGGTTTCGCAGTCGGCATAGCTGCGCTCTACGGTGACATCGCGCATGACAGTCTTGGGCGGATTGCCGAACATATCGCTCATCTCGAGATTCATCGGCTTCGAGCCGTCGGGCAGTTCGAAAACGAAGCGATGGTCGCCGGTAGTCTCACCGATGACATACATCGGCGAACGCTCGCGGTCGGCGACACGGCGCACGAAGTCGACATCCTCGTTTTTCATCACCATTCCCATGCGCTCCTGACTTTCGTTGCCGATAATCTCTTTGGCCGAAAGAGTCGGATCGCCCACCGGAAGAGCGCTGATGTCGATATGTCCGCCCGTCTCTTCGACAAGCTCGCTGAGTGCGTTCAGGTGTCCGCCGGCGCCATGGTCGTGGATAGACACGATCGGATTGCTCTCGGATTCGGCCATGGCACGGATGACATTGCTGACACGTTTCTGCATCTCGGGATTGGCTCGCTGCACGGCATTCAGCTCGATGGCATTGTCGTACTGACCCGTGGCGACCGACGATACTGCGCCGCCTCCCATGCCGATACGGTAGTTGTCGCCTCCCATGAGAACAACGGCCTGACCCGGTTCGGGAACGCCCTTGATGGCGTCTTTGGCGAACGCGTAGCCGACACCGCCGGCGAGCATGATGACTTTGTCATAGGCATAAACGCGGCCTTCCTCATTATGCTCGAATGTCAGGAGCGAACCGCAGATAAGCGGCTGTCCGAATTTGTTGCCGAAGTCGCTGGCACCGTTCGAAGCCTTGATGAGAATGTCGGCCGGGGTCTGATAGAGCCATACTCGCGGATCCATCATCAGCTCCCAGCGACGGCGCGGGTCGAGACGCGGATAAGAGGTCATATAGACAGCCGTGCCCGCAAGCGGCAGCGATGCCTTTCCGCCGCCGAGACGGTCGCGGATCTCGCCTCCGCTGCCGGTAGCGGCACCGTTGAACGGTTCGACAGTGGTCGGGAAGTTGTGAGTCTCGGCCTTGAGCGAGAGGACGGTCTCGACCGGGCGGCTGGTGAAATAATCAGCCTTGTCGGGATTTTCGGGATAGAACTGGTCTACTACCGGGCCTTTCACGAAAGCCACATTGTCCTTATAGGCCGATACGAGGCGGCCGGGATTCTCTTTCGAGGTCTTTTTTATCATTCCGAAGAGCGACGAAGGCATCTCCTTGCCGTCGATAATGAAAGTGCCGTTGAAAATCTTATGGCGGCAGTGCTCCGAGTTGACCTGACTGAAACCGAAGACTTCGCTGTCGGTCAGCGGACGGCCGAGGCGCTCCGAGAGAGCGGCGAGATAGTTCTCTTCATCGGCGCTGAGAGCGAGGCCTTCGCGACGGTTATACTCGCGGATGTCGGCGATATGTTCGACAGGCTCGGCTTCGCGGTTGACGTCGAAAATTTTCTGGTTCAGTCCGTCGTAGACACGCTGAAGCATCTTGTCGTAACGGGGTTCGGCATCGCGGCTAAGCTCATATTCCTCTATGCGGGTTATGCCCTGAAGGCCCATGTTCTGGGTTATCTCGACAGCATTGGTGCTCCACGGCGTTATCATTTCACGACGCGGCCCGATAAAGGTGCCTTTTACACTTTTTGCGCTCAGTGGGCGAGCTCCGTCGAACAGCCACGTCAGCTTTTCTTTCTCAGTGTCGGTCAGAACGTGATCAACTTCGACAGCGGTGACCCGGCGGGCACCTTTTTTGAAAAACAGTACCATGATAATGACTTCGGTTTGGTTTCAGACCGCAAAATTACGAATTTTTCCTCACAAACCCCTATTGCGGTTCCGACATATGTTGAAAAAACGCGCGGAGACGCTGCCGCAGTGGCAACGTCTCCGCTTATGCTTATGACGTAAAAGTTCGGATTATTCGCTTACAACCTCGAAAGGAACTTCAACGAGAACTTCCTTGTGGAGCTTGACATTGGCAACGTAGTTACCGACTTCCTTGACCGACTGCTTGATCTCGATGATCTTGCGGTCGACGGTCAGGCCCTGGACTTCGAGAGCTTCGGCAATCTGAGCTGCGCCGACAGAACCGAAGATCGTGCCGGTTTCGGAGGTCTTGGCCGACAGAGTCAGCTTGACGTCTTTAAGCTTGGCGGCCATCTCTTCGGCCTCAGCTTTGAGCTGGGCGATCTTGTGGGCGCGCTGGCGCTGGTTTTCGGCAAGCACCTTCAGGGCGGCGGCATTGGCGATGACAGCCTTACCTGTCGGGATAAGGTAGTTGCGGCCGTAGCCGTCTTTCACTTCAACAACATCGTCTTTATAGCCGAGGTTGGATATGTCTTCTTTAAGAATGATTTTCATAATTCCTTGTCGTTAAACGGTGTTGAACTTATTTCATAAGGTCGGTGACGTAGGGAAGCAGAGCCAGATGACGGGCGCGCTTCACGGCCTGAGCTACGCGACGCTGGAATTTCAGCGAGGTTCCGGTTATGCGGCGGGGAAGAATCTTGCCCTGCTCGTTGAGGAACTTCTTGAGGAATTCGGGATCTTTATAGTCGATATACTTGATACCGCTGCGTTTGAAACGGCAGTATTTTTTCTTCTTTACATCGACCGACATGGGGGTGAGATAACGGATTTCTGATTGCTGTGCCATTGTTTCTTAGTCCTCCTTGACTTCTTCTTTAACTTCGGTTACTACAGCCTCTTCAACGGGTTTGGCAGCGGCTTTGGCGGCACGCAGCGAACGACGTTTGGCGGCATACTCGTGGGCATACTTGTCGAGGCGGAAGGTCAGATGACGGAGCACGCGCTCGTCGCGGCGGAAGGCCGTTTCGAGTTTGGCAACGACGTCGCCGGGAGCGTCGAACTCGATGAGGGTGTAGAAGCCGGTCGACTTCTTCTGGATGGGATAGGCCAGTTTGCGAAGGCCCCACTCTTCGGTGTTGACGATGGCTGCGCCATTGTCGGTGAGCACCTTAGAGAATTTCTCTACCGCTTCCTTCATCTGAACATCAGACAAAACGGGAGTTAAAATGAAAACGGTTTCGTAGTTATTCATAAAAGTGTTTGTTAATTAAAGCGCCGCAAAGGTAAGAAGTTTTTCCGACACGGCCAAATATTTTTCAGACAGCTTTTTGCAGGCGAATTCACTTGCGGACGTAATGAGGCATCTCGGCGGGGATGACCATCGAGATCTCGACAAGTCCGGCGACCCTGCCCTGCTGACGCCACGCCGTCTGGTAGATCATCTTTCTGACCTCCCCCTTCTCGATAGTGTAGCAGTTCGTTCCGCCGGTCTCGAGAAGGCGGCGTATAATGGCGCAGGCGCGCTCGGGATGGTAGTCGAGAAGATTGTGGCCTATGATGTCGCCATGTCGGGCAAACGTCTTGCGCGAAAGATCATTCATATAGATTATACGGCAGTCGGCATCACACACGGTGATCGCGCAGTTGAGGTCGCGGCTCCACTCGGGGAGCTTCTCTTCGATGTTATTCATGGTCGGTTTGTTGTTTTGGTCAGCGGAGCCGGAACAGATAAGCGGCAGTAACCTCTATCGACATTCCGCGCGACGCCGAAAAATAATCTTTTTTGCTGGCATGGAAGATGTTTCCGAGTCCGTAGTAGAAACGACCCTCGACAAGAACCGAATGCCGGTGCCTGAAAATCATCTCCATGCCGACTCCGGCCGAGATGCCGTAGTCGAAACGGTTCTCGACTTTCTTATTGAGCTGTTCGCTGTTGCGGTAGCCCGCAGGATAGCCCTCGACACTGCCGAGGTTGGCATAGTCGAAATTGGCCGAAATCGACGAACCTATCATGTAGCCGACCTCAGGGCCGGCATTGAAGAAGCCGCGGAAGCGGTCGTTGCCGAAATAGATGTGAGTAAGCAGCGGCAGCTGTATATAGGTGAAGGTGCGTCGGTAGCTGAACGGCTCCCCCTTTTCATATTTTTCTTTCCAGCCGCGCTGTTCTACGTTGAGCTCGGCAATGATGCCGAAATGGTTTTGTTCGATATATCTGGCCACGAAACCCGCCATGAAGCCGGGCGTCCATGTCTGATCAACGTGAGGCGAGAACGACATCGACGACACCGTTGCGCCGGCCTTTCCGCCGATGGCGAAATCGGGGCGATAGCGTCGCTGGGCCTCAAGGGCCGGGAGCGTGGCTAAAACGAGCAGCAGGGTAATAATCAGTCGGCGCATGGCGGCTTAAAGCTCGGTTTTCTCGACTATGCCCATAGGGCGATAGATAACGATATAGGCGACCGAATTCACCCAACCCCCTTCGTCGGAGGCCCGTTCGAACTCGAAGCCAGACTGCACTCCACTGTAAGCCGGCGTCGGCTGCGAGAAGTCGCCGCCATTATGGCGCAGGGCATTGATAAGGTAACAGCCGACATCAAAGCCAAGAGCGCCCTGACGCGGAAGCCCGGCGGCCATTCCGGCGTCGAACCAGTGCTCGAAGCTCTGGTTGACCCTCTTGAAATCAAGGTCGTCGCTGTCGGCATAGAACCGCGAATAGATCACCGTTCCGAGATCGTGCATCTGCTTGGCGGTCTCGCCGCGGAATACTGTCCATTCGGGATAGCCGAACAGCATCAGGTTGTCATTGACGCTGTCGGTGCCTTTTTTCGCTATCAGAGCGGGTAATATGGCTTTCAGCTCATCCTGCCGCGAGCTGACAGGCACGAATATGATCTGCTGATCGGTCAGGGCGGCGAGATCGGCCTCGCCGAGCTTACCCGAGAATGTGATGTCGACAGACTTGCGTCCGTTAGATGCGAGCGCCGAACGGAAGCTGTCGACAAAATCGCTCTTGTCGGAATTTCCGCCGTCGCGCGTCAGGAACACGAACGTGTGGTCGGGATAACGACGCTGCATGGCCCCTATCACGTCATCGTTGAGCATCTCGATAGGAATATTGCTCTGCATGACCGAACCATTATATTTATATGTGTCGTCGCGCGGAAGGAAGGTATTGAAAACCTCTATGCCGCGGGGACGCGCCCAGGCCGCGATAAGCTCGAACTGAGCCTGATCGTCGGGGGCTATGATAACCTGAACATCGGTATTCTCAAGACGCGAGAGAGCGGCACGCACTGAATCGGAAGAGTTGGCCGTGTCGAACACCCGCAGGCGCGTCGGGTTCTCGCGGCTCTTCAGTGTATCGACTGCCATCAGCAGGCCCTTGTAGAATTCAGTGTGGCGCAATGCTGATTTGTCAGGTTCTTTCTGACCGAGCATAAACGGGAGCATCACGGCTATCGAAACGCTTCCGTCGGCTTTTTTTACTTCCGGCGTCTCGGTTTTCTCAACCGGCTCCACGGGAGTCTGCGCTACATCAGGCTCAGGCTTGGGTTCGGCTTTGGGTTCTGGTTTTGATTCAGGCTTGGCCGAGGAATCAGCTGTCGCCGCAGGCTTCTGAGGCTCGGCCGGCTTAGGCTCGGGAATAATAAGCTCTGTGCCTTCCTTGAGCACACCCACCTCAGGATTGGCGGCGGCAAGCTGCGTGACCGTCACTCCGTAATTATGGGCTATCGAATAGAAAGTTTCGCCTCGTTCAACCCTGTGAACGCCAGTTTTCGCAGGCGCGGGAGCGGTTTTCGGGGCCGTTTCGACTACTGAGCCCTGCGCAGCGGGGCCTGTCCCGGGCAGAGTGACCGTGATTGTCTGTCCGGCCCGCAGTCCGTCGGCAATCTGCGGATTCTGCTCGATAAGCATCTCAGGGCTTACGCCGAGAAGTTTGCTGAGGCCGTAGATGGTCTCTTTTTTCTCGACGATATGAGTGATCGTGCGCCCCTCGGCACACTCGGCCGCCGGGAAATAGAGCGTCATGAAAGCTCTCAGGCCGTCGCGCACCGACGGATTATGCTGCTCGATATATTCCTGCCCGACGCCGAGTTTGTGGCTCAGAGAATAGAGGGTCTCTTTGGGCTGAACTTCATAATAGTGCATCAGACGGCCGCCAACCTCGGTGACCGGCAGTTGCTCCACGCCCTGCTGCGCCGCCATGCCAAAGGCCACGGCTATCAGGGCGACGATTACCAACTTTAATCGCTTCATAAATTGCTGTTGTGTTTCAATCCGCAAAGTTAGCGTTTTTTCCACTAAAGCCCAAAAACGCGGCATGCGCGTCGCCCGGAATGCGAAAAAGTGGCTCGGGTCATCGACCTGAGCCACTTTTCAGTGTAGCGGGACCGAGAATTGAACTCGGGACCTCCGGGTTATGAATCCGACGCTCTAACCAACTGAGCTATCCCGCCGTTTTGGCTTTGCGGTTGCAAAGGTAGCAGTTTTTTCTTTCACGGCAAAATTATTTCGAAAAATTTTTCTTTAGAGCTGTTCCGTCCCGAGCTTTTCGGGGATTTTTGCTAATTTTGTGGCTCGAATGGGGAAAGCCCATGAATCAAGATTGAAAAGACAAAACAATATAGAACTATGGCAAAAGAATTGAAAGACCTAACCAAGCGCTCGACCGACTATTCACAGTGGTATAACGAGCTGGTGGTCAAGGCAGGACTCGCCGAGCCTTCGGCTGTACGCGGTTGTATGGTTATTAAGCCCTACGGCTATGCGATATGGGAAAAGATGCAGCATATCCTCGACGGAATGTTCAAGAAAACCGGCGTCCAGAACGCCTATTTCCCCCTTCTGATTCCGAAATCGTTCCTCTGCCGCGAAGCCGAGCATGTCGAGGGTTTTGCCAAGGAATGCGCCGTAGTGACCCACTATCGTCTGAAAAACGACCCGAACGGTTCCGGCGTCGTTGTCGATCCCGATGCCAAGCTTGAGGAAGAGCTTATCATCCGCCCCACTTCAGAAACCATCATCTGGAACACCTACCGCAACTGGATTCAGAGCTACCGCGATCTGCCCCTGCTCGTCAACCAGTGGGCCAACGTGATGCGCTGGGAAATGCGAACCCGCATGTTCCTTCGCACAGCCGAATTCCTCTGGCAGGAAGGCCACACGGCCCATGCCACCTCTGAAGAAGCTCAGGCCAAAGCCGTCGAGATGCTGAATGTCTACGCCGACTTTGCCGAGAACTATATGGCTATGCCTGTAATCAAGGGTGTCAAGAGCGCCAACGAGCGTTTCGCCGGAGCTGTCGAGACCTACACGATCGAGGCCATGATGCAGGACGGCAAAGCTCTTCAGAGCGGCACCTCCCACTTCCTCGGCCAGAATTTCGCGAAGGCTTTCGACGTCACTTTCGTCAACCGCGACAACAAGCCCGAATATGTCTGGGCGACCTCATGGGGCGTCTCGACACGCCTGATGGGCGCTCTCATAATGATGCACAGCGACGACAACGGCCTCGTTTTGCCTCCCCATCTCGCCCCCATTCAGGTTGTCATCGTGCCCATCTATAAGACCGACGACCAGCTTAAAGAGATCTCGGCCGTTGTCGAGCCGATTGTCAACGAGCTGCGCGGCCTCGACGTCAGCGTCAAGTATGACGACGCCGACAACCGCCGCCCGGGCTTCAAGTTCGCCGACTACGAGCTCAAGGGTGTGCCCGTGCGTCTGGCGATAGGCGCCCGCGACATCGAGAACGGCACCGTAGAGCTTATGCGCCGCGACACTCTCGAGAAAGAGATCGTTCCTCTCGAAGGCATTGCAGCTCACGTCAAGAATCTTCTCGAAGATATTCAGGCCAACATTTTCAAGAAAGCCCTCGACCGCCGCACGGCAATGACCCGCAAAGTCGACACCTACGAAGAATTCAAGACCGAAATCGAAAAGGGCGGCTTCCTGATGTGTCACTGGGACGGCACCCCCGAGACCGAGGAGAAAATCAAAGAGGAAACCAAAGCCACCATACGCTGCATTCCTCTCGACGACGATAACGAGGAAGGCACCTGTATGGTTACCGGCAAGCCTTCAAAGCGCCGTGTGATCTTTGCCCGCAACTATTGATTCCCCGACAGATCTCTTCTCCATGCCAAAACAGCCGCCGGTAATAGCCATCGTGGTTCCCTGCTACAACGAGCAGGAAGTGTTGCCTCTGTCGGTGCCGCGCCTTCTCGGCATAATAACGAGAATGGCCGAAGAAGGCATAGCATCGGCCGACAGCTACATTATGCTCGCCAACGACGGCAGCCGCGACACTACCCGCGACATCATAGCCGGAATGCACGCGGCCGACCCCGTCCACGTCAAAGGGCTTTCGCTGTCGCGTAACCGCGGCCATCAGTATGCCCTGCTGGCCGGCCTCACGTCTGTGGCGAAACGCTGCGATGCCGCTGTATCGATCGACGCCGATCTTCAGGACGATCCCGACGCCATTATCGAGATGGTGAAGCTGTTCAACGCCGGAGCCGAGATAGTCTACGGTGTGCGTTCGTCGCGCAAGACCGACACTGCGTTCAAACGCATAACCGCCCACGCCTTCTACAGATTTCAGCGCGTCATGGGGCTTGAGACTGTCTACGACCACGCCGACTACCGCCTGATGAGCCGGCGTGCCGTCGGAATGCTTCTCAGCTATGGCGAAAGCAACCTTTTCCTGCGCGGCATCGTGCCTCAGATCGGCCTGACAACCGCCGTAGTCACCTACGAGCGGGCTGCCCGCGCCGCCGGAGAGTCGAAATATCCGCTGGCGAAGATGCTCAACTTCTCAATCGACGGAATAACGTCGTTTTCGGCCCGGCCGATGCGATATATCTTCCTCATCGGACTGATATTGCTGCTTGTCGATATAGCGATAGGAATATGGGTGCTCGTCAGCCACTTCTCGGGACATGCCATCTCAGGCTGGTCGTCGCTTATGCTGAGCATCTGGTTTCTCGGCTCGCTTATCCTCATAGCCCTGGGCATAATCGGCGAATATGTCGGCAAAATATTCATCGAAGTCAAACATCGTCCGCGTTTCTTCGTCAGCGAAGAGCTGTTCGACTGACCTCACAATCAACTCTCGTCAATGAACGGCCAAGAATTCACCTCCGACAAAATCGGCGCCATAGGCGCCGCCATAGTCGACATCCTCGCCGAAGGCAACTCTGTCGCCATTCCCGGCTTCGGCACCTTTTTTCCCGAGAAAGCCGATGAATATGTCAAAGCCGACGCCTCGGGACGCCGGCTTCTGATGCCTCCGGCAATAATTGTCAACTTCAAGCCCAGCGTGGTTTTACGCAACCGACTGAAATGAACAGACTGACAGTTCAGGCCCTTGCCGGGCGCATTGCCTCAACCCTCGGAATCACCCCCGAAGCCGCCGAGCAGCTTATCCACAATTATTTCGTTGACGTTGCCGAGCGGTTACAGCGCGGCGAGACTGTCGACATCGACAATCTCGGGAAATTCGCAGCCGGAGGCGAAAGCCTGTTCACACCGCTTCCAGACGTAGCCGCCCGCATAAACGAACCGTTTGCCTTCTTTGAGCCTGTAGAGCTGAACGACGGCGTCACAGCCGAAACCCTCGACCTCACGGCGCCCGCTTTCCCGGAGCCCGCCCCAGCCCCGGAGCCCGAAAGAATCGAAGAGCCCGAGCCCGAAAGAATCGAAGAGCCAGAACCCGAAATCCCCAAAGCTCCCGAAGCTCCCATTATTCCCAATTTCCCCGAAGCCCCCGAAGCCCCCGAAGCCCCCGAAGCCCCCGAGTCTACCGAGCCCCTCAAAGGCCACTGCGCCCATGCCCTTGCAGCATGGGCAACGGGCTGTCTGCTTCTCGGGCTGACAATCGGCAGCCTCACCGGCTACTGGGTCGGGCGCCACACAACGCTCTTCCCGCCATCTCAGGCCGAGCCCGTAGAAAAAGTAGAGCCGATAACGACAAGCAACGACACATCAGCCACATCAATCACATCAGCCACATCAGCCACACCTGTCACACCTGTCACAACCGACACCGTCCGCGCCGACTACTACATAACCGACATGGCCCGCAAATACTACGGCAACAAAGACTTCTGGAGCTATATCTACGAAGAGAACGCCGACTCGCTCGGCCACCCCGAGCACATCCATCCGGGTCAGATTCTCGTTATCCCCGATGCCGCCAAATACGGCATCGACCCCGACAACAAAGAGTCATTGAAACGCGCCCGCGCGCTCGCCATAGAGATATACGGCCGCTACAACTGACAGCTCATCGCTGAAAAACCACACGAGGCGCGGGAACCGGTTCCCGCGCCTCGCTCATTTATTCTGTCGAGGAATTATTTCACAAGCACCTTAGCGGTAACACCGCCGACACTGACAAGGTAGACGCCGGGGGCAACTCCGTCGAAACGTGCCTCGCCGAGGTTGTCGCCATTGGCGCCTCCCATGAGGCGTCCGCTGAGATCGAAGAGGCGGCAGCGCATTCCTTCGGCTCCGCCGACAATAATGCTCGAACCGTCGACAACAACGGAGATGTTGCGGTCGGCTGTCTCAACTTCGCCAATACCGTCCTCGGTTATGTCGATAAATGACGAGCAGAGAGGCAGATCGGGGAAGAGGCTGTTGAGCATCACACATAGAGCGCCACTGACATTGACATTGAAGGTCGAAACGCCGTCGGCGACACTTACCTGACGCGGCTGCGAGAGCTCATCGCCGGCAAGATCACCGTTTTCGTCGTAGTAAGGCTCGCCGATAAACCAGCGGTAGTCGGTGGCCACGCCGTCGACAACAGCCTGTGAAGAAAGGTCGACAGTCACACCCTCAGGTTCGACTTCAACGACAGCCTGCGGCGAGTAGCAGTAGACATACTTGACTTCCGAGGTCTTTGGCAGCGACTGGAACGTGAAACAGTTCGAATCGATGAAGAGCACATTCAGCTTCGGAGTCTTGCTCATATCAATCGACGAAAGCAGGTTCGACGATAGGAAAGCCTGTTCGAGATTCTCGGCGCCCGTGAAGTCTATCTCAGTGAGATCGTTGTAGCTCAGGCTGAGATCCCAGAGCATAGGACTTCCGAATTTAACCGACTTAGCGCCGTTGTAGTCGCCCGTAAACGACTGGAGTTTGTCGAAACCGGTAAGATTGATGGCATTGAGCTGGTTATTGCTGACTTTGAGCAACCTGAGCTCGGGATAAGCCTTGGCGAAATCGAGATTCGTGAAATTATTGCCGGTAACGTTGAGTTCCGTCAGAGACGACTCGGGCCAGACGACCTTGTCGGGTGTCAGACCGGCATTGGCGACTGTCAGGGCAAAGAGGTCGGTGAGCTTCGAAACGTCGATTTTCGACAGCTTGACGCCATCTATCGAAAACACACCGAGATCGCCCGAAGGAGAGTAGCTGTAGAGACGGGCTTCGACGTCGGCTTTCGATGCACACTTGAAGATCGTGTATGTTTCGTTGGTCAGAACATACTGCTCGAGATAGCCGTTGCCTTCCCAGTCGATATAGACCGCGGTGTTAGGCTTGGTAGAGGTCATGATGAGTCCGCAGTCGACGCTCTCGGTCGGCGTCCAGGTTGCCACAGCGTTTGTCGGACGCTCGGCGGCCTTGATCACGCTCGTGCGCATCGGGTTGGCGGCGAAAGCGGGGAACAGCGGATGGCTTATCTCGCAATATACATTTCCTATCGAGGCATCTTCGAAAATCGACACACCGTCGCGCTGCGAAATCTTCGCCGCGGGAATGACACTGTTGTCGGCTGCGCTGCGCCATGTATAGACAGTCTTCTTGCCGTTTTCGTCGAGCCACTGCGACGTCAGATTGACGGTCGGGGCAAGTTCAGGCAGAAGAACCTCCGACTGGGGCGCGTAGATGTAGGATGCGACGCGCTTCGTAGAGGGCAGATTGGGCATGGCTATGTTGTTATAGCTCAGGTCGAGATAGACAAGCGGATTATAGGAGGCGATGGGGAGGGCCGTCAGATTGTTGTGGCTGACGTCGAGAGTAGCGATAGCCTCCATGTCTTCGAGGTCGACAGCTTCGAGAAGATTGTTCGACAGGTTCATGACGCTGATGTTCGAAGCGGCGTCGAGGGAGATCTCAGTCAGCTTGTTGTTGCTGAGGTCGAGGGTATAGAGCGTAGCGAGAGCGGGGTCGTAGAACGACGTCAGCGAATTATAGCTGGCATCGAGATTCGAGAGCACGTTCTTGCCATAGCCGCTGGCTCCGGTGAGGTCGAGAGTCTTCAGCATATTGTGGCTCAGGTCGAGATCGCGCAGGCAGCGGTTCCAGGTCAGATCGATCGTCTGGAGTCCGGTAGAATTGAGCTTGAGAGCGCTGAGCGAACGCGCCTGATCGAGGTCGATCGACTTCATCGGGTAGCCGTCGATGGCCAGCGCTGTTATATCGCTGCCCTCAGGCATGTAGACGGTCACTTCAGCACCGCCGGTGACTGTGACATTGTCAGCCCCGGGAAGCTCTGAGCCGTTTGCCGTGAAGTTCTGCATTGTTCCGTCGCCGGCATCGACCATAAAGGTTACGGGAGCCGATTGTGTTGCGTTGCTGACACCGACTTTCATCTTAAGGGGATTGCCGCTGCCATTGCTCTTGATTTTGACAACAGGGCTCGGCTTTCCGAAATCGGCGGCCGTCTTGACCATGAACTTACCTGTTCTGAGATTATAGGCTGGGAGTGCCGAGTTGTGGAATTCCACATAGACACTGTCGGAGAGGGCTTTCTTGAGCGTGACCACGCCGTTGGAATAGCTGTAGTCCGAGGCTGCCACGGGAGTGGGATCGAGCGGAGCATCCTCATGGTAGTAATAGAGAGATGCCGTTGTCGTTGAGTTCGGGCGGTTGACTTTTGCCGAGAAATCGAGCGTCGCGCCTTCCTTATAGCTGCGTTCGACGGGGAACGGATTCTGCTGGTAGTAATATTCAAGGAATGTCTCGCGCTCGGCGGGCAGAGTTACGAAGTCGAGATTGTTATTCGCAATATAGAGGGCGTCAATATCCGGATTGCTGGAAATATCGATAGAGGTCAGCTGGTTCAGCGAGCAGTTGAGCGCCTGAAGAGCGATATTTTTCGAGATGTCGAGACTTGTCAGAGCGTTACCGTTGCAATAGAGGCGGATAAGCTTCGGATTATTGGTGACATCGAGAGAAGTCAGGTTGTGGCCCCAGCCCCACGAGCCGGCATGTCCGCAGTAGAGCTCCTGAAGGTAAGGATTGTTGGTGACATCAACGTTCTCGACGTAGGTGTCGCTGACATTCAGTATAAGCAGCTTTGGATTTTTCGACACATCGATCGACGATATCCGCGTCACATCGGCCGTCAGGCGCAGCAGATCGGGACACTTCGTCGGATCGAGTTTCGTCAGTGACCGGCAGGCGAAAGCGTCGAACGACTTCATTGCCGGATACTGGGTGAGATCGAAGCTCTGGTCGAGATGATCGATGGCTTCCATCTCGAGGATTGTCAGATTCGGCTTGGGTGTGCCGATTTTCAGCGGCGCCACGTCAAAGGGATTGTCGCTGACATAGAGCGCTGTAAGCTTTGTGAAGGGATCGAGGTTGACGCTTCCGAGCTGATTGTGGTTGAGATTCAGGACATCGAGATTCGTCAGTGTCGCAAAGTCGGCCGTAGTGGCATAGCAGCCTTCGAGATCGAGATAGTCGATAAGAGAGGCTTCGCCGTAGACTTTTACGGTTGCGTCGGAATTGACACTGCCCGACAATATTGTAGCGTTGATGGCGCCGTCGGAAACTGTGACAGGATTGACCGTCACTTTCTGTTTTCCATAGCCGAAATCAACCTCGACGGTGGTTTTCTCTGATGAGCCGATGCGGAAACTCAGTGCATTGGCATCGCCGTTAATCTCATAAATGCTTGTCGTGAAAGTGATTATCGGACTGTTGTCGGCGGCCGAAGAACCGAAAGCTCCGACTGCGAGAGCTATCCATACCGCGGCCGGGCGAAGATGTTTTGTCATAGAGTTAAACATTTTGTTTTACAATATCCTGTTAATATGAGTAGTAAGGGGGCGCCCCTGCGGGCCTGAGGCCTGAGTTGCGCCCCCTTTCGGGTTTCGTTCAATGGTTATGCCCCGAGGGCAAGCTATTATTTCACAATAACTTTCTTATCGCCTACGATATAGAGACCTTCTGGTAGATTCGAGATCTGCTCCTTCGAAGCATTGCGAATCATCAGAATGCCCTGTAGGTTGTAGACATCGGTGTTGGCGGCTGCATCGCCGTTGACGTTGGTGATGCCCTGTTCAGGCTCGGTGTAGATCGAGATGTCGAAAGCCTTGTCGGCGTCAACCTTGTAGCTGAACTTGCCGTCGGCGGGAACTTCAACGTCTTCGTCGTTGAGAGTCATTACGTAGGACTGACGCTCGTTCTCGAGAGCGGGCAGAGCGAAGCTCAGAGCGGTATTCTGGAAAAGAGTCAGAGGTTCGGCAACGCTCTCGACTGCGGTATAGCCGTCGGTGACGACATCCTTGACCTCGACACCATCGCCGAGCTTGAAGCTGACTTCATAGGTCGAAGGCTCGGCCTTGAACATCTTCATAACGTCGCCGTCTTTAAGGGCATCCAGTCCGGGATAAGCCATGAAGTCGTAGCTGTAGCCGCTTTCATCCATGGGACATTCAATGCGCTCGCCATTAAGATAGATGAACGGGAAGTCATAGACTTTCTTCCACTGATCGTAGTCGTAGTGAGAGTCATACACTTCGAGGCTGACGGGCTTGTCGAGTTCGGCGTTGAAGTTGAACACATTGGCCTCTTCGCCGGCAACGGGCTTATACTCGATCGTGTTATACTGCTTGATAGGATCGGAATTCTTCTGGAAGAAAATCGAGTTGCTGGCATATTCATCGTTATCGGTGAACACGATCAGTCTGTCGTCGCGGACGAGTTTCTCGGTAGTGAACTCGAGAGTGAGGGCCTCGCGCACCTGCTGGCTGAATTCACCGATGATGTCGAGGGGCTCGGTATCGGGATCGTCATAGACGATGCGGGCACTCTTGATCACGTAGTTAGGAGTGTTATGATAGTAGAAACGACCGCCGTCTTCCATCTCGAAGTTGGCCTCTCCTGTGGTAAGATCGATAAGGTTGAAATCCCATACGCTGTTGTCGTAGGTTGCGACGAGAGCCTCGGGAGTGTCAACTTTGATCTTAACAGGCCAGATTTTCTCTGCCTTGGTGGCGTTAACCTTGAACACAACGGGTTCATCTTTCTTGAATACATAGTTATATGAGTCGTAACCACGGAGAGTCTGGTCGTTGGCCAACATATTCTGAACATTATACATTCCGTAGCGGAAGTAAATCGTCAGGTTGCTGCCGAATTTGACAGTGGCATTTTCTTTAGTGACGACATCGCCTTTATAGCGCACGTTGTTGATCATGACATACTTGATCATGCCGGGCTCGATCGGCTGGTCGTCGCTGCCGACAAACGAGATGTTGATATCCTTATCGGGGAAGTTATACTCTACCTTAAATTCGTCGCCATCGGCGGGACGGAACTGATAGGTATAATCATAGCTGTAGGTGGGTTCAACGACATCCCATTCCTGAGTGTCTTTGTTGAGCTTGGAGACTCTGTAGATAATACCACCGCTGTAGTCTCTCGGACGCAGTTCGATGGGAAGCTCGGTATCGGGATCGAAAGCGATCTCGGTGCGCACATTAGCTTCCGGCGTAAGATAATCGAGCGAATTGCTTGTTCCGGCCTTATAGTCGTTGTAGCGCGAGAAATAAACTTTCTCGGGAGCATCAATGGTGAAGTAGCATTTCGCTGTGCGCGTTTCGGTCTTGTTGAAAGCGACTACCGTGTAGTTATTCTCGCCATAGAGAAGGCTCGAGCCGTAGAACTCGTAGACGACCGCGCGGTTGGGATATATCGAGAGAGACTCGGTTCCGTTGCGGAGCACGTCGTTGAGTGCGCAGTTTTCGAGAGCCTCGATTCTTACCTTCTGGTCTTTTTTAACATTGTCGACAGTCCATGTTGTGACTCCGCCGGCTGTCGAAGGCTCGATGATTTCCTCGCCCATCATAACCTTGATATACTTGGAATCGCCCGTCAATGTGAGTTTCTTTGCGGGGCGCGCGACTGTGGTGATCTCATAGACGCCGTTATCCTCGAGATAGTCCCACGAAGAATTAAAGTTTTCCTTGTTCTCTCCGTTGAGATCATCTCCGTTATACTTCACCGAGGCAATCAGATACTCGTCGGTAGCATCAACATCAAGGTATTTATACCTTCCGGCAGGTTTTTCAATAACAGTCTCGTTCGAAGTGAGCTCAACGGTCTCGCGGTCATTCTTGACTGTAACATGGGTGTAATCGTCGATCTTGAGCGTGATTTTCTTGGGGACGAATTTACGCACTTCGAACTCGTAGACATCGCCGTCGGCGCTCGCCGAATAATATTGGGTGATCGGCTCACCTTCGAGAGGTAGAGTGTATTGCCATGCCACACCGTTCTTTTTGTCAGAACCGGGCATGAATTCATAGCCTTTGACGGGAGTGATGACAAGCTGCTTATCCCAGTCGGCAAGGGTGACCTGCAGATCACCGGAAGTCCATGTCTGCACCTCCCCGTCAGAATAATAGTCTTTGACCATAACCGTCACCAAAGACGGGTCGGAGGTCTTTAACGTTACGGTTTTCTGAGCCACAGCCACCGACGGAGCGACAAGCAAAATGGCAAGCAGAGCAACCAGGGAATAGAATTTTCTCATAGAATTTGAGATTAATTAAACAAAATGATATAATGTTGGTTTATTTGCATAAGGATGCGACGTAAATATAGCAATTCTTCCTCAAATATAAATCAAAAAGCAAAAAAATAATTCCCATCTCATTGGCGACAAAAGAAAGAGGCGCCCCGACATCACGTCGGAACGCCCCCTGAACAAATATTTCTTTGCTCTTATTTAATAATAACTTTCTTGTCGCCTACGATATAGAGACCTTCGGGTAGATTCGAGATCTGCTCCTTCGAAGCATTGCGAATCATCAGAATGCCCTGTAGGTTGTAGACATCGGTGTTGGCGGCTGCATCGCCGTTGACGTTGGTGATGCCCTGTTCAGGCTCGGTGTAGATCGAGATGTCGAAAGCCTTGTTGCCGTCAACCGTGTAGCTGAACTTGCCGTCTTCGGGAACTTCGACCTCTTCGTCGTTGAGAGTCATCACGTAGGACTGGCGCTCGTTCTCGAGAGCGGGCAGAGCGAAGCTCAGGCTGGTGTTCTGAAGAAGGCTCAGAGGCTCGCTGAGATCTTCGACCTTGGTAATTTCGTCGGTGATGACATCATTGACCTCGACACCGTCGCCGAGCTTGAAGCTGACTTCGTAGAGAGCGGGCTCGTTGCGGAAGATCTTCAGCACCGAGTTGTTGGGGAACTCGTCGAGACCGGGATAACCGAGATAATTGTATGTGTATCCGTCGTCGTTGAGCGGGCACTCCGTGCGGACGCCGTTGATGTAGACAAACGGGAAGGTCTTGGTATCGGTGTCGAGAATGTGGAGGTAAACGGGGAGATCTAGCTCGGCGTTGTAGTTCAGAACATTGCGGCCGACTTCGGGGACGTAGGTCAGTTTGTTGTACTGCCTGATGGGATCGTCGGTGTAGGAGAATGTGATCTCGTTTTCAGTCCATGAATCGTCGTCGGTATAGACAATGAGCTGCTCGTTGCGCTCGAAGACCTCGGTAGTAAACTCGATGACAAGATTCTCGTTGACTTTGACGAGGCGCTCGTTTGTCAGATCGTCGGCATCGGTCTCGGAACCGGCCTCACGCACAATGCGGGCCGACTTGATGGTGAAGTTCGGAGTATTGTGATAGTAGAGGACTTCGTCGTTGGCCATCTCGAGAGTGGCTTCGCCCGAGGTAAGGTCGATCAGCAGGTTGGGATCCCACACCGAGGTGTTGTAGGTAGCGAGAAGAGCCTCGGGATTGTCGACTTTCAGAGTGACATTATAGGTTGTCGAAGCTTTGGCTGCGGTAACGCAGAACTCGACATCTTCATTCTTGGTAAATTCATAGTTAAGAGACGACCATGCATAAACATAATTGCCGTTGGCTGTAGCTCTGCTGAGTGTGAAAAGTTTTGTGTGGGGATACAGATTCATACTGCTGCCGAATTTGACAGTCGAGCCTTCGTCGGTCACACGGCTGGCGCGGTAACGCTTTCCGTCAATGTCGACGTATGCGAATGTGGCGGGGTCGAATGTCTGGCCTGCGGGAGCCGTAAAGGTAACATTCAGATCGATGTCGGGATAAGCGACGTCAACCTTGATTTCGTCGCCGTCGGCTACGGTAACGCTGAAATTGTCGTAATAGCTCGGCTTGGTGACTTCGATCCATTCTTCGGAGCCCTGAGCGCGCTTCTGCACACGGTAGATTTTGGTACCGTTGACGCGCGGACGTATATCAACTGGATTCTCGGCTGCGAGATTGATGCCGTATTCAGTCTCGACACCGGCCTCTGGCATGAGGTAATCCACGTTGTTGGTGGTCATGGCCTTGAAATCGCCATTACGCTTGATGTAGAGTATCTCGGGCTGATCAACAGTGATCTTGAACTTGGCAGTGCGGCGCGATTCCTTGTTGTAGGTGCCTACCGAATAGTTGTTATCGCCATATTTCATGCTGTATTCCGAAATATTCGTGTAGACGGCGCCGGTCATCATGTATTCTTCGTCGGTGCGGTCCTCATTGCGGAGGCCTTCGAGAGCATAGCCTTCCTTGGCGTAGATCTCAACATATTTATTCTTTGCCACATTGGGGACAACAAAGGTCTTGACACCGCTGACATCGGTAGCCTCAACCTCAGTGTCGAGATACTTGACCACAACAAATTCGGGGTCAGCCTTGATATTGAGAGTCTTCGCCGGGCGTTCTGTCGTGGCTATTTCTATGACAGCACCATCGCTGAAATCGCTCCAGTAAGCATTCCAGCTTTCGACATTGGGAGTCGAGAGTTTCTCTTCGCGGCGACTTTCACCGATGAGAGCAGATATTCATCGGAGGCATTGACTTCAAGTCTGGCATAAGTGCCGGCAGGCTTGTCGAGCGTCATCTCATTACTTGTCAGATCCACTGCCTCGCCTCCGTTATTCACTGAAATATGGGTATAATCATCGACTTTCAGTGTGGCCTGCTTGATCTTCATGACCTGAGTCTCGAAATAATATACATCGCCCTCAGTCACATAATAACTGGCAAGAGCGAATTCTTCTCCCTCAGCCGGGAACGAAGGATAGCTCACAGGACCTCCGTTCAGAGTGGCGGTAGTGGTGACAAACTCATATCCTGCGACAGGTTTTATGACAATATAACCATCAGACAGGTCGTAGGTAAAGTCGCCGGAATTCCACTCGAGCGGGTCAGGCGTTCCACTATAATACTGTCTCCATCCAATAGTGACCTTCGATGGATCAGGCGTTTTAAATGTAACGTTGGCTGCCGAAGCTACTACCGACGAGGTCAGTAGAGCAACAAGCAGAACAACCAATGAGTAAATTTTCCTCATAAAGATTAAAGATTAAGAAATATGTAAAACAAAAATGTAAAAAAAATTCTTTCGGATTTTTGGCAAATATACAAAAAGTTTCTCAGAACAAGCCTAAAAGCAAAAAATTTAAGAATTCGCTATACAAAAAAACTCCAAAAGGCGAATTTATCTGACATACGGCAGAAATCGGGCCCAGATTCCCGTTGTCCGCTGACATATCAGAATCTGACAATTTTTTTTGCCATGTTGCTGACGCATTTGATTGCCTGAATTGTTGACACTCGCATTCAATATGCATCAAAAGTCCGAAGCGCGGGACTCGCGAAATCTCTACAACGCCTGCGATAGCTGGCGGCAACCACCGCTCCCCCCACAAATTCGCGGCAAGCCACGGCAATGCGCGCTGCCGCGAAACGCGACAGCACAGGTCGCGGGCCTTGGCTATCGCCGGTTGCGTGACTGCGCACGCTCCGCAGCTTGTCACGCATATATTGTTGGCTCTCAAGCCCACAGCTATCGCAGTGGGATATAGAAATATCGCACCTCACGGCGCTTGTCGCGAGCTTTCAGCCAAACCTCTTTGACTCAACGCACTAAGTTAATAGCATTAAGGCTGGTAGCATTGCAACACCCTGATTGTCAGTTGTATGTAAAACGTGCCGAAGGCACGTCCCTACGCCAGGGCGTTTCTGACGCCGGTTTCATCTAAGATTTCTGAGCATTGATGAACTCAACTAAACACCTCCGGCCAGATTCAGGCGGAAAACCGAATCGCCCCGGGTCAGACGACCCGGGGCGATATTATGAGTTAGGGAAGGAATCTATCAATAGATGCCCTGCTCAACCATGGCGGTGGCAACTTTCATGAAGCCGGCGATGTTTGCGCCCTTCATGTAGTTGATGTAACCACCTTCTTCGACACCGTATTTCACACACTGGGTGTGGATGTCTTTCATGATGGTGTGGAGTTTCTGGTCGACTTCGTCGGCGCTCCACTGGAGGTGCATGGCGTCCTGAGTCATTTCGAGACCGCTGGTGGCAACACCGCCGGCGTTGACAGCTTTACCGGGAGCGTAGGTCACGCGGGCCTTGAGGAAGGTGTCGATAGCCTCGGGTGTGCAACCCATGTTCGAAACCTCGGCAACCATGAGGACGCCGTTTTCGACGAGCTTCTTGGCGTCGGCCTCGGCGAGCTCGTTCTGAGTGGCGCAGGGAAGAGCAATGTCGACTTTCTGCTCCCAGGGTTTCTTGCCGGGGAAGAATGTTGCTTCGGGATATTTCTCGGCGTAAGGAGCAACGATGTCGTTGCCGCTGGCGCGGAGTTCGAGCATATAGTCGATCTTTTCGCCACTGATGCCGGTGGGATCATAAACATATCCGTCGGGGCCGGAGATGGTGACGACCTTGCCGCCGAGTTCGGTGGCTTTCTTGGCAGCACCCCATGCTACGTTGCCGAAGCCTGAGATAGCGATGGTCTTGCCTGTGATAGCGGTTTTCTTCTCGGCGAGCATGCTCTGAACGAAGTAGAGAGCGCCGAAACCTGTAGCTTCGGGACGGATGCGCGAGCCGCCGAAATCGAGGCCCTTGCCGGTGAATGTGCCGGTGCACTGGTTGGTCAGGCGCTTATACATACCGTACATATAGCCGACTTCGCGACCGCCTACACCGATATCGCCGGCGGGAACGTCCTGGTCGGGACCGAGAATCTTCCACAAGCAGAGCACGAAGGCCTGGCAGAAACGCATGATCTCGGCGTCGCTCTTGCCGCGCGGCGAGAAGTCGCTGCCGCCCTTGCCGCCACCCATCGGAAGAGTGGTGAGAGCATTTTTGAATGTCTGCTCGAAGCCGAGGAATTTCAGGATCGAGAGGTTAACGCTGGCGTGGAAACGGATACCGCCTTTATACGGGCCAATGGCATTATTGAACTGAACGCGATAACCGAGGTTGTTCTGAACCTCACCTTTGTCGTCGACCCAGGTGACGCGGAATGTCAGAATACGATCGGGCTCGACCATGCGCTCAACGATCTTGTTCTTTTCGAATTCGGGGTGCTGGTTGTAGACGTCTTCAACGCACATCAACACTTCCTTAACGGCCTGGAGATATTCTTTTTCTCCGGGGTGCTTTGCCTCGAGGGCAGCCATGATATTGTTAATTTCCATAATCAGGTTTTATGATATGAATGGATTAAGGTTATATGGTATTTCTATCGATGCAAATATAAGAAGATATTTTCGAATTGAGCAATAGTTACGGCCAAAATTTTATCGGGCGGAATATTTCGGGAGGATGTCAATTTGCTATGCATAGAGCTTCTTTTCAGCCGAAAACGTCATCCGCAGCGTCGTTAGCGCGCATATTAACGCGAAAACACTTGCATTTTGTTGAAAAAATTTTTTACTATTTTTACAAAAATATGTTATAGGGCATAAAAAAGCATGCCAAATGCTTGACAAAGGGCTCCCCCATGTTGTATCTTTGCTGTCCGATATGAGAAAAACAAGGTCATCAATGCCTTTATTCAGCACCCGGCTGACGGCGATCGTCAGTGTGGCGCTGGTATTGCTGCTTCTGGGAGTGGCAGCTTTTCTGGGCATCGGAGCCCGCAATGTTGCCGACGATATGCGCCGCGACATAGGCTTCGTTGTCATCGTTGCCGACGACGCCTCTCCGGCCGACATCGCCGCGCTCAAGCAGCGCTTCGCGGGGGCGGCATATACGTCGGACTACACCTATTCCTCGCCAGAGATGGTCATGCAGCGGTGGAAAACGCTAATGGACGACGAAGGCGAGACCGACGACCTTCTCGACGAGAACCCGTTTGCTCCTGAGATAGAAGTAAATGTCAGGGCGCCCTGGGCGAACATCGACAGCCTGCGCGCCATCACGACGCCGCTGAAGCTTATGCCCTCGGTCGACGACGTTAAAGTCCACGACACTCTTGTCGGAGAAGTCAACCGGACGCTGTCGAATATCGCACTGATTCTTATTATCGTGGCGGCCGTTCTGCTGACAATCTCGATAGTTCTGATCAACAACACCGTCAGGCTGACAATTTATTCGCGCCGTTTCCTGATCCACACAATGAAACTCGTCGGCGCCACCCCCGGCTTTATCCGCGCCCCGATGATACGCGATAACGCCCTCGGAGGGCTGCTCGCCGGATTCATCGCCGACATTGTTCTGACAGGGACTCTCGCCTACTTCGCCGGTGTCGAGCCGTCGCTTTCGTCGGCGATTCCCTGGACACAGGCCGCATGGGTTCTGGCCGCGCTGCCGCTTGCCGGACTGCTTATATGCGGCATCGCCGCTTTCGGCGCGACCCAGCGCTATATCAGAATTACCTACGACGAACTTTACAGATAACAACCACCTATATAATATATGGCAAAAAACGAACCTAACTCAAAGACTGCCGACAAACGGCTGGTCGACGCGGGCCCGGGCTTCTTTCCGCTGAAGCGCAAAAACTTCATATTCATGGCTATCGCAGGAATAATGATAGTCGCCGGCTTTCTTCTCATGACCGGATCGGGGTCGACAGCCGAGAGTTTCAACGCCGACATCTTCTCATGGCGCCGGATTGTGGCAGGGCCTACGATCGCTCTTCTCGGATTCGTGTTCATGGGATTCGGCATAATGTGGAAACCGAAAAACAGAAAGAGTGACCGATGAGCTGGTTCGACGCACTGATAATGGGCCTCGTCCAGGGGCTCGCCGAATTTCTGCCCATATCGAGCAGCGGCCACCTCGAAATCTTCAGTAAGATTCTCGGACTTAACCTCTCGGGAGCCGACGCCCTCGATTTCGACGCCACCCTCCACATTGCGACAGTGCTGAGCACTATCGTAGTTCTCCGGCGCGAGTTCTTTCCGCTCTGCGCATCGTTTTTCACCTTCAAGCGCGACGCCAACACGCGCATGGTTCTGAAAATTCTTCTGAGCTGCATTCCCGTTGCCATCGTGGGTCTCTTCTTCAAAGACACTATCGAAGGATTTTTCGGCGGTAACCTGTCGACAGTCGGAATCTGCCTGCTCGTCACGGCGGCCCTGCTGACATTCGCATGGTTCACCCGCGGCCGCTTTATCGGAGCCACACCCCGCGGCCGCGACATAACCTGGGCTGACGCCTTCATAATAGGCTGCTCTCAGGCTGTTGCCGTATTGCCGGGCCTCAGCCGCTCAGGCACGACCATCGCCACCGGCATAATTATCGGCGACAACCGCGACAAAGTTGCCCGCTTCTCCTTTCTGATGGTCATAATCCCGATTCTCGGCGAGGCACTTCTCGACCTTGTCAAACTCGCCGCGGGCGACGCACCTTCGTCGTCGGTCGGATTTCTGCCGCTTTGCGTCGGATTCCTGACCGCATTCATCGTCGGCTGCATAGCCTGCCGCTGGATGCTCGACATAATACGCCGCGGAAAACTCGTCTACTTCGCCGTCTATTGCCTCATCGTCGGCATTCTCTGCATTGCCTGGTAAGACATGGATTACGTTACAGGCGAAACATTCATAATCGACAAGCCTCTGCGATGGACGTCGTTCGACGTCGTCAAGCGTCTTAGGGCCGAGATCACGCGCCGCACGGGCCTCCGGAAGGTGAAAGTGGGCCATGCCGGCACTCTCGACCCGCTGGCTACAGGCCTGATGATCGTGGTCACAGGACGCCGCACAAAGCTCATCGAAACCCTCCAGAGCGGCGTCAAGGAATATATTGCGACGCTCGCTCTCGGCTCGACAACCCCTTCGTTCGATCTCGAGACCGAAATCGACGCCACCTATCCGACCGACCACATAACGACGGGGCTTATCGATGATGTTCTGAGCCGTTTCCGCGGCGCCATAGAACAGGTTCCCCCCTCGTTCTCGGCCTGCAAAATCGAAGGCACCCGCGCCTATCAGCTCGCCCGCAACGGCGAAGAAGTGAAACTCAAAGCCAAGACCCTCGTCATCGACGAGCTTGAGCGCCTGAGCTTCGACGCAGACGCTAAAGAACTCACGATCAGAGTTGTGTGCAGCAAAGGGACATATATCCGCGCCCTCGCCCGCGACATCGGAGAAGCCCTCGGCTCGGGAGCCCATCTGACGGCCTTGCGCCGCACCCGCGTCGGCGCGTCGACCCTCGACGACGCGCTCGACATCCAGTCGGCTGTGAAACTGATTGCCGAATCTGAAGTCTCCTACCCCGAAGACTTCCCCATTCCTAAAAAATCAATATCATCTCATAACGGAAAATGAAGCTATCACAATTCAAGTTTAACCTTCCCGAAAAACTCATCGCGCAATATCCCGCCGCCAACCGCGACGAGTCACGCCTCATGGTCATCGACAGGAAAACCGGCGAGATAACCGAACGAGTATTTAAAGAGATACTCGGCTATTTCGACGACGGCGACGTCATGGTGTTCAACGACACCATGGTTTTCCCGGCCCGCCTCGACGGCAACAAAGAGAAGACAGGGGCCCGCATCGAGGTGTTTCTGCTTCGCGAACTGAACGCTGAGAACAAGCTGTGGGATGTTCTCGTAGAACCGGCCCGCAAGATCCGCATCGGGAACAAACTGTATTTCGGCGACGACGACTCGATGGTGGCCGAAGTCATCGACAACACGACCTCACGCGGCCGCACACTGAGATTCCTCAGCGACGCCCCCCACGACGAGTTCAAAAGTCAGCTATACGCCCTCGGCATGACCCCACTGCCTACCTACATCAACCGTAAGCCGGAGCCATCCGACGCCGAACGCTACCAGACAATCTACGCCCGCCGCGAAGGAGCCGTGGTTGCTCCCGCCGCCGGTCTGCATTTCAGCCGCGAGCTTCTGAAACGCCTTGAGATAAAAGGTGTCAGACAGGAATATCTGACAATCCACAGCGGTCTTGGCAACTATCGCGAAATCGACGTCGAGGATCTCACCAAGCACCGCATGGACAGCGAAGAGATCGAAGTCACCCAGCAGCTTGTCGACGTCGTTAATCAAGCCAAAGACGAGGGACACCGTATCTGTGCCGTCGGAACATCCGTACTTCGCGGAATTGCCACAGCAGTGTCGATGGGAGGCCACATGAAGACCTACGCCGGATGGACAAACAAATTCATATTCCCGCCCTACGACTTCACCGTGACCGACGCCCTGGTGACAAATTTCCATCTCCCCTATTCCACCATGCTGATGATGGCCTGCGCGTTCGGCGGCTATGATCTCGTCATGGAAGCCTACCGCAAAGCTATCGCCGAGAACTATCGTTTCGGAGTCTACGGCGACGCCATGCTCATAATCTGACGCGTGGCCGACTATAAGACCATATCAAAACCGGCCGAAGGCAAGGTGACCGAGAAGATGTCGAGGTTTCTTGCCTTCGCCTTTCCCGTGGCCACCGCTGAGGAAGCCCGGCAACGGATCGCCGAAACGGCAAACAGATACCACGACGCACGCCACTGCTGCTGGGCCTACATGATCGGCGCCGACCGTCAGACGTGGCAACTCAACGACAACGGCGAGCCGTCGGGAACAGCCGGCAAACCGATACTGGGCCAGATCAATTCGCTCGGCCTGACCAACGTGGCCATAGCCGTAGTGCGCTATTTCGGCGGTATAAAACTCGGCACCCCCGGACTTATCGCGGCCTACCGCGCCGCGGCCCGCGCCGCACTCGACGCCGCCGAGATTGTCGAGCGGAAAGAAATGACCGAAATGACGATTACGTTCGGATACGCCTCGATGAACGATGTCATGAAAGTCGTCAAACAGCGCAATCTGGAAATAACCCGGCGCGAGTTCGACAACACATGCCTGCTTTCCTTTGCTCTTCCGCTCGACGAAACAGAGGCTCTGGCGGCCGCGCTTCCCGAAGGTGTCAGCATCTGCTGAGAATCAGCGCGGCGGCCGCAACGGGCCGCGACGGACAGTCACAGGCAGCTCCGAAAGCCGAGCCATAACGCGGTCGGCTGCTTCGGTTATCAGGCGCGTGTCAATGTCGCGCACAGCCTCAATTTCGGCGAGAGCCGCTGAATAATTGTTGTGATATTCGGTGTTGATCTTCTTCCAGTTGACATCGGCATACCGCTCCGCTTCAAGACGGTCGAGCGGAAGGCGTCCCTGCATCATCATGACGGCGATGACAGGATAGCCGGCGTAACCGCGCCAGTAGGTGGCATTGTCGTTGGAGTTGTAGACACTTCCGTCGTCCGACCAGCTGACAGTATATTCCCTGGTTCGGTCGCTTGAAACAACGGTAGCCTTCCGGGCTGCATCATCAATGGTGACACGGCCGTCGGCGACAGCACTCCAGGCCTCATAGATTTTTTCGACAGGTGGCATTTTTTCCATAAAATGATAACGCTCCGCACCTCGGAAAAGTAAGGTGCGGAGCGTTAAAAAGTTAGTTTGGGTCACTCGCCCGGCCCGGGAAGAGCTTCCGACATCTCGTCGTATTCGGCCCAGCCGGGATCGTTCTCGCAGTAGACTTTCAGAGGCAGAAGCGGGAACGACTCAAGAGCCTCATTGAGCTTACGGCCGAAAATATTGGTTGAAGCCGTATAAAAGACCCAGTTGCGCTCACCGGCCCCGGTATAGATTCCTGTCATCACAGCCACAGGGTCGCGCCTGAATGCATCGGCCAGTGCGTCGGTAACCTGCTCCATGAGCGTCGACGTCGCCTTGTCAGGCATTCCCATAGCGTCACTTTCGGAGCCTGAATATGGCCATGTGACCTCTACTCTGACAGCGAAACGCCTGTTGCTCCGGAACTTGTCGACATCGAGGCGCCCGGTGACAATCACCGTGCGTCCGTCATCAGACGTAGCCGGACCGCTGACCCATTCGCCGCTCATCGGTCGAGCGGTTTATGGAGTTCGTGGGGTTTCTCTTTCTCAGGCTGAATACCGTCGCGCTCAAGCAAGGCGTCGATTGACGGTTCCTGACCACGGAAATTACGGTAGAGCTGAGCGGGATGAACCGTGCCACCGCGGCGCAGGATATTGTCGCGGAACGATTCGGCGCTCTTGCGGTCGAAGATGCCATTCTTCTTGAATACGGCGAATGCATCGGCGTCGAGCACTTCGGCCCATTTATAGCTGTAATAGCCCGAGGCGTATCCGCCGGCAAAGATATGGCTGAACTGGGGCGACATCATCGTACCGTCGACCGGAGCGAACATCTCCACACCCTCACCGGCGGCAAGTTCGAACGAACGCATGTCGGTGTTCTCAGGCAGCGGCTCCTTGATGCCGTGCCAGGCCATGTCGATATAGCCGAAGTTGAGCTGACGCAGGCAAGCGTAGGAAGAGCCGAACTGGGCCGAACGGATAATCTTGTCGAGCTCGGCCTGCGGCAGAGGCTCGCCGGTCTGATAATGGCGGGCGAAAGTGTTGAGAAATTCGGGCTGACGCATGTAGTTCTCGTTGAACTGACTGGGCAGCTCGACGAAGTCGCGATAGACGTTGGTGCCCGACAGTCCGCGATATTTAGTCGAAGCCATCAGTCCGTGGAGGGCGTGACCGAACTCATGGAGGAAGGTCTGCACTTCATAGGGCGTCAGCAGCGACGGCTTGTCGGCTGTCGGCTTCGTGAAGTTCATGACGATCGACACATGCGGATGGTTGACCGACCCGTCTTCGTTGGCCCATTCGCCTTTGAACTCTGTCATCCATGCGCCGGGACGCTTGCTCTCGCGGGGGAAGAAATCGGTGTAGATAACGCCCATGTACTTGCCGTCGGGATCGATAACCTCGTAGGCCTTGACGTCGGGATGATAGACGGGAATATCGGGATTCTCGCGGAAGGTCACACCATAGAGTTTGCCGGCCAGTCCGAACACACCGTTGATTGTGTTCGAAAGCTCGAAATAGGGGCGCAGCGACTCTTCATCGTAGCTGTAGCGGGCATTCTTCAGCTTGTTGGAATAATAGCTGTAGTCCCAGGGCTGGATGTCGACGGGATGTCCTTCTAACTTGGCGGCATAGTCGGCCAGTTCCTTGAAGAACTTCTTCTGGGCGGGGCGGTAGGCGTCGCGCAGGCGGTTCAGCAGATTGTAGACGTTTGCCGGAGTCTGGGCCATAGTGCGCTGAAGGGCATAATCACTGTAGGTCTCGAATCCGAGCAGATTGGCCAGAGCCAGACGGGTGTTGACAATGTCGCGCATGACGCCGGAATTGTCGTATTCCCCTTTTGTGTTGCGGCCCATATAGAGGCGATACATCTTTTCGCGGAGATCGCGGCGCGTCGAATATTTCATGAAGGCAAGATATGTCGGCTGGGCGAGAGTGAACAGATATTCACCGTCGCGGCCTTTCTCCTTCGCGGCGAGAGCGGCAGCCTCGACCGAGCTTTCGGGGAGGCCGTCGAGATCGCCGGCAGTGAGCCATACCTCGTAGGTGTTAAGTTCCTTGAGCACATTCTGGCCGAACTTGTTGGTAAGCTCGCTCAGTCGGGCGTTCAGAGTGCGCAGAGAGTCGCGGGCAGCTCCTTCGAGAAGCGCGCCGTTGAGTGTGAACGACTTGTAGGTCTCTTCGAGAAGCATCTTGTCCTCGTCATCGAGGTTCTCGTTAGCCCTGTTGTCGTAAACGGCCTTCACGCGCTTCCAGAGTCCCGGATTCAGAGCTACGGTTGTCGAATACTCCGATAGCCTGGGCGTAACGCGGTCGGTTATGGCTATCATCTCGTCGTCGGAAAGACACTCTGTCAGGTTAAAGAACACGTTGAGTACCTTGTTAAGATCGGCGCCGGCAGCGTCGTAGGCCACTATCGTGTTTTTAAACGTCGGCGCCTCGGGATTGTTGACGATAGCGTCGATATCAGCGAGGCCGAGGCTTATGCCGCGGTCGATGGCCTCTTCGTAGTGTGCCGGTTTGATCTTGTCGAACGGCACTGTTCCGTGAGGGGTATTATACGGCTCGGCAAAAGGATTTCCGGCCGAGAGAGCTAATGTTGTCATTGCGCTTAAAGTTAATGTTAGCAAAGTCTTCATTTCTTGCACTGTGAATTTGTAGGTTGTTATTTAAGGTTTGAGCCTGAGGCTATGGCGCGTGAAAGCACGTTGTCGAGCACGAGACCCGACATAAAGTCGTCGACACCTCCGTCGCGAAGGGTTGCCAGATCCGCGCCGAACACCCGCGCAAAACGCGGTGCGTCGAAATTCATGGCGACTATCGACTTGAGGTAGTTGTCGGCTGCCCGACGGTAGTTGCCGGTGAGCATCTCGAGATGTCCGGCATTGAGCCAGTCGGTTTCCTGCGGATCGGCCGCGAGGATTCGGTCGTAATATGTTCGGGCACGGTCGTATTCACCGTTCAGGAGCGATGCCCAGGCTATCGGACGCTGCGTCTTGGTGCTGTCGGGCTTGAGGAATTCCACCTTGAAATAGTGTTTCAGGGCGTCGGCCGGGCGACCGGCCTCAAGCTCGGTATGACCGATGACGAGAGCCAGACCGGTATCGTCGGGCATAGCCTCTTCGAGAAGGCGATAATAATGGAGCGCCTTGTCGTAATGACCCATGGCCCGGTGGCATGCGGCGAGACGGCGGCGTGTCCAGCGGCTGTCGGGATTAAGCATTTCGCTGCGTTCATAATGGTGCAGCGCGCCTTCCATGTCGGAAAGCTGCTGGCAGCAATATCCCATCTTCTGAAGCATCGGGGCTGTCGGGTTCTCGCGTGCCTCAAGCAGGCTGAACAGCTCGAGAGCCTCTTTGTAATACCCGCGCTTGAAATAGAATTCCGACATCAGGGTCAAGGTCTCGACATCGTCGAGAGCCATTTTCAGTCCCGGCAACGACGCCAGACTGACAGGGCCGGCGAAAATATCATAGAATTCGGCCTTGCGGCGGAACAGCTTCATGAAACGGTAGATATTCTGAACCCACTTGGCTATTGTCAGGCCCCCTTTCGCCGGCACTGCCGCAGCAGCCATATCAAGGGACTGGGCCGAAAACTGGTTCATGATCATATCGCGGTTCGACGCGGGCATCTGGCGCATGGCGCAGACGAGAGTGAACTTGTCGCTATCGCAGAACAGCGGCATATTCTCGAGCACCGCCGCAACAGGCGCCATTGCCTGATCGACAAGAGAATGGTCGGCCCGGAACGGCAGGAACCAGTTTGCGACATCGTTGAAAAACGGGAAGCTCTTCAGAGAGCCGAATGTCGACATCATAACGTCGCCGCCGTCTTCCTGAAGTTCGCTGATTTCTTTTAGCTTGTCGCTTATACCCGATTTGTCGAGAAGCTCCTGCCACTCGGGATTTTCTTCGAGCGAAGTCGGGTCGAACGGTTTGCCCGACATCCCCATGCGTTTCTCGAGGTCGGGGCGCAGCCTTATCAGGTCAGGAATGATTTCGTCTCTGATCTTTCGGTTTATGCGCTCGGTGTCGCGTGCGCGCGCCAGCTCAAGGTTAACCGTCTTGACGTCGGAAGCCCAGCGCGGAAGCTCGGCGATGGCAGCAAAGCGCTCGCGCGAGCGGCGCAGCATCGCGCGGTCGCGATGAACCCACAAGCCGATTAGCAGTCCTGTCAGCGCTTTCAGGCGCAACGGCTCCGACAGATTACCGTCGCCGTAGAATTCCATTAGAAGTTCGCGGCGACGCTCGTCGTGAAACTCGAGCTCTCCGAGCATCAATGCCGCGGCAAGATGTTCGGCTTCATAGGCAGGCAGCACCGTCGAACGCGCGGCGGCAGATATGGCCTCGACATCGTCGGGACTGAGCGGGTGAGTTGTCCAGACACGGTTGAAAATACGGCGCGCCACCTGTTCGGCAGCTTCGCGGGCCGGGCGTCCGCTTTCGGGATCGACTACAGTGTCGGCCGAACCGCCCAGAAGGCCCATTGCCATAAGAGAGCGCAGACGTCCGAGTCTGTCGAGCAACGAGGCTATGGTGTCGGGCTGCATAGCCTCATACCGGGCCGTCGAATAATACAGCGCCGGATCGTCGACCATCCGCAGTTTGCGGAGCGACTCGCGCGACAGTGAGCGAATTTCTTCCGTTATGTCGGTGTAGAGCTCCTGACGCGACGGGTCGGGCATACCGTCGAGAGCATATCGCGACATCAGTCCGTAGCTCTCGCGCAGCTTGGCGGCACGCTCGGCCATAGTCCAGCCCGACGGGCCCGAAGGAAGGAGCATGGCGAGGGCGTCGAGAGCTCCGTTGACTCTGCGGGCATCGAGCAGGCTGTCGATATGCGATATATGTTTTATTGCAGTTTCAATTTTCATCTCAGATAATGCAAAGTTAGCAATTTCCAATGCTTTTCACAAGCAAAGAGCGTGCCAAAAACGCATTGGCAATGATTTTTTAACCAACTCAACTTTCCGGGAGCCGGAGGCGTTAATTATTATAAAAACGTTTCAACAATGCCGGGCAAACTGCGCTTAACTCGCCGCATGGTCTACGATGTTCTCCACGTCGTTGTCCTTTTGCTGTCGATTCTGCTCGTGGTGGGCATATCGGTCGACACCTTCAAGGATATTGCCTTCTATAATCAGCCGCGCTTCCTGAAACTGCAGCTGATGGTCTGTCTGTTTTTTCTCTTAGACTTTTTTGTGGAGTTTTTCATGAGCGACCGAAAGCGACATTACCTATGGACCCACGCCGTATTCTTTTTCGTCTCTATCCCCTATCAGTTTCTGATCAGCTATTTCAACATCGAACTGCCCCCCGAGCTGAACTATATTCTCAGGTTTGCCCCGCTGACGCGCGGAGGCTACGCCCTGGCCATCGTTATCGGATGGTTCACGTCGAACCGCGTAACAGGCATGTTCATAACATATCTGCTGATACTTGTGTCGACGCTCTACTTCGTTTCAATGTCGTTCTATGTTGTCGAACATAATATCAATCCGGGAGTCGAGAACTATCTCGACGCTCTATGGTGGGCGTGCATGGAAATGACGACAGCCGGCTCGTCGATCAACGCCATTACTCCCGCAGGGCGGTTCCTCGGATTCTTCATGGCCTGCTTCGGGCTTATGATAATGCCTATGATGACAGTCTACATATCGTCGCTGATAAAACGCCACGGCTCCATTCTCGATGACGACAGCCAGAAGCCGTCCGTGTCGCCCGAAGCGACAGCCGACAGCTCAGAGACCGACAATTCCGACAAGACGAACGGCACGAAGCCGTAAGCCTCAGAGAGTTCTCACAAAACGGGCGAAGCGCTCCAGACCGTCAGTGAGGGTGGAGCGCGGACAGGCTATGTTCCAGCGCATGAATCCTTCTCCTTCACGACCGTACATTGTGCCGGCATTGAGCCATAGCCCGGCTTCGGCAATCAGCTTCTGCTCAAGAACTTCCGACGGAATGCCGAGAGAACGGCAATCCATCCAGACGAGATATGTCCCTTCGGGTTCGGCAATAGGGAATCCGGGTAATTGCTCCCGGCAGAATTCGCGCATAAACCGATAATTGTCATAGATATATAGGACAAGCCGGTCAAGCCATTCCTCGCTGTCGTTATAAGCGGCCCGGGTGGCGATCACGCCGAACGGATTGACATCACACACCTCGTTGTCGTTGATTGCCCTGTCGATTCTGCGCCGAAGTCCGCTGTCCTCGCAGATTATGTTGGCAATCTGCAATCCTGCGATATTGAACGCCTTGCTGGGAGAGACACATGTAACCGAACGGCGCTGAAAATCTTCCGACAGAGAGGCGAACGGCGTATATCTATGGCCCGGAAAAACGAGTTCGCAATGGATCTCATCTGAAACAACCGTAACATCATGCCGTATACAGATTTCGCCGACGCGCTTCAGCTCTTCAGGGCGCCATACTCTTCCGGCAGGATTGTGGGGATTACACAACAACATGACTTTCACTTTCGGGTCGGCAGCTTTGCGTTCGAGATCATCATAGTCGATCGAGTAGGAATTGCCGTCGAAACACAGTGGCGACGATACGGTCTCGCATCCGTTGTTTCGGATCGACGAAAAGAAACAATTATAGACCGGCGTCTGGAGAAGCACCTTGTCGCCCGGCGCTGTCAACGCTTTGATTACGGCCGAAATCGCCGGAACAACGCCCGACGTATAGATTATCCATTCGCGTTTGACGGCCCAGTCATGACGCCTGAGGAACCATGACGTCACAGCCTCGTAATAGCTCTCGGGCACAAGCGTATACCCGAAAATGCCATGATCGACTCGCCGGCGCAGGGCTTCAATGATGGCCGGAGCAGTCGTGAAGTCCATATCGGCCACCCACATCGGCAGCACGTTATCGCTTTCGGCACTGTCCCATTTATAGGAATCGGTTCCGCGCCGCGGAATCTGCCTGTCGAAGTCGTAATTCATAATATTCAGCTGTTGGGTTCGCCGGCTTTGGCGTCTCTTATGCGTATTTCGCAATCGGCAGGCGCCTTTATGTTTTCGTCGATTGTTACCGAGCCGATCGAATCAGCCACAATCAGTCCGGATGCCGGATTCTTTATATTGGTGATCGCGCCCCGGATGTCGGCGTGGAGAGTGCTGTATTCGAACGCACGGTCACAGTCGGGGCCGAACGTGCAGTTTTCGAGAACCAGATCGCGGGCATAGCAGAGCGGCTGCTCGCCGGTAATATGGCAATTGACGAGTCGCAGGTTTCTCGAATGCCAGCCGAGATATTCGCCGTTGAGTTCCGAATCATAAACGGTCACATTCTCGACCTCCCAGAAAGCATCCTTGGTCGTTATTTTCGCATTATGGATCTCGACATTCTTAACATACTGGAAAACATACTTGCTGTCGCTGACCAGACCGTCGATAATATGTCGTTGCTGATCATGAACGGATAGGTTCCGCCATGGAGAGTCAGATTCCGGGCGCGAATGCCCTTGCAACGCCAGAAAACCTCGTCAGCATCGTTGACAGTGACATTTTCGAGATCTATCTCATCCATCTCGCGAAACATTTTCGGAGCATCGATAACCGTGTCGGTCATTCTGAGATGATCGCAATACCACAACGCCGAACGACCTCCGACATCGAAATAGCAGCGGTCGATTCTGAATCCGTGGACATGCCAGAAAGGATAGTTTCCCTCAAACCTACACCCTACAGCCTCGATATTGCTGCATTCCTTGACAGCAGATTCGCCCGCGCGGATAATGACATTTTCGAGGCGCAGGTCGTGAGATTCAAACAGAGGGCGTTCGCCCCCGAACTCGGTATCTTTGATAAGCTTCATGTGACTTAGTGTTATATTCTGTGTCTGAGTTGTAATGCAAATTTTCGCATTGCAAAATTATAATGAACATGCCTGACGAGCGGTATAAGAATTACAGATTGTATAACCCCGATTACAGATTCTGTGCGGAGCCACCTTTCATCCATCGCCGGCCTCTCAGGCGCACGAGGAAAATGAGGCCTCTGAAACACAGCTCGATGCACATTGCTATCCAGACGCCTTTGAGCCCCATCGTCGGGGCAAGGAGAGCCGCCAGCGACAGACGGACAACCCATATGCTGAATACATTCATCAGGCAGGGCACAAGAGTGTCGGCAGCGCCGACAAAGACTCCGTATGCGACTATCGACGCCGCAAACATCGGCTCGGCAAACGCTTCGATGCGCAAGGCCATGACGCCCAGCTCCCTGATTTCGCCGACAGTTGTCATCAGTCCGATTATCTGAGGGGCAAACACATACATAAGCACACCCATAACTCCCATGACAGCCATGCCCATGCCGACGGTTATTCGACCGAAACTGCGCGCCAGCCTGCGTCGCGCGGCTCCGATACTTTGGCCTGACAACGTTGTCGCGGCATCGGCGATACCGTAGCCCGGCATATAGCAGAGACTCTCGGCCGTGATGGCGAAAGAATTCGCCGCTATGGCAAAAACGCCAAGCGGAGCTACAATAACCGTAGTCATGATCTGCGCGCCACAGATGACGATATGCTCTATCCCCATCGGCACTCCGATCCGGAATGCTTTCCTGAGAGTTGAGACTTCTGGCAGAAAGCGAGCCCGCTCTTTTCTCAGGCCAAGCTGCTCTGACCGGCTCCAGAGATACCATAGCAGAACAGCCGCCGAAATGGCCTCGGCGACAGCCGTGCCCAATGCTGCACCACCGACTCCGAGTCCGGCTCCGGGCAGGCTCAGCGACATTCCCGCCAGCTCGATCGTGCGCGTCGGAAATATCAGAAAGAAATTGAAGATGACATCGAGCACACACATCGCCACTCCCATCACGCTCGGCACGCGCATATTTCCGCTACAGCGCAACATAGCGCCGGCGAGGAAACTCATCTGAATGGCGGGGAGAAACATCGAGAATATGAAAAAATAAAGCGACGCATCGCTGCGGATTGCCAGATCGCCGCCAAGCAATGCGGGAAGCGGGCCGCTGACAGCACACCCGACTGCCGCCAGAAACAGGCTGAAAGCCAATGTAGCTGCAAGCGACTGTTTCAGCACTCGGCGAGCTCCGGCCATATCTCCGGCCCCTATCCTGTGGGCAACCTGAACGGAAAATCCCATGGCGGCGGCAGAACACACTCCCCCGAAAAGCCATGTCGTCGTCGAGACGAGCCCGATAGAAGCAGATGCCTCGGCGCCAAGATGTCCGACCATCGCCGCATCTATATATTGCATGACAATGGATGAAAGCTGGGCGATAACAGCCGGCACACTTAGCAACACGGTAAGCCGGATACGCTGGGCAAACGTCATCGGCTTGCCGTCACGTATCAGAGCAAGCAAAGCATCGGTTCGGTTTGCCTGCCGGTCAGTCTGTTCAACACAAAGCTCCTTTTCCTTCATCCGGCCTTATGGTTTCCGAAAAACCGCTGCAAAATTACAAGAAATTCAACAGACTCCCATAATTCATTTTCCTGTAATCGGAAGAGACGAGAGCTTTCGTATTCGTTCCATGCTGCAAATATTAACATTTATTAGCGCCGAATTTTATCAAATATTTCGGTGCTATAGATAAGACAGTAAGTATTTGTGCATTTTATGTAGGACTGTTGCAGAACTGGCTAAGCGTAGGGATGCATATTAATGCTATTAGCTTAAGATTCCTCCGAGCAGATTATCCTATCCGGGCGTAGGGACGTGCCTTTGGCACGTTTAACATGCGACTGACAATCAGAACGTTGCAATGCTACGTGCCGAAGGCACGTCCCTACGCTAGGGCGTTTCTGACGCTGATTTCATTAAGTTAATAGCGTAGGAATGCATATTTACTTGTGTGTGAACTATAAATTAATCATTCTTCTTCAATGCACAAAACATCCGGCGATCATAGTGAATTTGCCCGGTCGTTTTTTCATTCGCCTTTTCAGCAGATTTTCGTAACTTTGCGCCCTAATGGAGTATCTCGCTTCGATAATGCTAAGCGGATTCCTCATCGGCGTCTTCGTCTCGGCGCCGATGGGCCCTATCGGCGTACTGGTAATCCAACGCACCCTCAACAAGGGGCGACGGCCGGCTCTTTTCACCGGCCTCGGCGCATCATTGAGCGATATGATCTACTGCCTGCTCACAGGGCTTGGGCTCTCGTTTGTCACCGACTTCATCGAGAGCAACCAGTCGGTGCTTCAGATTATCGGCAGTGTGTTTCTTGCCGCCTATGCCGTTTATCTGTTCGTCCACAACCCGTCGCGCCAGCTGGCGACACCGAAACTTAAATCCAACACCTATCTGCGCGATTTCGGCACCGGCTTCCTGTTCACTTTCGCCAACCCTCTGATTCTATTCTTCATAATCGGCCTGTTTGCCCGGTTCAGTTTCCTTGCTCCCGAATTTCAGGCCTACCACTACGTCGCGGGCTATCTCAGCATTGCCGCCGGAGCTATATGCTGGTGGCTGCTTGTGACATTCTTCATCGACAAGGTCAGGAGCCACTTCAACGTCCGTTCGATGTGGATTATCAACCGCATCATAGCCTCGGTGTTGCTTCTGATGTCGCTCGTCGGCGTCATTACCGGAATCCACGCCCTTATCTGATATTCCGGGATTTTTTGTAACTTTGCGGCCTCATTCAATCACATTTCTATGTCAAAGATCGGAACAATCGGAAAACCCGAGGGACGCAAAGCCCTGCTACTCGGCAGCGGCGAGTTGGGAAAAGAGGTAGCTATCGAGCTTCAGCGCTTCGGCGTCGAAGTCATTGCCTGCGACTCCTACGCAGGCGCTCCGGCAATGCAGATCGCCCACCGCTCCTACGTGTTCAACATGCTCGACGCCGACGAACTGCGCCGCATAATCGAGCTTGAGAAACCCGATCATATTATCCCCGAGGTCGAGGCAATCGCCACTCCTGTGCTCGTCGAACTCGAGAAAGAGGGCTACCATGTCACTCCGACAGCCCGCGCCGCCTGGCTGACAATGAACCGCGAAGGAATCCGCCGTCTTGCCGCCGAAGAACTCGGAGTCAAGACCTCGCCCTACCGTTTTGCCTCTGACCGCATAGAATTCGACGCAGCCATCGCCGAAATAGGACTCCCCTGTGTTGTCAAGCCTGTCATGAGCTCCAGCGGCCACGGCCAGTCGGTCATCAAAAGCTCCGACGACATCGACGAGGCATGGAGAGTGTCACAGGAAGGCGGTCGCGCAGGCGCCGGACGCGTCATCGTTGAAGGATTCGTCGATTTCGACTACGAGATAACACTGCTTACGGTGCGCAGCGTCTCGGGCACAGTGTTCTGCGAACCGGTAGGCCACATTCAGATCGACGGCGACTATCGCGAAAGCTGGCAGCCACAGCCGATGTCGGCGCCCGCAATCGCCAAGGCCCGCGAAATCGCCCGCAAGGTGACCGACGCGCTCGGTGGCTACGGCATTTTCGGCGTAGAGATGTTCGTCAAGGGCAACGAGGTGATTTTCAGCGAAGTATCGCCGCGTCCCCACGACACCGGAATGGTCACGATGATCTCCCAGGATCTCAGCGAATTCGGTCTTCACGCCCGTGCTTTGCTCGGTCTTCCCATTCCCGAGCTTCGTTTCTACGGGCCGAGTGCCAGCCGCGCCATCGTCATCGAGGCCGACTCCGACAACATCGTCATGGACAATCTCGACAAAGTTCTCGAAGAGCCCGGCACCGCCATGCGCATATTCGGCAAACCGCAAGTCAGGGGACTCCGCCGCATGGGCGTCATTCTCGCCACCGCCGACAGCGTCGAAGAAGCCCGCGCCAAAGCGCGCCGCGCCTACGACAAACTCTCTGTCGCTCCCGGCCGCAAACTCTGACAGCCTTAGCAGCTCATTAGCCAACGGGGATTTTGTCGACAAAATCCCCTAATTTTTTTGAGATCGGCGCCACGAGGTTTCTGTCGAGAAACCTGAACAGGGGCCTGACAATCATAGTGATCAATAATGACAAGGCCCAGAAGGAAATAAACTGAACTGTCAGGTAGGCCAATGAACAATAGAGGGGCTCGGACGTGAATACGCGATTGATAGTGGCGTATAAGTAACGATGTCCGAATAAACCGTCTTGCAGCAGATAGCAGCCGAGAGCCCCAGAAGCAATAATGTTAACCGTTTTGCTTTTTATATCAAGATTCACGAAATAGGTGAATATCAAAGTCGACGTTATTATATTTATAAAGCCGTTATAAGAGGTTAGCGTCTGCTTATTGTAATAATATACCATAAGGGCGCCAAAAGTCAGCATAACGAAAGCAACAACAATGCATTTCGTGCCCTTCAGCCTGCTCATCAGCCTATTGTCTTTCTTCAGGTAGGCCGCCACGCAATACATATAAACTCCCTGAAGAAATGAATAACCGTTGGGATTTGACATATTACCTCCGAATCCACAGCTATAGAACGTGAAGAGCGAAAGAATAAGCATGAACCCCCTCAGCTTATTCAGCGAGAGTCCGTCGATTCCACGGTTGATCAACGGCGAGCATATTATCAGAGCAAGATAAACCTGAAGAAACCAATAAGGGCCGGCGGAAACGGGGAAAAACAGAGTTGACAATCGGCCGTCGAAATAAACTTCACCGACTGCAACGTAAACCAACAGGTAGTTGATACATTCGAAAAACAACACCGTAAAGACAAGTCGGGCCACACTTTTTACGGTTGACTTTATCCTGAAAAATCCCGATATGAGAAAGAAGAGATTGACACCATCTCTGCAATATGTGTAGAGCAACTCATAGAGAAACCGAGGCATATTTTCTTTGGTAACCCCATGGTATAAAAAATGGCCTATGACAATCATCGACATCGCAACAATTCTCAGCAGTTCGATATTGCTCTGTCTGTCGTTAGCCGGCATATATGAGCCTATTATATTAAGTTTCATCTTCCTGACGATAATGGCTGTTCAGCTGACCTGGGCGATGCTGTGATGAAATCCCGGTCAGCCGTGAAAGCTGCACAAAGTTAACCATTATATCCCATGCTACCTACTCTTAGCCATGAAATAACGAAAGCGCAACCCCTGTCGAGGCCGCGCTTTTGTCTGAGCTGATTATGACCGCTTAGCGGACGGGCATAACCAGTTTGGTTGCTTTGGAACCCTTGACCATAATGCACATTCCATACGGGTGACTGATTCTGCATCCCGAAAGATCATAATATGTAACATCCTCAACTGTAGATTCAGCCGATGTTATCAGGGAAGCTTTATCTGGCACGACATACGATACCTGAGGAGACACACTCATGCCTCCCGCATACGCAATTTTAACAGCGACAGTGACTGTGGTTCCGGGTGCGACATTATTGATCAGATAGCGATAGCTTCCGTCGCCCGCTGAGGTCATTTTCGTCTCTTCGAATCCATTTGTGTAGTTCCAGAGCCAGGGGCCGTCAAATCCCTCGTAGTTACCTTCAAATCTGGCAACGACAGCAACGCCTCCTTCCGAAGGATAGAGCTTTAATGAATAAGGGCCTGCGAAAGGATTGCCCTGAGTATGATCGTCGGCCGAAAAATTTTTTTCGAGACTCTGATTATTGTCAGGATCAGTTCCTGGGTTGGGGTCAGGATCGGGGTCAGTGCCGGGATCGGGGTTGGAGTCGGAAAAGCCTCCGATCGTCACTGTCGCGCGCGTCGGGTTGTTGGCATAACAGGTGGCACTCTGGTCGTAAGTATCGTCGTATGAAAAAGCGTATGTCTTACCGCCCGACGAAATAGCCGGATCATGGAAAAACTTCACATATTCATTACACGGATACTCTGTGCCGCCCGAAAAAGCTTTCGTCGGGCCGTCGGGATTCCAGTCCTGAAGATCGGAAGTCGCACGTATCATGCCCCTGTTGAAAGCAGCACAGAACATTGACTGAACGGTCTTTGAGATGTCAGACCCGGAAGCAAACACACCTGCGCCCTCAATCACATCCTCCGTGTCGGGCTTCGCGTCGATTGTCGCTACCGAGCCCGGCTGCCAGTAATGGCCTTCGGCACAGGTCAGAACGAACTTCTCCCCCTCGACCTTGCCTGTCCAGCGGCCGAGCAGTCCCATGTCGATATTGGCCGTTTGGTTTGAGAAATAAGTCCATATCTTATTGATATAATCGTCGAAAACATTCTGATCCTTTATAGACTTGACTTTCGAGGGTTGCTTTATGATTCCGCCGACATTGTCTTTGGTTATCAGATTGTAGAGACAGTCTTTATAGACCGTGTTTCCGAGCGTCGAGTTTCATTTGTCGATAACCGTCTTATAGCTGACATTTTCTCCCCTTTTCGTATAGGGATAATGGCCGGTCGACCATAGCTCAAGCCCCATGGGATACTGGAATGCGTCGACACGCGTTGTATTGATCCATATCTCGTCGTAATCCTTTCCGGAACCCGAACCCGGAGTATAGGTGAATTCCACCAGCTCCCAGCGCACCGTGGCATTCGGGTCGGAGGGGTTGTTGAGATCGGCGCCTGCGTAACCCTGAGCGAAAGCGTGGAGATACATCGGCGACTTAAAGCTGATAAACATACGGCAGGCATAAGTGTCGCCCAGATAAACAACTTTCCCGGGGATATCGGAAAGCTTGGTAAAGACGTCGGCATACGTTGTGAATGGGCCTGTGCCCGGCAACGTGTTCACCGACTCGTTTAGCGGTCTGACCGTAGCTGCCGACGTGGACTTCGCCATATCATAGTAGATATAGCCCACGCCCTTCTGCTCGCCGAGGATGGCTACATAGATGTCGTCGTCGGCAAACTGGCCGTTAGTGTTGTTGACCAGCGTTACCGGCAAGTCTGCCGAGGCGCACAAAGCCGATAGCGCCGCTGCGAAAAAAGTTAAGTGTCGCATAATTAAAGAAATATTAGAAAAAAGTAAGAAAATATAGGGAACATACCCATAGGCCGGGCACAATACCTGAATTACTAACTGTAGAGACTAACTGTAGAGACTGACTGTAGAGACTGACTGTAGAGACTGACTGTAGAGACTGACTGTAGAGACTG